>Ga0210383_10001272_pt1 | contig 23195 bp, 15 predicted proteins | sample IncBWC14OmetaG_FD_160072 | JGI IMG/M metagenome (GOLD analysis project Ga0210383, IMG submission 160072) | Forest soil microbial communities from Barre Woods Harvard Forest LTER site, Petersham, Massachusetts, United States - Inc-BW-C-14-O ... | reverse complement strand
AAAGATGTTGCGTTATGAACAAGCCGCGGTGCGGAAATTCGATCACGTCGTCGCAGTTTCGGACCATGACCGAAATTTGATGAGCAATTGGACCGACCCCTCGCGCATCACGGTCGTGCCTACTGGAGTTGACGTACGGCAGTTCCGGCCCACTGCGTTAGAGACGCCGGTTGAACCGCTCGTGCTTTTCGTCGGTGCGATGGACTGGGAGCCGAATATCGACGCGGTCGAATATTTCTGCCACGAGATCTGGCCGTCGATTCAGGCGAAAGTTCCGTCGGCTCGATTCCGCATCGTCGGACGCAACCCGAACCGCCGCGTCCAGAGACTAGCGTCAGACTCGATCGACGTAACCGGGTCAGTACCATCCGTTGTGGATCACCTACACAAGAGCGCAATCGTAGTTGTGCCGTTGCGAGTTGGCGGCGGGACGCGCCTCAAGATTTACGAGGCGATGGCCGCAGGCAAGGCCGTGGTTTCGACAGCCGTTGGGGCGGAAGGGCTGGACGTGCACGACGGCGAAGACATCCTGCTGGCAGACGATCCGGTCGCCTTCGCCGAAGCGGTTACGACGATGCTTCAAGATGCCGGCCTGCGTCGTCGCTACGAAAACGCCGCCATGAAGTTGGCAGCCAACTGCGGCTGGGAGAAGATTGGATGCAAGTTTAGCCAAGTGCTCGAAACTGTGGCGGGCGTTGCATTACCCGATCATGCGAGGTATGCACAGTCTGTTCACGGGTAGATGTACGAGAAGGGAAGCGGTGCTGGCAAACAACAAGCTCCGAAGGGCAACGACGAAGAGTGTGGGGTGGCGTGATCGGTGTTGCGCACCGGCGGACGCGTTACCGTCGGCGCCCGACGTCGCGCAAAAGTCCGAGCCGTTGAAGAGCGCGTATTTCTGGCTGGCGGTCTTCTATGTAGTCTATTGCGCCCGGCCGGAGGACTGGATTCCCGGTTTGCAATCTGTCCCCTTAGCGAAGATCTCGGCGGTTTTCGCGATTCTGGGTCTCCTGCTCAGCTTGGGCAGGTCGAAACGCACTCTCCGCGACCTTCCCAGAGAAGCCTGGTACCTGCTGCTCATGATTGGGCTGTTCTTGGTTTCGGCGGCGTTTTCTCCGGTATGGCAGGGTGGGGCATTCTTTCGCACCGTGGACTTCGCCAAGGTGTTCGTTGCGTGGGTGCTGACTTTCGTTGCCGTCACCAGCATGGCCAGGCTTCGCCGATTGCTTTTCATTCAGACAGCCTCGGTAGCGACGGTCTCAATTATTTCGATGTTAAAGGGCGCTTCTCATGCCCGGCTCGACGGCGTTCTCGGCGGCATCTATTCAAATCCTAACGACCTGGCCTTCGCAATCGTTCTGTCGCTTCCTTTCTGCCTCGCCTTTCTTCTCAGGACTGGCAGCATCTTGCGCAAGAGCGTGTGGATGCTTTCGCTGCTGCTGATGATCAGCGCGTTATTTCTGACTGCGTCGCGCGGAGCGTTTGTCACCTTTCTCGTCGCGGGTACGGTTTGCCTCTGGAATTTCGGGATCAAGGGCAGGCGTCTATATTTGATTGCAGCGGCTGCGCTGGTGGCGATCGTGGTCGGAGTTGTGGCTGGTGGGCAGCTCAAAGATCGACTGCTGGCGATGTCTGGTGAAGGCTTGGATTCCGGGGCGCAGAGTAGCGCGTATGGATCTTACGAGCAGCGCCGCATCCTCATTTCACGAAGCCTGGAGGGGATCGAACATTATCCGATTCTTGGAATCGGATTGCATAACTTCGAAACCTATTCGGGAGTTTGGAGGGATGTGCATGTTACGTATTTGCAGATCGCTGTCGAAGGTGGAATACCCTGCCTGATTCTTTATCTAATGTTTTTTGCACGGGGATTTTCCAATCTCCGGCGCCTGCAGCGACTGGGAGACTCCGATCCGGAAGTGAAATTGTTTGCGGGTGCGTTGCACAGTTCGTTGATTGGCTTTCTGGTAGGTGCATTGTTTGCACCGGAGGCCTACCAGTATTTTCCGTATTTCGCCGTCGCCTACACAGTTGTGTTGCTGGCGATCGAACAAGAGCAAAACAGTGGCGATATCTCGCTGCGATTAGCGGCGATGAACGGTGCCCATCGAAAGCCGAGTTTTACTTATGCCTGGTGATTCAGGACAATCGTTCGACGCCGACGCGACGCCAAACGGCATGCGCCCGAGCCTTCGTCAAAACCTGTCTTACGGGGCGCGCCTGCTTCTCCCGTTTGCGTGGCAGAAACTAACCCGGCGTGCGCCCCGCGGTCCGGTTCATCTGATGATTGCGTTAGCCGATCACTTCGAGCCGTCGATTGTTCCCGCGAATGGTTCTCAATACGCGCCGTATTCGGAGCAGGAACGCCGCATGGATGTCTGGTGCCGGGAATATCCGCGAGTGGCGGATGCGTCGCGCGATAGTGACGGCCGCCCGTTCATTCACACTTATTTTTATCCTGCGGAACAATACGATCGCCGCTTCCTCCAGCAATTGGCAGAGCACTGTCATGAAGGCTGGGGAGAGATTGAGATTCATCTGCACCACGGAATATCTGCGCCTGACACTGCCGAGAATACTCGCCGTGCGCTTTCGAACTTCCGCGACAAACTCGCTTCAGAGCACGGATGTTTGTCGTACTTCGATGGTGAGGGATCTCCGAAGTACGCATTTGTGCATGGTAACTTTGCTTTGGCAAATTCCGCCGACGGACGCTTCTGCGGGGTTGACGATGAGATGCAAATTCTGGCGGACACGGGCTGCTATGCGGACCTGACTCTGCCGGCGGCATCGTTCCATCCGGCACAGATTTCAAAAATCAATTCCATTTACGAATGCGCCATACCGTTGAACCAAGAAGCGCCGCATCGCCGAGGTCGCGATCTGGAGCGTGGCCGATCGCCTGAAATCTTCCCCTTGATGGTTCAGGGGCCGCTGGCGGTTCGCTTCGATCTGTCGCGCAGGCGGAGAGTGAGCGTCGAAAACGGCGCAATCACCAGGCAGAACCCACTCAGCCTTGCCCGACTGCAATTGTGGAAGCAGGCGGCTATTTCCGTTCGCGGAAAGCCGGAGTGGCTGTTCATCAAATTGCACTGCCACGCCATGGATCCCGCACAGCGGGAAGCCGTGCTCGGAGAATCGATGCGGGCATTTTTGCGAGAACTGGTCCAAGGAGCGGAAGAGAGACGCGAGATTCTCCACTTCGTCACCGCGCGCGAAATGGCCAACATCATTTGTGCGGCATGCGACGGGCGAGAAGGCAATCCCGGAGAATATAGAGACTACCGCCTCAAGCGTGGGCTAGTGCGACAGTCCGAATTCGCTCTCAGCGGTGCGCCGGCAATGGTGAAGCGTTAGCATGTGCGGAATCGCGGGTGTGGCCAACTCGGTGCATAAGAGTGTTGAGGCATCCACAATTCGCCGGATGTGTCAGGCTATTGCCCATCGCGGGCCCGATGACGAAGGCGTGTTCGTGAAAGACGACGTGGGTCTTGGCGCTCGACGGCTCAGTGTTATCGACATTGCAGGAGGCCGCCAGCCGGTTTTCAACGAAGACAAAAGCATCTATGTTGTCTGCAACGGCGAAATTTATAACTTTTCAGACCTTCGCTTGGAACTGGAAAACAGGGGCCATCGTTTCTACACCCGCAGCGATACTGAGGTGGTTGTCCATCTCTACGAGGAGATTGGCAGTCGTTGCGTTGAGAAGCTGCGCGGCATGTTCGCGTTCGCGATTTATGATGCGCGCAATCGGCGGCTTCTGCTGGCGCGCGACCGGCTTGGCATCAAGCCTCTCCATTATGCGTTCGCGAACGGAAGGCTGCTGTTCGCCTCAGAAATCAAGTCGATTCTTACTGTCGCTCCAGATCTCGCAGCCGTTGACCAGCGAGCGCTTTGGCAATATTGCTACTTTGGCTACATTCCCGATCCCGCCACTGCCTTTGCCCAAATCCGTAAATTGCCGCCGGGTCACATTCTCGAATTTGAAGATGGCGAAGTTAGGATCGAGAAATATTGGGATTTGCCCCAGTACAGCGACCGCCCGCCTCATAGCGAAGAAGAATGCCTCGAAGAACTGGAGCGGCGGCTCGCGGAGGCGGTTCGGGCACATTTGGTCGCAGATGTGCCGCTTGGAGCTTTACTGAGCGGAGGGACCGACTCGTCCACGATGGTGGCGTTGATGGCTCGTGCCAGTTCGCGGCCGGTTAAAACATTTTCCATTGGCTTTCGGCATGCCGACTTCAACGAAGCTCCGCACGCGAAGATTGTCGCTGAGCGCTTTGGCACCGAGCACCATGAGCTGATTGTAGAACCTGACATCGCAGAAACGGTCGAGTACCTGACCCAGTCATTAGAAGAGCCGTTCGGAGATTCTTCCATGCTGCCAACGTACTATGTCTCGCGTTTGGCGCGGCAGCACGTCACCGTCGCCCTGTCGGGCGATGGAGGCGACGAGGTATTCGCCGGATACGAGCGCTATCGAATCCATCTGCATAACCGAAACCTTCGCTGGCTTCCCCAGCGCCTTGGGGAGGTTTATCGTAAGCGCCTCCACGCCCACTTGCCTGCGAGCCTGCCCGGTCGGAATATGGCGTACAGCATCGCATCGCCCTGGGCCGAGCGCTACCTGGAGGGCATTTCTCTGCAACCCTACGATCGGGAGATGCAGCTGCTCTCGTCCGACTTTCGTTCGGCGGCTTTTGGTAGTGCCGATCCCATGAGGGACTTTCGCGAATACCTTGACGAATCCCCGGCCGACGATCCGCTAAGCTGCGTGCTGTATCTCGATACCAAAACGTATCTTCCCGGCGACATTCTCACCAAAGTCGATCGCATGAGCATGCTCAATTCGCTAGAGGTGCGGGTTCCGATCCTCGATCATCTTTTGCTGGAGTGGGTCACGGGCCTGCCGCCGGAATGGAAAATGCGAGGCGCAAAACAAAAATACATTTTCACCAAGCTAGCGGAGCGGTTGGGTGTACCAAAGGAAACTCTCAATCGGCCGAAGCAAGGGTTTGCGTTGCCACTGCGGCACTGGATGCGCAACGAATTGAAAGATCTGATCGTTTCCGTGCTGCTCGACTCATCTACTTCTCAGCGCGGTTACTTCAATCCGCAAGGGATTCGAGTTCTTCTAAACGAGCATTTTCAGGGACGCCGCGACCACTCGGCGCGTATTTGGCGATTTCTGATGTTTGAATTGTGGCATCGCAACTTTCTTTCAAATATGGGATCGCCCACTGCGGGAGCGTACGCGGATCAAGCCCCCCCTTGCGCGGAACGGGATGACGCCCGGCAAACCTAACCGCGATTACGAAGTGTGCCGGCACTTGAATGACAGTCAACCGTCGCCCGACACGCGTCAGCCCGGGTTGTTCCTGATGATCAACAGCTTTGAAACTGGCGGCACTGAGCGCCAGTTCACTCTGCTGGCTCGATCTTTGAATGCGGCGGGATTTCGAATTCATCTGGGCTGTATTCAGCGGCGAGGACCGCTCCTCGAAGGTTTTGACCACGTTCCTCAATTTCCACTCGGCGGCAGCCTGTATAGTGCGAAATCGCTTCGAACGCGTCTTCGACTCGCCCACTACCTGCGAAGGAACAACATCGCGGTGGCCCATGCATTTGATTTCTATACCAACCTTACTCTGATTCCAGCCGCCAGGCTTGCGGGTGTACCAGTTGTAGTCGGCAGCCAGCGACAACTCGGCGATCTCTTGAGCCGTTCTAAGTCGCAGGCCCAGACGGCTGTGCTTCGCTGGTGCGATGCGGTGGTGTGTAATTCGCAAGCTGCCCTCAATCAAATCGTCAACCTGGGCGTGCAGAAATCTCGCGTCGTCTTAATCGGCAATGGCCTGCCCGAATTGGCTTTCGCAGAGGCTCGTACTCTCCTCCCGCGTCATTCCGGAGTACTGCGAGTCGGCATGATTGCGCGCATGAACGCGCAATCCAAGAATCACAAAATGTTTCTCCACGCGGTAGCGAAGCTTCGCAGCAAATTTCCTAACCTGGAAGTATTGTTGGTGGGCGATGGGCCGCTGCGTCCGGAGTTCGAGCGCGAAGCAGAGACCCTGGGACTGAAATCCCAAATTCGATTTCTGGGCGAGCGGCAAGATATTTCCGCTGTGTTGGCCTCATTGGATGTTTCTGTGTTGCCCTCGTCCTCGGAGAGCCTTTCGAACGTAATTTTAGAGTCCATGGCGGCTGGCGTTCCAGTGGTTGCCAGCACGGTAGGAGGAAATCCGGAACTGATCACACCCGACCGAGGAGTGTTGGTCGCACCTGATGATGAGAAGGCCTTTGCCGATGCTATTGAACACTTGCTTCGCAATGCAGCGTTGCGTGCAGAGCTCGGCCGTAATGCGAAACGATTCGCACAGGCGAACTTTACCTTGCAACAGATGTGGCAACGTTATGAAGAGCTCTACTCAGGCTTGCTTGAAAAGAAAAACCGAAGTGCGAATCGGCGTGCGGCATCGAGTAGGCGACCTCGCAAGCAAGAGCGCATTCAAGTCGCAATTGTGGCCCCTTCGCACCGCTACGTTGGAGGACAATCCGTACAGGCGGAGTTGCTCATGCATCATTGGAAAGGCGATCCCGCCATCGAAGCTCGATTTATTCCCATCGATCCTCCCCTCCAGCGAGCCATCGCATGGGTGGAGCGCATCCCGTTTCTGCGTACTTTGATCCGGGAGCCCTTGTACGTCGCCGGGCTTTGGCGAGGCTTAAAGGACACCGAAATAGCCCACATCTTCTCCGCATCCTATTGGTCGTTTCTTCTGGCGCCCGCACCGGCGTGGTTTGTTGCCCGGTTGCTCGGCGTAAAGACGATCGTCCACTACCACAGCGGCGAGGCTCGTGATCACTTGCGTCGGTTCCGCGGGGTACGGAGTGTGCTTGAGGACACCGACCGGCTGGTTGTTCCTTCGCCGTATCTAGCTGGCGTTTTCGGCGACTTCAGCCTCGCCGCAGATGTTGTTCCAAATATCGTGGACTCAGCTCAATTCTGCTTTCGAGAACGCAAGCCACTTCAGCCTAAATTGATTTGCACTCGCGGATTTCATCGTTATTACGGCGTAGACGTGGTTGTTCAGGCCTTCGCTCAGATCCAGCAAACCAATCCTGATGCGCAACTCGACTTGGTAGGGCGAGGTCCTCTGGAGCCGCAGATTCGGAGACTCGTGCAGGAATTGCAGCTGACGAAAGTTCGGTTCGTCGGCGCACTGCCCCATCGAGAGGTTGCCTGCTCTTACGATGTGGCAGATATTTTCATTAACGCTTCGAATCTGGACAACATGCCGGTCTCGATCCTTGAAGCCTTTGCCTGCGGCACTCCCGTGGTCACGACCGCTCCGGAGGGTATGTCTTATCTGGTCGAGCACGAGCGCACGGGATTGCTTTCGGAACCGGGCGATGCGCGAGGTTTAGCCGAGAATGTCCTGAGGTTGCTCAAGCACCCGCAGCTTGCGTCGGATTTGGCCCGTAATGCCCATGAAGAAATGCAGCGTTACTCATGGCCAACTGTCCGCCAGCAATGGCTGGAGATCTATCATTCCTTAGTTTTTGGTACGACTGAGAATTGCAGCGAACAAGTCACGGCCAGTCAAACTGCCGCAACGGACTTGGTCGCGCCTGATCGCGTCCACGCTGAAGCGCGGGATTCGCCTTCCACGCAGACTCGGAACCACAGTTCCAGGTTGAGCAGTCGCCAAATGCGATCGGCGTGATCGCGGTAACGAGTTCGGTGCTCGCCGAACAGGCATTCAATCGCGGCCTGTTTAAACAGGCCACGATCGATGCTGCGCGGTTCGAGAAGAAGACTGCTGATGGTATTTAGTCGCGCTCCCTTTAGCCATGCCGACCAAGGTGTAGGAAATCCCAATTTCCGTTGATTGATGACGGAATCGGGTAACAGGTCGGCAACCGCCTTCTTTAGGATGCGCTTCCCTGCGAGGCCGCGTACCTGAAAACTCTGCGGAATGCCCATCGCAAACTCCACCAGGTCGTGATCGAGGAATGGAACGCGGCTCTCGACCGACGCGGCCATGCTCATGTTGTCCTGCTTCATAAGAAGTTCGACCAGATAGGTCTTGACGTCTGCATAAAGCATGCGCCGCAGCAGATCTCCGGAAGATGCATCCCAATATTCCATAACGTTCCGATAAGCCGCGTTATCGGTCAGGCGTGCTGCCGTATCATCCGTAAGCAGTCCTGCCTGGTCTTCCTGACTGAACGCAGAGAAGAAATTGTCAAAATAAAACGAGCTCCAGCTGTTCCCATCGCGAGCGAGAAATGTGTGGGCCAACTTTCTGCGAAGTGTGGCATTGAGTAACCCGGAGTCGGCGATCGAGCGTCTCAGCCTTCGTCGGACTGGCTCGGATACTAACCGACGGTAGAGTTGGTCAATTGCTGCGTTCTTCAAAGAAAAGGCATAGCGGGTGTAGCCGGCCAGCGTTTCATCGCTGCCTTCTCCGGTCAGGACCACGCTAACGTGCTCGCGCGCGAGCCGCGCCACAAAATACAGGGCCACACTTGAAGGCCACGCGATCGGTTCGTCCTCGTGCCAGACGAGTGTGGGTAGTGTGTCAAAGAAATCTTCGGAGCTGACCAGGACCTCGTGATGAACGGATTTCAGATGCTTTGCGACCCGGCGCGCGCTCGGCAATTCGCTGAAAGCCGATTCCGCGTAACCAACCGAAAAAGTTTCGACCGGCGCCCGTCTGATCTTCGTCATGAATGCGGCGACAGCGCTGGAATCCAGTCCGCCGCTCAGGAAGACTCCGAGGGGGACATCGCTCATCAAATGGCTTTGGACGGCCTGTTCGAGCAAATCGCGATAAGTGTCAATGTAGTAACTGTCGGTTCGATTCGTTCCCGGCTCTTTTGAAGGAATGTCCCAGTAACGGTCGACTCGAAGCTTTCCGTCTGCATCGAGCTCGAGAATATGGCCCGGCATTAACTTGTGAATGCCGGAGAAAAACGTGTCTGGCCCTGAAAGGTATCCAAACGCCAGATATTCCGCAAGAACCTCGCTATTGAATTCCGGTTTTATTCCCGGATGAGCCAGGACGACTTTGATCTCCGATCCGAATACGAAGCTTTCAGGGTCTATGCGGTAATACAGAGGCTTGATCCCCAAAGGGTCGCGGGCTACGAACAGACGTTGTTGGCGGGAATCCCAAATAGCAAACGCAAACATACCCCGCAGATGGTTGACGCAGTCTCTTCCATATTCTTCGTAAAGGTGAAGAATGGTTTCGGTGTCGCTATTGGTGCGATAACGATGGCCACGTTCGATTAGTTGCCGGCGCAGGACAAGATGATTGTAGATTTCACCATTGAAGACGATCCAGAGCGTGCCGTCTTCGTTGTTGATCGGCTGGTGTCCGGTCTTAAGGTCGATGATGCTTAGTCGGCGAACACCGAGCCCAGCCCGTCCTTCGAAATATATTCCTTCGTCGTCCGGGCCGCGATGCACCATGGCGGCGCACATTCGCCGCAGGATGGCAGGATCAATCTGCGCGTCCCGGGCAAATCTCACTACGCCAGCAATGCCGCACATCGTTCACTCCGAAACTGGATTCAAGAACTGGAAGCGGTCCCAGCGCTAGAATACAGAATTCAAAAAGATTCAGAGCAAGCACTCTTCCGATGGCCTGTACTATGGAAGCGATGAGTTCGTCTAACACTCCGGGAAAGGCTGCGTGAGCCTTTCGATCAGCATCTTCGGACTGGGCTATGTCGGGTCGGTAAGCGCGGCCTGCCTGGCTCGCGCCGGTCATCGCGTCGTTGGTGTCGACGTGAATTCTGAAAAGGTCGAACTGCTGGCTTCCGGACGCAGCCCGGTTTTGGAGCCCGGAGTGAGCGACCTGGTAGCTGAGGGCGTTGCCGCATCACGATTGCACGCGACCACCGACGGAGCTGCGGCAGTTCACGATTCCGACATCTCATTCGTATGCGTGGGCACGCCAAGCCTGCGCAACGGCAAGCTCGACCTGAGCCATATCGAAAACGTCGCTCGCGAGATTGGTACGGCTTTGAAAGGGAAGCGATCACAGCATACGGTGGTTTTGCGAAGCACCGTGCTGCCCGGTACTACCGAATCTGTGTTTATCCCGATTCTTGAAGAAGCCAGTGGACGCCATGCGGGCACGAACTTCACGGTTTGTTACAACCCAGAATTTATGCGCGAGGGCAGCGCCGTCGCAGATTGGCTTCAGCCACCTTACACGGTTCTTGGAGCGCAAAGTCCGGAGCATCTCACGCCGCTTCGCAAAATCTATGAAGCGGCGCCGGGGCCAAAGTTTGAAACCAGCATCCCGGTTGCGGAGATGGTCAAGTACACCTCTAACCTGTTTCACGCCGTGAAGGTAACGTTTGCCAACGAGGTGGGGACGCTCTGCAAGCACCTGGACGTTGACACGGAGGCCGTAACCAGGATTTTCACTTCGGACACCAAGTTGAATCTCTCGCCGGCCTATTTATCGCCGGGATTCGCCTTCGGTGGCTCGTGCCTCCCAAAAGATTTGCGCGCGCTGGCGCATCGGGCGAAGGAACTCGATTTGAACTTGCCCTTGCTCGAAGCGCTTGCGCCAAGCAACGCCGAACACGTGAATCGTGCGGTGGATGCGGTGTTGCAGACTGCCAAGAGGAAAGTGTCGCTGCTCGGCTTGAGCTTTAAAGCGGGTACAGATGACCTTAGAGAGAGTCCACAAGTGCAACTGGTCAAGCGGCTTTTGGGAGAGGGTTGCCAGGTGCGAATCTGGGATCCGGAAGTATCGCTGGGGCGTCTCGCGGGTGCGAACCGCCGCTACATCGAAGAAGTTATCCCTCACATTGGTTCATTGCTTTCCTCCGATCTGGGACATGTGGTCCGAAGCGCCGAGGTTGTAATCCTCGGCAATGAGTCGGCGAAGCGAGAAGAATTGTCTTGTCATCTGAATGAAAAACACGTCGTTTTGGATTTAGTGAATCTGGATCGCTGCCGCCGTCCCGATCAAACCGGCTTCTATCAAGGTATCTGCTGGTAATGGGCCTTGCCATGAAGCCACCGGTCTTTATCGTAGGGTGTCCGCGTTCCGGAACCAGCTATCTTTATCATCTACTACTCTCGGCCGGAGGGTTCGCGGAATTCCGTACCCAGATGAATGTGTTCGACGTTTTGGAGCCGATTTACGGCGACCTTAGCAGGGCCATGAACAAGAATAGAATGATGAATGCGTGGTTGAAGAGCAAAGCATTCGTCGCTTCGGGATTAAATGCCGAGGAAATCAGGGCGAAAGTCTTATCCGAATGCCACGGTGCAGGCGACTTTCTGCGTATCGTGATGGAAGAAGTCGCACGGAAGCAAGGAGTGGATCGCTGGATCGATTCGACTCCGACCAACATCCCTCACCTTCTGAGAATCAAAAAGGATTTCCCCGACGCGCGCATCATTCATATCATCCGCGACGGCCGAGACGTTTCTCTCTCTCTCGACAAACGAGGTTGGAGCCGTCCGCTTCCCTGGGAACGCGATAAAGGGCTGATGGCCGCGGGGCTTTACTGGGAGTGGATCGTCCGCAAGGGCCGAAAGCTCGGGTCGATGTTGCCCGATTATCTCGAGATCACTTATGAAGATCTGGTGCACGAACTACCCGAAACTCTTCAAACGATTTCCGTTTTTCTTCAGCACGATCTAGACTACGCCCGCATTCAGAAAACGAGCCTTGGCTCGGTCAAGACTCCACTGACTTCGTTCCAGGAAGAATTGGAAGCACATCAATTCTCGCCCGTCGGGCGCTGGAAGAACAGAGATAAAGTTTCTCCCGAGCGGTTGGCAATGTTGGAAAGCCTGGTCGGCGGCTATTTAAATGAATTGGGATACGTTCTCTCCGGGAATCAAGCGCCCCCCCACCAATCCCCGCGGTAAAGAGGATGCGTTTGTTGTATCGCGGGTACTATGAGTGCAAGCAATGGGCGAAGGTCAACACGCCACTGTCGCGACTGCTGGTGGACTATTCGGCGGTTTTGATCGATAAATAGGAGCTCGCCGGAACGATCAATGAAGACCCGCATCATCGAGTTTGAGAACGTCGACTGGAGCGCTCTCGACGGGTTTGCGGATCGCACTGTCTTTCAGACGCGGCAATGGATTCAGTTCATCGGCGAAACCCAAAACGCCACGCCTGTCATCGCGGAGTTGTGCAAGGGCAGGGACGTCGTCGGCTACTTCGCCGGGCTCACCTTCACCCGGCTCGGCGTCAAGATACTCGGAAGCTCATTCCCCGGTTGGACCACTCCTTATATCGGCTTCAATATGCTCCCTGGCGCATCGCGGTCAGATGCTCTCGTGGCGGTGGAAGAAATGGCTTGGGGCAGCCTGAAGTGTCTGCACATGGAGATATCTGATCCGCAGTTCACGGTTGAGGACGGAGAGTCTTTAGGATTCACCTGTGAGTTTTATTCCTCATATCGCACCGATCTCAGGAAATCCGACGAGGAGCTTTTCAGTAGCATGGACGGCGCTTGTCGTCGCTGCATTCGAAAGGCCGAGAAGATCGGAGTTATTATCGAAGAGGCGCACGACCTAGCTTTCGCCGACGAATACTACCAACAACTCGTGGATGTCTTTGCCAAGCAAGGGCTGATTCCAACCTATAAAGTCGATCGGGTAAGGGCGTTGATCAGACATCTGGAACCTACGGGAAGGATTCTCCTGCTGCGAGCCCGCGATCCGGACGGAAAGTGCATCGCCACGGGGATCTTTCCCGGCTTCAACAAGATCGCTGAGTTTTGGGGAAACGCCAGCTACCGGTCCGAACAGATCCTGCGTCCCAACGAATTGATGCACTGGTACGCCATGCGGTACTGGAAGCGCCGCGGCGTCGAAATCTACGATTGGGGCGGTGAAGGCAAATACAAAGAAAAATACGGCTGCGCCCCACATCGCGTGCCGTGGTTTACGAAATCGCGCTTCGAGGTGATTTCGAAACTGCGTGACCAGGCTAAAAAGATGTTTGACAGGAAGCAACGATTTCTAGGGTGGCTACAAGGCGAACGGCAACAGGCTTAGGCCTCTACGGGCCGGGCGCTTCGTAGGTTCCGCGCCGTTCGCAAGAATGCCATCATGCGTTCACGGTGCAGAAGCGCCAATGTCCCAATATACGCGGCAGCGCCGGTGGCAATCTCGATTACCAGGCGTAACGGCGCGGATCCTTTCGGAAGAAGTGCCCACTTAACCAAACTGACCGCGAGGACCATCACCACGGTTCCGTGCAACCCGGGACGCAACGCGCGCATGTAATCTCCCACCGGCATTTCGATGGTCTTAAAAGTTTTCCAGTAGAGCGGCAGGGCGATCAGAGGATACGCTGCCACCCATCCCCATGCGATACCTTGAGTGCCCCATCGGCTGCCGATATAAAACGCCGCCGGCAGAATCACCAGAGCGGCTAAATCGTCCCACATGACAAACCGCGGGTTGCCTACCGCTGTGAGGAGCTTGCCCAGCAGCGCAACGATTGAGCGAAACGTCACATAGACACAAAGAATTTCTAAGGGCACGATCACGCCATCCCACTTGTGCCCGAGGGCAAAGGGAATAAGATCACGTGCTACCAAAGCCAGGCCAATCGTGGCCGGAAAAGTGGCGATCGCGAGGCTTTCAGTCAAGGTGCGCAAGTAGCGACGCAGCGCGGCCGGGTCGTTCTGCACCGCGGCGAGGTAGGTTGGAATTGTGGTAGTGACGAGAGTGGTCAGCTTCTCCATAGGCACGTTAGCCAGATTCCAAGCCATGCCGTAAACCCCGAGCGCCGCTTGTCCCAGCGCCCGTCCGGCGGTGACGTTATCCAGTCTTTCGTAAGCCGAAGAAGCTACCACAGAAACAAGAACATGCCAGCCGAACAGCAGCGGTCGGCGAAGTAGCCGCATGCGTGGAATCGCAAATCGGTGAGGCCTCGCAACCACGATGAGTACAGATTGCGCCGTATACCCCGCGAGATTGCCAAGCACCAGAGACCAGTAGCCCAACCCGAGAAAAACCATAACCAGAGTTGCTCCCGCGGCGATAATCGAAGTAGTGGCGTCCACCAACGAGAGAGTTCGAAAGCGCATATCCCGGCTTAGCAGGCCTTCCGAGACGGCGCGAAAACCCAGCGGAACTAAGCCACTGCAAGTCACCACGATGACCGGGACTAAGCTCGGAGTCCTAAAGAAAGCCGCCAATGGGTAAGCCAGGATGGCACCCATCCCAAAACATCCTAAACTCAGCAAAACTGCCACTGAGTTCAACTGCGCGAGTTGATCCTCGGTCAAGTCACGCAACGTGACAATGGTTTGTGGAATGCCAAACTCACCGAAGTACCGCAAATAAGACCACAGCACCATCGCCATTGCGACGATTCCGAAATCCGCGGGGGTGAGCAAGCGGACGACGATGAGGAATGAAGCCCAGCTCAGAATTTGGCTGAACCAGTCGGCTCCCGCCCTCCAGGCCAGGCTGTGAGCCAGGGATTGATCCATCCTTTGCGTCGAGGAGACGGCCTCTGGAACCAATAGTATTGCGGGATTGTCGAGCTTAGCCTCTTCGACATCCCGTGAGTCTGACATCGATTTCTCTTTCAGGAAGTTCTTTTATGCCACAGCTCTCGTCTACTTCAACTGCACAATAAAAACATCGGTGCGATACGGCGATGCTCCGCGCGCCGCGCCGAGTTGATCTTCCCAATCAGAAGTGAACATGTAGAATCGTCCATCTTGGGAGACGTTTCCCCGCGGCGAGGACCAGAATCCGTTCTGCGCAGTACTGTAAGTGTGAGCGAACCGCCAGACTTTAGAATCCTTTCGGTCCGTTTCGACGCAAACGATTTCGTTCTCCCATGGTCCACTGACTTTGAGCGCTGCTCCCGGCGCATTCGGGTTTTCACGGCGATAAGTGGATAAGCAAGCTGGGCTCGAATCGTCAGCATTCACGTTGTTCCAGGAAATATGCAGGTCGTACCATCCTTGAACTGCCGGCAACTCTTTAAGCAACGGAGTCGTCGAACCTAGTTGATTTAAGGGGCGAATCCACAAGTCCATGGGGTGTTCCTGTTCGGAAGGGTTCAACAAATGCGAATAGCCTAAAGCGTGATGCCCCTTGCATCCCTTCGGTCCACAGGGGGCGACTTCCATCGTATCCACATTCCAGACGAACGACGGCGCGGAGTTCGCTGATGGTGTGAGTCCGGGAACCGCCGCTCCGCTCCTGGTGACCTCAACGACCGCCCCTGACTTGTTCAATCGAGCATCGTGAATCAGATAACGTTCGGAAATCGAGACTGTTCCTCTGGGACCCCATTGGCCGCCAATGTCACCCGTCCGCGCGTTGTACCACCTGCAGCCTTTGACCCGATCGTAAACGTAAATTATGTAATCGTTGTCCTGCTCGGGCCCTAAGACCGTTGCCATTCGCTGATCGTCGGCGCTCACCGAAATGACGTGACCGGTATCAGAAGATTTCAGCCCGACGCATTTGGACGCATCATGAATGTTAGTGGCACGTCGAGTGGAGATGTCATATTGCTGAAAGACAGGTTGTCCACGCGTGATGCCAAAAAGAATGCCCGGCTGCGAATAGCTGAACTGCGGCTCTCCTGCCCAGGAAACATTTGGCTCGCCTAGGGGATGAATGGCCATGGTGCTCGGATTGAAGTCAAAGAGCAGCACGCCACTATCGATGCTACGGACATAAAACTTTGTGTCGTCCGTGTTCCAGGAATTCTGCACGGAAGATGAAGGCGTCGCGTACGACTCAGAGGGCTTCCGAGGGTCCGACTTCGCATCGGTTACCCGGACCATGCGTGAACCGAAGCTCGGATCATCAATGATGAACCCCGCCGGTCCCAACGCTGGCGGCGTCTTTGGATAAGGCTCAACCCGCAAATCCGTTCGTGCGCAGTAATTCGGAGGACCGCAACTTGTTTCGGATGGGCCGCTTGTTTGAGCTGCGAGCATGAGCGACAACATTCCGAGGATAACGCCCGCAAACTTCACTACGGTCGAGGTGCCAGTCATTCCATTACCGCTGGTTCGGGGGAGTCCGACAATTGCAAAGTCTCCAGGCTAGCCAGCCTGCCAAGCGGAGTTCGCGTCTTTAGCCACAACTTCGTATTCAACAGATGAAAGTAAGACGCTCGCATGCATTCGTTTCGGATACCTGCTCGTGCGTTTCGTGGCAGACTCAACGGATATCCTAGTTCTTCGAGGCATTCGCCAATCAGTGCCTCAACCGATTCAACCTCCGGCTTCGACAGCTTTTCTTTCCAGCGGTTGACCGGTCGGAGGCGATCCGTCTCGTCCGAAAAAGATGAGTTTGACTCTCGAAGCCTGCCCAAGGCCGACTTCGAGATGCGATCATACTCGAGATCGTGATCCAAAAACTCCGCCAGTGTGCGTAGTGTCGTGCGCGGCTCCAAGACAAGGTCTTCGTATCGCACTTCCAAGTAATCTGCGGGGACGCTCAGCCCATGCTGAAGACCTTTGCGGATCATCCACTCCCAGTACAGCGCGGTGGGAAGCAATCCTTTTGCTTTCCGATTCCATGGGAACGGCTTAAACCCGCCCATCTGGCTGAGAGACAGCGAAACGTCCCGTCCGTCACGAATAATGTGCACAAATAAAGCTTCGGGAATGTCCGCTTTAATGCTGGGAATATGCAGCAGGTTGTCGGGATCGTAAACCGCCCAGCGAGACACATTCTGATTGCGGGCGATGCCGTTCATCACAAGCCGCATGAAATCTCCGCCGGTGCGGCACTCCTGCACGACCTGCGCAATCAGTTGGTCGGCATCCAGACCCGACCTTCGGAACCCTTGGCTGCGAACCCAAGCCTTCGCCGCTTCTTGTCGATTGTTAAGCTTGTCAAAGCTACCAAATCGAGGAATGAGCATCTTGTAAATCGGCAGGTATCCGCGATAGACGGCGAAGCCGCCGGCGGAGAGCAGAGTGTCGTACAGGAGATTCGTGCCGGATCGATGACAGCCCATCACGAAGACTGGGCGCGTCTTTCTTTCTCCCGTGGAACTCGCCACAGGGTTTCTCGACTCAGCCGCAGGGCTCTGCAATGCGATTGTTTCTGCGCTGAATGTCTCCATCGGCTTCAGTCTAGCACCCCTCGAAAGCCACCTTTCACCGGAGCAGCAGCGCACGGCTGCGATCGTAAAGCGAATTTCCCAGGATCCGTTTCGCCGTATCTCGCATGCGATCGCGAAGCTGAATCTCCCAAAGACCATCGCCTCGACAAATTTCCTGAAAGGCAGGTAGTCGCGTGTGGCGGAGGATGGTGACACGACCCAGAGCAAATGCATCCGTGGATGGCGTATTGATCCGAGCACGACTGTTTACGACCGAATGGTAGCCAGCGGTTCGAGCAATCTGAGCCACGCGCGCATCCCAGCGACCACCCGGGCAAGCGAAGTGTTCGATCGGCTTGCCGAGGATGTCTTCCAGTTGAGCCTTGGCATCGGCGATTTCACTGCGCCGCCCGCGTTCGTCAAGATCAGTCAGATAGGCGTGCGTCATGGAGTGACAGCCAATTTCAAATCCTAAAGCGCCGAGCTCTCTGACTTGGGCAGCAGTCATATACCCAGGCCGGCCCAGGAAGGCGACGGTAATGTAGAAGGTGGCGTTGTATTCCGCTTCCCGCAAGATCGGTGCAGCGGCGACGAGGTCAGACTCGCTACCGTCATCAAACGTGACTGCGACTCCGGGCAGTTCTTCTTGATGGGACATGCAGGCAATCGTTTCGCCAACACTTCTAGCTCGCCATCCATTCTCGCGGAGCCATCGCATCTGAGAACGAAAATCTGAATCGCTCACGACGTATCGCGAATAGCCCGCTTCGGCCCGGCAATGCGGCCGGCCAGGAAGCGCCAGTTCGTGATACATCAGAAACACGACACCTCGTTGTGCCATCGTTCAGACTCTCGCGGTTAACGATTGAAACGGGACAGCTTATATCTATCACGGCAGGCCAGTTGTGCGATCATGAACTCACGATGGCGCCGCATAAGATCGAGGTCGGACTTCATCATGCCAGATAAGAAGTGGCGCGAAGCCGCGTCTCGGCTGGCGCACATGGATCGGCGCGAATTACTGGAGCGCAGCCGGCAGGAACTAGCCAAACGAAGCGACGCAGTACTTTCTCGCTTCGGATTCGATTTTGTCCGAGGCTTGGTCCAGCGTGCGAATACGACCTCAGGACAGTTTTTTTTCGCAGCGTCGTCCATCCCCACAATTCTAGAACTTCTTCGCCAGCGGCTTCCGCAACAGGCGGAAGAAATCGTTCTCCGAGCTGACAAAATTTGCCGGCATCAGTTTGACCTTCTCGGTTACGAAGATCTGGAATACGGCAATCCGATTGATTGGCACCTCGACGTCGTTCACGGCAAACGAGCTCCGAAAAAGATGTCTTACAGGATTCCTTATCTCGATTTCGGCCAGGTCGGGGATTGCAAAATCACATGGGAATTGAACCGTCATCAACATTGGGTCACGCTGGCGAAAGCGTATCGGCTGACCGAAGAGCAGCGCTACGCGGAGGAGATACTTCAGCAATGGAGGCATTGGCACGCCGACAACCCCTACCCCGTCGGCATCAACTGGTCCAGTAGCCTGGAAGTATCCTTCCGCAGCCTTTCCTGGATTTGGATGTATCAACTGCTCGACGGTACTCCCGCTTTACCGATAGAGTTTCACAAAGAGTGGCTGCGTGCTCAGGCCCTGAACGGGCGCCACATCGAGCGTTACCTGTCGACTTATTTCTCACCGAATACGCATCTGTTGGGGGAAGCCGTTGCGCTTATGTTCTTAGGTACGCTGTGTCCCGAGATTTCCTGCGCAGCCCGCTGGAAGTCCAGGGGCTGGGAAATCGTTCTGCAGGAGGCACGCCGACAAGTGCGGGAGGACGGCGTCCACTTCGAGCAATCGACCTATTATCACGTCTACGCAGTTGATTTCTTTTTGCATGCCGCCGTACTCGCGAGCCTTAACCAGATCGCGATCCCGACCGAATTCGAGGGCACGCTGGAAAAAATGCTGGACGCTTTGTATTTGCTCGGGCGAGCAGGATCGCCACCGCACTTTGGCGATGACGACGGAGGACGCCTCTTCGACCCCCGACGCAACCGCGGCGAGCACTATTCAGATCCCCTCGCCACCGGTGCTGTGCTTTTCAATCGCGGAGAGTTCAAAGCCGCTGTGGGAGAGTTGCGCGAAGAGACGATATGGCTCCTGGGAGAGCAGGGAATCACCGAATGGGATCGCCTCCAGCCACAACCATCCGAGTTCGCGTCGGCAGCTCTGCGATCGGCCGGGTTCTACATGCTCAGCGCTTCAAGTCCCCAGAGTCAGATGGTGATCAATGCTGGCTCTCAAAACGACGGGAACGCCGGACATGCCCATGCCGATGCACTCAGCGTTTGCCTGCAATCGGAAGGGCATGAACTGCTCGTCGATCCGGGCACGTTCGCTTACGCTAGCGATGGCGGAGAGCGCGACTTATTTCGCGCCACCGCCATGCACAACACGCTCAGGGTAGATGGCATGAGCCAATCCGAGCCTGAGGGTTCGTTTGGCTGGAAGCAACTCGCTTGCGCCCGAACCGAGCGATGGATTACCGGAGAATCCTTCAGTCTCTTCGTTGCAAGCCACGATGGCTACAGTCGACTTGCGTCCCCAGCCATTCACCGCCGATGGGTAGTTTCGTTGAAGTCTGGTCTTTTCCTGGTGCGCGATTTAGTGTGCGGAACCGGCGAACATCAGCTTGATGTCAGCTGGCATTTAGGGCCAGAAATGCAGTTGCGCGCCGACAATCTGTTCGCCGTGAAAGGCACTTCAAATGGATTGGCGATTCTGTGCGCGGAAAAACACGGATGGTCGCAAGAGGTTCGCAAGGATGTTTGGTCGCCGGTCTACGGCATGAAGCAACCGATCACCGTTCTGAACTTCGGCACGCGCGTCGCTTTGCCGGCCGAATTCGTGACTTTGTTTATTCCTCTGCAAGAAGCTCGATCAATTCCGGGAAAACTGTGGTCGCTAAGCGAAGAACCCGCTTCGCCCGTGAAAGCGTATCGCTACAGTACGCCATCGGAAAATTGTTCCTTCTTCTTCGCCGAGAAAGGGAGAACATGGACGCACAGCGGCCTCGTCAGCGATGCCGAATTTGTTTGTCGGCAAAAGAGTCGCCAGGAACAAGATGAGTTGTTGATCTTCTGTAACGGGAGTTATGTGGAGATTGAAGGGCGTCGCGTTCTAAGCGGGGAACAGAGGGTCGCACGCTGTGAAATACTCACCCGTGATGGCGACATAAAAATGTTTTCCTCGGATCCACTACCCGACGAACAGTTGACCAGATCCAAAGAAAAACTGAACCGGTAGGACTATCCCCGGCTGGACTCCGAACCTGCAGGCTGCATATGGCTCTCGAGAAGCTGAAGCAGCGGTTCGCGAAGGTTAGGGCCGCACGCAATCAAGCCCGAAATCAATGGATTGCGGCAGTTGCACTGCAGCGGACCGTTTTCGAGCGTGCTGACAAACCCTCCGGCCGCGGTCACCAGTGCAACTCCGGCGGCAACATCCCATTCGTTTTTCGGAACCAGGGTGAAGGTAATGTCGACGAGTCCGGCCGAGACCAATGCCAGCTTGTAGGCAACCGACCCCATGGGGCGAACCTTGAAATTCGCGCCCTCAAATTGCTTCCACTCCCCGCGCTTTGTCTCGCTCCGGCTAGCCAGCACCGTCGCTCCGTCGAGTGTGGTGCGCTGGCTGGGCTGGGCAGGCTTGCCGTTGTAGGTCACGCCCGTTTCCAGCGACCCGAGAAAAACTTCGTTTGTGGCCGGATTGCAGATTCCACCAGCCACGGGACGCCCGTTCTCCACCATTGCGATAGAGACACAAAATTCCGGAATGCCGGCAACGAACTCACGCGTACCATCAAGCGGGTCGACGACCCAAACTCGATCTTTCCCAAGACGGGTGTAATCGTCCACGCTTTCTTCCGACAGCCAGCCCTCTCCGTCACGCAGCAGCTCCTTGCGCAACACTGCATCGAGCGCCCGGTCCGCCTCAGTGACGGGGTCGTGCCCAATCTTGTATTCGGTTTCGATTGCGCCCGCGGTGAATCGGCTAAAAACGACGCGAGCCGCGTCTATGGCGGATTGAATGCGTTGCAGAGTTTCGGCGTTAGAAGGCTTTGTCATGATTCGATTATCGAGGTTCTTCGGTCAGGCCCACAGCATGCGTGCCCCGGTAGCCAGCAGGACGGTGCACAGGAGTCGTCTCAACCAGAGTACCGGAAGGCGCGTGCTCAATTGCGAACCCAGCAGTCCACCCGGGATGGAACCAATCAGCAGTGAACCCACCAGGTACGGATCGATGTTGCCCAGGCGGAAATGCAACAGGCTGGTCACGCCAGTCAGGATTACGGCATGCACAATGTCTGTGCCCACCATCACTCGAGGGGAAAAGCTGTAGAACAAGAGAAGCATCATCATGATAATGCTGCCCGAGCCCACCGAAGTCATCCCCACCAGAAAGCCTGCGAGTAGGCCGATGGCCGACATGCCGACGATTGACTGTAGAGTTGGAGAACGATGTGCGATATGTTCTTCGATCCGGTTCTGGAACAGCATCAGCGTCGGAATACAGATTAATAAAACCCCGACCGCCGTTGTGATGAACGTATTGACGCCAGTTCCATAGACAGTTCGCAAATGGCCGAGCAAACTGACCCCAAGAATCGAGCCCGGGATGCTTCCCGATGCCAGCGCCATGACGACCTTCGGTCGAACCGTTCCCTTGTTGATGTGAACCCAGCTCGATCCGATCTTGGTTACAAAATTAAAGAGCGCATCCGATCCCACCGCTATGATGGGCGGGACGCGCAGAACAAAAATCAAGACGGGAAGCAGGAGCACACCACCCCCCACCCCCGTCATGCCGATCAGGGTACCGACCACGAAGCCGATCAAGACCTTCTCAATGAGCATGCAAATCCCGTACAACTCGCCGTCTTACCGAGCCCGTTGATTAGACGGTTTGTCCGTTGACGCCGATGAAGCCTTCGCGCTCCAGGTGCAAAATGATCTCTTGCGCCGCTTCCTCGGGACTCAACTCAGCCGTATTGATCACAACTTCCGCATCCGTCGGAACTTCATACGGATCCGAAATGCCCGTAAACTCCTTGAGAATACCGGCGCGTGCCTTAGCGTAAAGACCCTTCCGGTCGCGCTGTTCGCAAGTTTCCACCGGAGTCGCGATGTGAACCAGAATGAATCCGCCGCCGGATTCAATCATGCTGCGCACCGCCTTGCGAGTCGCGTCATAGGGAGCGATGGGCGCGCAGATCGCAATCCCGCCGTTCTTCGTGATCTCTGAAGCCACATAGCCAATTCGCCGGATGTTGATGTCGCGATGCTCTTTCGAGAATCCCAACTCCGACGAAAGATGCTTGCGCACCAGATCTCCGTCCAGCAGCGTAACCGGACGGCCACCAGCCTCGAGGAATTTGGTCACCAGAACATTGGCGATCGTCGATTTACCCGAACCCGAAAGTCCGGTAAAGAAAATCGTCACGCCCTGCTTGTGCCGAGGCGGATAACTCCGCCGCAACTCCTTCACGACCTCGGGATAAGTAAACCAACTCGGAATCTCGCGTCCTTCATTCAGGCGATCCCGCAGTTCGGTACCTGAGATGTTCAAAACCCGCGAGCCGTTGGTTACTTCGTTGTCCGGCACGTACTGGTCCTGATCTTCGAGGTAAACCATCATGTTGAAGGGAACCATGGTGACGCCGATGTCGGCCTCGTGCTTCTTGAACAGTTCCTGAGCCTCGTAAGGACCGTAGAAGTTCTTGCCGTCGGAGTCTTTTCCCGGACCGGCATGGTCCCGGCCCACGATGAAATGGGTGACTCCGTGATTCTTGCGGATGAGGGCGTGCCAGATGGCCTCGCGCGGCCCACCCATGCGCATTGCCAAGGGCAGCATGGAGAGCTTCACGCTGCCGGCAGGGAATTTCGAAAGCAACAACTGATAGCAGCGCACGCGGGTGAAGTAATCCACATCGCCGGGCTTGGTCATGCCAACCGAGGGATGCAGCAGCAGGTTAGCTTCAACTTGTTTGGCCGCTCGGAATGTCAATTCCACGTGAGCGCGATGCATGGGGTTGCGGGTCTGGA
>Ga0210383_10001271_pt1 | contig 23195 bp, 21 predicted proteins | sample IncBWC14OmetaG_FD_160072 | JGI IMG/M metagenome (GOLD analysis project Ga0210383, IMG submission 160072) | Forest soil microbial communities from Barre Woods Harvard Forest LTER site, Petersham, Massachusetts, United States - Inc-BW-C-14-O ... | reverse complement strand
ACTGCTTGGGACCGGACTGCTCGTGTTCTTCGGGGTCGGGGTGGCGACCCTCATGTTCGGGTTCAAGTTCGACGGGGGTAGCGTCGCGGCCGGGGTGGTGGCCACGGCCTTGGCGTTCGGCCTCGTCCTTCTGGCCCTTGCCTACACTCTCGGGCCGATATCGGGCTGTCACGTCAATCCGGCGGTGACCATCGGTGCTCTGCTGGCTGGTCGTATGCCGCTGATCGAGGCCGCTGGCTTCTGGGTGGCCCAGTTCGTTGGCGGCATCCTGGGCGCGCTGCTGTTGTGGGGGATGTTCAATACCTCGCCCCTGTACAGCACGTCCCGGACCGGGCTCGGTACGGACGGCTGGGGGGCGGCATCCGACATCCACATCGGGGCGGGCGGCGCCTTCCTCGCAGAGGTCGTCCTGACTGCTCTGTTCGTCTTCGTCATCCTCGGGGTCACCAGCAGGCTCGGGAACGCGGCGACCGCGGCCATGACGATCGGGCTGACTCTCACGGTGGTCCACCTCATCGGGATACCCATCACCGGAACGTCCGTGAATCCCGCGCGCAGTCTTGGACCGGCGCTTATCGTCGGCGGGACCGCGCTGAGCCAGGTCTGGCTTTTCATCGTGGCCCCGCTGGTCGGCGGGATCGCCGCCGCCGGCCTGCATTTGCTCGTCTATCCCCAGCCCAGATCAGAGCCGGCGCCCGGATCGGATGCACTGGCCGCCGAGCCACCAGCTGAGGTACCGCCAGCGTAGGTCGCTGGCCGCCTAGGCGGTCAGGCCGCTGATTCCGTCGCCTATGAGCTTGGCCGCGATGATCAGGCACAAGACGGTCATGATGACGGCGTTGTGCTGGGTCATCCAGTCCTTGAGCCTGGCGAGCAGTTCCTGCGAGCGCTCGCCCAGGGCGAAGTAGATGCCCACCGGGATGCCCACGCCGAGGGTGCCGATGACCGCGAACACCACGTAGGCGATGACCTGCTGCGCGCCGGAGATGCCGGTCTGGGCGATCGCCGCGGCGCCGCCGGCGGCCAGCAGCAGGTTCTTCGGGTTGGCGCCGGACAGGGCGGCAGCCAGGCCGAGCGCGCCGGCCGGGGTGATCTTGTCGATCGTGGTCATCCACTTGGGCATCTGCGGCTCATCGCCGTCGTGGGGACGGCCGCGGAACTGGCGGGCCGCGACCAGGAGCAGCAAGACGCCGAGACCGATCTTGACCCAGCTCACCCACGTGGCCGGGGCACCGGACTTGCTTGCCCCGCCCGTCCCGGCCACGGACAAGAAGATGGCTCCGACGATGCCCAGGCCGGCCAGCCAGCCAAGAACGAACGCGAGCCCGTTCACCTTGGCCCGGTTGCTGGTGAGGATGAGGATTACCGCGATGATCGGGATCGGGCTGAGCGCGATCCCGACCGCCAACGGCAGCGATCCTCCGATGGCCTGCCCCATCACTCCTCCTCGGCTCGCGGGACGGAACTGACCGGGCTCGTACTGGCCCAGGTGACGGCTGAGTCCAGGTTCGGGAAGATCCGCTCTGGGCCTGGGTTCCCGTCGCTGGCGGATCGCCGGATCATGTCAGCGGCGGTGGCGTGCACGTGGGCCAGGGCGACGCGTACATCACGGCGGGCGAGTTCCTCGATCAGCTTCGCGAGCGCTTCGGTGCTGGTGATGTCGAGTTCGTCGTTGGCGTCCAGGTCGAGGATCACCGTGCCGATGGTGTCCTTGGAGGAGCGGACCATTTCTGTCACCGTATCGCGCAGCGCCTGGGAGTTGGCGTAGAACAGCGGTGCGTCCGGGCGGATGATGAGCACGCCCCGGATCGGCTCGGCATCGGGGTGGCGGTGAACGTCCTCGTAGGCGCCCGGCAGATCTGGGTCGCTGCCCATGACAGAGAATTCCGGCCTGCTGGCCCGGTACACCAGTAGCAGAATCGAGGCCACGACGCCGATGACGAGCCCGGGTAGGACGTCCAGCGTAATGACGCCGAGGAGAGTGATCATCCCGAGCCAGAACTCGCGCGGCACCAGCATGTAGAACCGGCGCATTTCGGCGACCTTCATCAGACGGGAGACGGCGTAGATGATCATGGCGGCCAGCACTGCCTCGGGCAGGTTGGTGAACAGCGGGGTCAGGGCCACGACGGTGATCAAGCTGAGGACCGCGGCGATGACCGGGGACAGTTCGCTCCGCGCGCCGGCCCCGTCGTTGACGGCGGTCTGCGACAGGCTCCCGCCGGCGGCCAGCCCGCCGAGCAGGCCGGAGACGATGTTGGCCAGGCCCAGCGCGATCATGTCCTGGCTGGGATCCAGGCGGTAGCCATGCTTGTCGGCGAACGTCTGCGCGGCAGCGAGCGCCTCGCTGAAGATCACCAGCAACATGCCGGCCGCGCTGGGCAGCAGGACCCACAGGTTGGAGGCACTGAGTCGCACGGCATGGACGGACGGCAGCCCGGCGGCGACCTTCCCGACGGTGGCGACGCCATGGTGGTCGAGATGGAAAACGGTACTGACCAGGATGGCGGCCAGCAGCACGACCAGCCCGCCGGGCAGCCGGGGCACGCGGTCGAGCGCGAACAGCAGGCCTAGGGCGATGATCCCGACCGCGAACGTGGTCCAGCTCGCGCCGCCGAGATGGCCTAGCAGGTGGATGAACTGCCGGATCGTGTCACCAGGGCCCTTGGCGATGCCGAAGATCTTCGGCAGCTGGCCGACCGTCACGAAGATGGCCAACCCGAAAATGAACCCCTCCATCACCGGACGGGACAGGAACTGGGTGATGAAGCCGAGCCGGAACAGCCCGGAGGCCAGGAACAAGACGCCGGTCAAGATGATAAAGCCCGCGGCCAGTCCGGTATAGGTCGGCATGTCCTTGGGGTGCAGCGCGGTGACCGCGGAGTAAACCAGCACGGCCGAGGCCGAGGTGCCCGCCACGACGAGCTGCCTGCTGGTGCCGAAGATCGCGTACAGGACCAGCGACGCCAGCAGCGTGTACAGGCCGGCCTGCGGTGGCAGCCCGGCCAGGCTCGCGTACGCGATCATCTCCGGGACCAGCAGTCCCCAGATCGTGAAACCCGCGATCGCGTCTCTGGTGAGCCACGCGCGCTGGTAGGCGCGAGCCCAGGACAGCGCCGGGACGAACCGCGTCAGCCGGGCCACGGGCCGGGGGCGCTCGCCGTCCTTGGCAGGTCCGGGCCGCGGGTCGGCAGGTTCCTCGTTCATCCGGGTGCGCTTGTGGCCCGCGGGAAGCTGCGGAAGCCCGGTGAGCCCACCGGGAAGCTGCCGCCGGGCACCGGCGGCAGGTGCTTGCCTGGTGCCCGGCCTTTCCTCATCGCTCGGCGCATGCTCGCGATGGTTCAGTCGCGCATGAAGGCCATGCGCGCCTCGGCGGCCAGGTCGACGAACGGCTCGCCGCTGACGTCGACCGCCGCGCGCTGGATGGTGCCGCCGGTGAAGGACCAGGGCGACTCGCCCGGGTAGTCGTCGGTGACCGGCTCGGCGCCGTCCTTGCCGATGTTGAGCCCCTCTCCGGCGATGGAGAACTTGCCCGGCTGGGTCTTGATGCGGCCCCGCCCGACCTCCCGCTCGCCTGCGCGGAGGGTCAGGGTGCCCTCGGCGGGCATCGAGTCGCCCTCGCGCTCAAAGGAGGCCGAGACGACCACGTGCCCGGTGGGCAGCGGCTCGGTCGACTCGATGATCTGCTCGAGGTCGCCGACGAAGTTGTAGACGTACTTGAGCTTGCCGTCCTTGACGTACAGGGCGTGGCCGCCGAACCGGGCCCCGTGGGCGAACAGGACTCCGCGGGCGTCCGGGGTGTCGATGGTGAGCTCGACCGCGATCGTGTAGGAGCGGTTGCGGATGTTCGGCGCGACTGACTCGGGGACCTCGGCCGTGCCCGGGTAGTACACGTAGCGGTTCCGCGGCTTGGTCAGCTGGGGCCGATCGGTGGTGAGGATCTCGACCGCGTCGCGGTTCTCCAGCGGCAGGGCCCCGTACTGGCCGGCCTGGGCCCACCACATCTGGATGAGCTCCTGCAGTTTCCCGGGCTCGGCGTCGGCCAGATCGTGGCACTCGCTGGGGTCCTCGTCGGTGTTGAACAGCTCCCAGCGCTGGGCGGCATAGCCGGCCCAGGCGTCGGGGGCGGCCGGAGAGATCGCGGCGGCCTTCCAGCCCTGGTGCCAGATCGCCCGGGTGCCGCCCATCGAGTAGAACTGCGTCTGCTTGTCGGTGGTGGCGGTGGCGTCGTTCAGGGTGGCGTCGAAGCTGATGCCCTCCAGCGGGAACTGCGTGTAGCCCTTGACGACCTCCGGCAGCTCGATCCCGAGCATCGAGTAGATGGTTGGCACGATGTCGACGGCGTGCACGTACTGGCGGCGCAGGCCGGCGGAGGTGATCCGGGCCGGCCACGAGACGATCATCGGGTCGGCGGTGCCGCCCTCGTAGTTCGAGTACCGCTTCCACATTTTGAACGGGGTGTTGAACGCCCACGCCCACCCGGTCGGGTAGTGGTTGTACGTCGCCGGACTGCCCAGTTCATCCAGGTGCGGCAGGTTGGCCTCGACGGTGTCGGGGATCCCGTTGAAGATCTTGTTCTCGTTGACCGACCCGTTCGGTCCGCCCTCGCCGGAGGCCCCGTTGTCCGACACCAGGATGATGATCGTGTTGTCGAGCTGCCCGCTCTGCTCCAGGTAGTCCAGCAGCCGCCCGATCTGGTGGTCGGCGTGGGATAGGAAGCCCGCGTAGACCTCGGCCATCCGGGCGAACAGCCGCTTCTCATCATCGGTGAGCGAGGCCCAGGGCCGCACGGTGTCCAGCTCGGGCCAGCTCTTCCCGTCGGCGCTCGTCTCGCGGGCGTACGGGTCGATCGGCGACAGCTCGGCCTTGCCTGTGATGACCCCCATGCGCTTCTGCCGCTCGAAGACCAGGTCGCGGTACGCCTCGTAGCCCATGTCGAACTTGCCGCGGTACTTGTCGATCCACTCCTTCGGAGCGTGATGCGGGGCGTGGCACGCGCCCGGGCAGAAGTACAGGAAGAACGGCTTGTCGGGGGCGACCGCCTTGGCGTCGCGGATGAACTCCAGCGCCTTGTCGGTCAGGTCGACCGTGAGGTGATAGCCCTGCGACGGCAGCGCCGGCTGCTCGACCGGGTGGTTGTCGTAGACCAGGTCCGGATACCACTGGTTGGTCTCGGCGCCGAGGAAGCCGTAGAACCGCTCGAAGCCCCGCCCGACCGGCCACTGCGCCTTCCGCGAGGCCATGTTCATCTCGTCCTCGGCGGTCAGGTGCCACTTGCCGGTCATGTACGTGTTCCAGCCGCGTTCCCCCAGCACCTCCGCGACCGTGGCGCACTCGAACGGGATGTGCCCGTTCGAGCTGGGGAATCCCGAGGCGGCCTCGGTGATCGTGGCCATCCCGTTGGTGGTGTGGTTCCGCCCGGTCATCAGGCACGACCGGGTCGGCGAGCACAGCGCGGTCGTGTGGAAGTTGGTGTAGGTGAGGCCGCGCTGCGCGATGCGGTCGATATTCGGCGTCTCGATCAGGCCGCCGTAGGCGCCCATCGCCGAATACCCAACGTCGTCGAGCACGATGTACAGCACGCTCGGAGTGCCCTCCGGAGCGATCGGCTGGGTGTACGGCCCCCAGTCCGGCACGGACTGGGTCACGTCGACGTTGATCGTTCCGCTGAACGGCTTGGCCATCACTACTCCTCTTAGCCGAATCAACCCCCGCCCGACCTGGACTAGCAGCGGTCAGGCTCCGGCGCCGGGGCGTACGCCCGCCAGGTCCTTGCGTGCACCGGCTGATGACACCGGGACGGTGTCCCGCCCAATTCTGGCTGCCGCGGGAACATGGCGCCTCACCCACCCCGGGTGAAGACCGCAGCGCCCCGCGCCGGCTCGCGGCGGCCGCACCAGGGGCCCGGCACATACTGGAGAGCGTGGTCGCTCCGCCGCGGTTCGTCGTCCAGCTGCACGATGCGACCACGCTGCACTTTGACTTCCGCTTGCAGTCGGGTGACGTGCTGCGGTCGTGGGCGGTGCCCAAGGGGCCCTCGCTCGACCCGGGCGTCCGGCGGCTGGCAGTCCCTGTCGAGGATCACTCCCTGGCGGCGGGGGAGTTCGAGGGTGTACACGACGGGCAGCGGCGGGGGACCGGCGTGGTCATCATCTGGGATGAGGGGACCGCGGACATCGTCCGCGACGAGCCGGGCCACCTCTCCTTCATCCTGCACGGCCGCAAGTTGTCGGGCGGCTTCGCGCTGACCCGGACCGGCCCGAAGCGCTGGATCCTGGTCAAGGTCCGGGACGACACAGCCCGGCCGGGCTCGGACATCGCCGCAGAACAACCGGCCAGCGTCCGCAGCGGGAAGACGTGGAGGCAATTGCGTGACGAGAGCAAAAGCACCTCACGGTTAGCACACTCCGGTTGCGCCGATACCGTGACGCTCGGTAGTTTTCCGCCGGAGTGCCCGGAATATCAGTAATGACCGATGATATCTTCGGCGAGAACGCTCTGACCGAAAGCAAGCGTATAGTCTTAGACGCGCGGCGAGGCGATGAGGGACTCCCGAACTGACTACCAGTAGCGAGGGATCGTTCTCATTTAGCGATAGCCCGTGAATAGAGACTGAAATGCACGTGCATTTCAGTCAAGATCCGGCAAGCGGTCGCCAACGGCAACGCGGTCCGGGTCGGCATCCGTCGACGGCGCTCACGTCTGGTCATCATGTGGATGCAGCGCGACGCCGCAGGCCAGTCGGGTGTACGGCTAACGCACCATTAATGAACTGGTGTCCGAATCAAGGCGGGATGGCCCGCCGGGCGGGCAATGCACGGATCAGGTTCCTTAGGTGCGTGACAGGAATGACGTCGACCGGTGTGCAAGCCCGTGGAGTTCGGTTTGGGACTTGCCCGGTATCGGCTTGACGGTATGCACGTGCATACCGACGGTTACCCAGACCTACCGAGATCACGACGGTCATCGTTCAGCGAAGGACACGTATTCTCAAGGTGCCACCCGGGTGTGCTTATCGGCGCTCTATCGTCTAATCTAGTGCACAATTCAACGAGAGAAACGGAGCACACGTGGCCCAGAAGATACAGACCCTGTTCATCGATGACATCGATGGCAGTGAGGCTGAGGGCACCGTCCGCTTTGCACTGGATGGTGCCGAGTACGAGATCGACCTGAACGCAAAGCACGCTGATGCGCTGCGGAAGTCATTGGCCAGGTACATTGACGCCGCGCGGCGGAGCACTGGGACGGCCCGTCGGCCGGCCCGGAGCGGACGCCGGGCGGCGGCTACCGGGGTCAACACCACGGAAGTTCGGGAGTGGGCGAAGGCGCAAGGCATCGATGTCAAGGACCGCGGGCGCGTGCCCGCCGAATTGGTAGTCAGGTTCCGCGCGGCGACCGGTAACTAGTCTTGGCCGCGGCTCTGCTGGCGGCTAATCGGACACCGGCCTGTGTGCGCTCCACGCTCGGGAAGTCCGCCACGGCCTTAACTTCTCGCCGCAACTTCCCGCAACTTCCCGCCGCTTCAGCACCGCGGGCCCCTTTCGGGGATACTGTGCCCTTCCGCATCAGATCGCGGAAGGGCACAGTCGTTCCTAAGCTCCATCCGAACCATGTCCGGCCAGTACTTACCGAGACCCTGGGCCATCGGGCCCGGCTGCCGGGTCAGACGGAATCGGTATGCTTCAGGCTTTCCGGCAGGCGCAAACATCCGCTATCGACGGTCGCCGAAACCGGTACCGGCCAGAACGGATACGACGCGCGGCCATGCGGGGCTTTGCGGATCGATGAGGTCGAAGTGGCCGGCTCCCGGGATTTCCACCAGACGGCCTGCGCTGAACACCTGGCTCATTCGCAGCGGCACCGTGTCGTCGTCAACGCCGTGGACGAGGGTGACCGGAATGGCCGGAACGGGCAGTGCCGCGGGATCGGCGACGGCATAGCGTTCCGGAACCTCGTCAGGTCCGCCGCCCATCAGCAGGCGCACCGCCCCGGCGCCGAGATTCCATTCCGCGCACAGGCGCAATGAACTGCACCCCGCCAGCGACACGACCCGCGTGGCCGGGCTGGGGCCCAAGGACCCGCGCCACGGTGATCCGGTCGGCAACCCCGGCCGGGCGGCGGCCCAGAGCACCAGGTGACCGCCCGCGGAGTGACCCGCCCAGGTGATCTGACTGGTGTCCGCGCCGTGCGGGCCGGCGATCGCGGCGACCTGGTCCAGGGCCGCGGCGATGTCGTTGAACGGACCGGTCCAGCCCTCTTCGGCCATCCCGGCGCGGCGGTACTCGGGCACCGCGACCACGTACCCGGCCGCCGCCAGGGCGCTGGCCATCGGCCCGAGATGGTGCCGGTCGTAGGTCGGCCGCCAGAACCCCCCGTGGACAAGCACGATCAGCGGCGCGTGTCCGGCCGACGGCAGCCTGAGGTCGATGACCTGCCCGGGCCGCGGGCCGTAGGGAACGGTCAGGTCGGGTGGCGGGGCGGGCCGGTCCAGGACGCTGGTCACCGCAGGATCTGGGGCGTAGCCCGGCTGACGATGGCGGCCGTGTCCGCGCCCGAGGTCAGCGTCCCGTAGGCACCGCCCGACCCGAAAGACGATGCAGAATCCAGCCGGGAGGCGACGAACGCGTCGGCCACGGCCGGGTGCCCGTGCCGGACCAGCAGCGCCCCCTGGAGGGCCAGTGCCATGGCCTCGGCCAGGTAGCGGGCCCGCTCCTCGGATGGGTCGCTGACCTCCTTGCGTAGCCGGGCGATCGCCTGGTCCAGGCGGTGATCGGCGCCGGCGGCCTGGTCGAGTTCGGCGAAGAACGCCTCGGCCGTCTCCGGCTGCCTGGTCAGCGCGCGCAGTGCGTCGAGCGCGGCGACGTTGCCCGAGCCCTCCCAGATCGAGGCCAGCGGCGCCTCGCGGTACAGGCGCGGCATCCCGGACTCCTCTACGTACCCGTTGCCGCCCAGGCATTCGAGCGCCTCAGCGGCGTGCGCGGGCGCCCGCTTGCAGACCCAGTACTTCGTGACCGCCAGCGCCAGCCGCCGGAACGCGGCCTCCTGCTCGTCGCCCCCGGCCGCGCGGTCGGTCGCCCCGGCCAGCCGGAACGCCGCCATCGTGGTCGCTTCCGACTCGAGGGCCAGGTCCGCCAGGACGTTAGCCATCAGCGGCTGGTCAGCGAGCCTGCGGCCGAACGCCGTCCGATGCGCGGCGTGGTGCGCCGCGAGCGTGACACCGGTCCGCATCCCGGTCGCCGTGCCGAGCACGCAGTCCAGCCGGGTCATGTTCACCATCTCGATGATGGTGCGGACTCCGCGGCCTTCCTCGCCGACCAGCCACGCGGCCGCCTGCTCGTACTCGACCTCGGCCGACGCGTTCGACCGGTTGCCGAGCTTGTCCTTCAGCCGCTGCAGGCGCATACCGTTCCGGCTGCCGTCGGGCAGCACCCGGGGGAGCAGGAAACAGGACAGCCCCCCGGGAGCCTGCGCGAGCACCATGAACAGGTCGCCCATCGGCGCCGACGTGAACCACTTGTGCCCGGTCAGCGAGAAAGTCCCGTCCCCGGCCGGAACCGCCCGGGTGGTGTTGGCCCGGACATCGGAGCCGCCCTGCTTCTCGGTCATCGACATGCCCGCCAGCAAGCCCCGCTTGGTCGAAGGCGGGCGCAGGCCGAAATCGTACTCCTCGGCGGCCAGCAGAGGTTCAAACCGTCCGGCCAGTTCCGGGGCGTGCCGGAGCGCGGGCACGATGGCATAGGTCATCGAGATCGGGCAGCCGTGCCCGGCGTCGGTGGCGCCCCATACGTAGAAGCCCGCGGCCCGCGCCACGTGCGCGCCGGGCCGCGGATCCCGCCAGGGCGCGGCGTGCAAGCCATGCCGTATCGCGACCGTCATCAGTGAATGCCAGGCCGGGTGGAACTCCACCTCGTCGATTCGGTTGCCGAAGCGGTCGTGGGTCCGCAGCACCGGCGGATGCTCGTTCGCCTGACGGCCCCACTCCTGGGCCTGGGCCGAACCGGCCAGGCGGCCGAGTTCGCGCAGGCCGTCCTCGGCCCAGCCCGCGCCCTCGCGGCGCAGCGCGTCGAGCATCGCGGGATCCGCGGCGACGTCGTACCCGGCCAGCGCCGGCGGCTGGTTGAACACCTCGTGGGTCGATGTCATCGGCGGGCCTTTCGTAGCTAGCGCCTATTCAGTATCTCTACGCTGTATCTCTATGCTGGCGGACCCATCGCCGCCACCACCAGGGTGACGGTGGCCGCCGTCTCGATCAGCGCGCCGAGCACGTCGCCCGTGATGCCGCCCAGCCGGCGTACCGCGTGCCGCTGCAGGACGAACGCGGCAGCCAGGCCCGCCACGACCGCCAGCGGCAGCGTAAAACCAGTAAACCCAGTACGCACCAGGGAAACCGCCGCGGCGAGCACGGCCAGCGTGATCCCCGCCGCCACGGCAGGGCGGACCGTCCCGGCCACCATCGCGCCGAGCCCCGATGGCCGGGCCGCGGCCACCCCCCGGCGGCAGGCCCAGGTCAGGGCCAGCCTGCCGGTGACCGCCGCGGCGATCAGCGCCGCGGGTCCCCGGGCGCCTCCGGCGGCTTCGGCGTGGGCGAGCGCCCCGACCTGGATGACCAAGGTCAGGACGAGCGTCACGATGCCGAACGGCCCGGTGTCCGAGCGGCGCATGATGTCCAGCGTCCTGGCCGCGGGCTGGCCGCTGCCCAGGCCGTCGGCCAGGTCGGCCAGGCCGTCCAGGTGCAGCCCCCGGGTGAGGAGCGCGAGCGCGGCCACCGCGAGACCGGCGGCGGTCAGCGGGCCGGCCCCGAGCGGATGATCAGCCACCACGAGCACCACCGCCGCGATGCCCCCCAGCAGCAGCCCCACCGCTGGTGCCCATGCCATGGCCGCGGCCGCGGTGTCCCGGCTCGGCTCGGTCACGGGGCCGCGCAGCGGAATCACGGTCAGCAGCGTCACGGACAGTCTTAGCCCGCTCCATCTCATGGCGAAGGAGCCTATCGGCAGGCCGTCAAAAGACGTACTATCTCAAGAAGGCAGCAAATGCTGACGGGGTATGACATAACGGGATGGCGGTGGATAGGCGTGTCCGAGTGGTGGTCAATCGAGGTCTTCGACGCGGAGGAACTGCCCGCCCGCCGCTGGAAGGACTCCTACCAGGACCAACTCATTGAGGCCGCGCTCACCAACGGGGCCGTCTACTGGGAGTGGCACGAGCACCGCTACGGCGTGGTGTTCGAGGTGCTCTTCGACTCCGATGCCCAGTGGGAAGCGTTCCGGGCGCTGCCCGTGGTCCGTTCGGCCCTGGACGGCGTGCCCGATCCGCTGAACGGCCTGATCATCTACCGGGGCCGGGGTGGCGGATCCGGGCCGAGGAAGCCTCGTAAGCCCAAGCCCGCCCCGAGTTCGAGCGCGATGGCGCTGCCCGAGCCCGAGGAGGAGAACCTCCTGCACCTGGCCGGGATCGAGCCGCCCGGGCCGCCCGAAGCCAAGCCCAGCCGCCTGAGCGTCTGAGGCGGCGCCGATTCTCCTCCCGGGGGCGAAGCATCCACCGGGACGGTGCAGGATGGGTGCATGAGGGAAAGTCGAGTCATGACCGATGGCCTGCGAGCCTCGATCGAGCGCAGTGGCTACTATCCGGGCCTGGTGTCCGATGCGGTGGCCTCGGCGCTCGGGTCAGAACCCGTCACGGCCTACGTCGTCCACCACGACGCCATCTTCGATCCTGGTATGGAGGTCCGCCGGCACATGACCGTGCTGGTGCTCACTCCGACCCGGCTGGTGTACTCGCACACCGACGAGCATCCGGCCGAGGATGCCGACAGCCGGCCACGCGCCGAGACCAGCACCGAGGCGGTCCGCTTCGCGCAGATCTCCTCCGTGGCCCTGACCCGCGTGGTCCCCGATCCGGCCGCGTACGTGCCGGGCGTCACCCTCCCGTCGGAGGTCATGCTGACCATCGGCTGGAATGTGCTGTCCCACCTGGAGCTCGAGCCGGCCCACTGTGGCGACGAGAGCTGCGAGGCCGACCACGGCTACCTCGGCACGATCACGGCCGACGACTTCTCGCTCCGGGTCAGCCAAGACGCCGACGGTGAGGATGCCGTGCAGCAACTGCTGAGCTTCGTACGGGTGCTCTCCGATGCCACCTCGGCAGCCCGGTAGCGCGGCAAACAGCCGCGGTTGCCAGAAAGCTGAGGGTTTGGCCGTTGTTTTGCCGCGGGCGCCCGCGCAGTGGCACGATGTTCCGGCAAGACGCGCACTGGCACCCACGAGTAGCAGATGAGGATTCCCGCATGACGCTCGAGCCGAGACATTCGCCGATCGTGCCGTCCTATGGGACCGGGACCCTGGCCGACTTGTCCTCGTCGATTCTCGCGTCCCTCGATCCCGAAGCACCTCCCGAGCAGAACGTCCTCGGCCTGACGCCCACCCGGCGCGCCTGCCTGCTGATCGTGGACGGGCTCGGCTGGGAGTTGCTCCGGGCTCATCCCGCCGTCGCGCCGTTCCTGTCCGAACTCGCGCGCAACTCCCGGCCGATCACCGCAGGGTTCCCCGCCACCACCGTCACCAGCCTCGGCTCGCTGTGCACCGGCCGGCCGCCCGGCCAGCACGGGATGCTCGGTTACAAGGTCCTGGTACCCGGCGAGGACATCCTGCTCAACGCGCTGCGCTGGGACTCGCGGGTCGATCCTCGCCAGTGGCAGGCACTGCCCACGATCTACGAGCGAGCCACCGAGGCCGGCATCGCGGCCATCCACGTGGCCCAGGGCGCGTTCCGCGGCACCGGCCTGACCGTCGCGACCATGCGCGGCGCGAGCTACCGCCCGGCCGACAGCATGGGTGCCCTAGCCGCTCAGGGCGCCGCCGCGGTCACCGAGAACGGGCGTGCGCTCGTGACCGTGTACCACGGTGACCTCGACAACACCGGGCATATGTTCGGGGTCGGCTCGGATGCGTGGTACAACCAGCTGGCCCACGTCGACAAGCTGGCCGAGCAGCTGTTCAGCGCGCTGCCGCCTCAGACCTGCCTGTATGTCACGGCCGACCACGGCATGGTGGACGTTGGTCCGGAGGACCGGATCGACGTGGACGAGATACCCGAACTTCGGATCGGCGTGGCGGTGCTCGGCGGGGAGGCGCGGGCCCGGCACATCTACGCGGAGCCGGGTGCCGCAGGGGAGGTCCTGGCCACCTGGCGTGAGGTCCTGGCCGACCGGGCCTGGGTGATGTCCAGAGACGAGGCGATCAAAGAGGGCTGGTTCGGTCCGGTGGACCCGAGCCTGGCCGACCGGATCGGCGATGTCGTGGCCGCGCCGGTCGGGTCGCTGGCCATTGTCGCCACCAAGACCGAGCCGCGGGAGTCCGCGCTGGTCGGCATGCACGGCTCGCTCACCGCAGCCGACCAGCTCGTTCCCGCGCTGAGCTCCAGCGTCCTTTGATGGCCGGCCCGGGCGGCCTCCTGGTCTCGCCCGCAGCCCTGGCCGAGGAACTGGCCGAACTGGCCGAGGATCTGGCCAGCGAGCCGGGACCCGCCCTGCTGGACGTGCGGTGGCGCCTCGGCGGCCCGCCTGGCCTGGACAGCTACCGGGAGGGCCACCTGCCGGGCGCGGTCTTCACCGACCTCGAGCGTGACCTGGCCGCGCCGCCCAGTCCCGCCGGGCGCCATCCGCTACCCGACCCGGCGGTCTTCACCGGCGCGATGCGCGCGGCCGGGGTGAGCGAGGGTCGTCCCGTGGTCGTGTACGACGACCGGGACGCCACGGCCGCCGCCCGCGCCTGGTGGCTGCTGCGTTACCACGGACACCAGAACGTGCGGGTGCTCGACGGCGGGTACCAAGCCTGGCTAGCCGCCGGGCTCCCGGTCACCCAGGCCACTCCCGCGGCGAAGCCGGGTGACTTCACCGCGCGGCCCGGCCACATGGCGGTGCTGGACGCCGCGGGCGCGCAGGACGTGGCGCGGACCGGGCTGCTGCTCGACGCGCGGGCGGGGGAGCGGTACCGGGGGGAGCACGAACCCGTCGACCCGGTGGCGGGTCACATCCCCGGCGCGGTCAGCGCCCCGACGGCCGGCAACGTGAACCCGGACGGCACCTTCCGCGGCGCCGCCGAACTGGCCGCCCGCTTTGCCGTGCTCGCCGGAGGGGCCGATCCCCGCACCGAAACGGTCGGAGCCTACTGCGGCTCAGGGGTCACCGCGGCGCACGAGGTCCTCGCCCTCGCGCTGGCCGGCATCCCGGCCGCGCTCTACGTTGGCTCCTGGTCCAACTGGATCACCGACCCCGCCCGCCCCGTCGCCACCGGCGGCTGACGCGCCGCTCACTCCGTTCGGAGCATCCGGGCCACGCCCCGCCGGCTCAGCCTGCGCGCCTCGCTGGCCAGCGCCGCCGCCGCGAGCAGCAGCGCCGCCACGGCCGGCAGGCCGAGTGAGATCCAGTCGGGCCGCACCATGACCGGTACTCCTGGGCCGGTGAACACGGACAAGTCCAGTGCCGAGCCGACCAGCGGCGGCAGCGCCAGCGCGCAGGCGGCGCCCGCGGCGACCGCCACCACCACGGCGGGCAGTGCCTCCAGCAGCACCAGCTCGGTCGCCCGCTCGTGGCCCATGATGGTCAGCCGGGCCAGGGTCAGGGCCCGGTCCGACGCGCCGAGGGCCACGCCGAGCATGAGAATGAACAACCCGAACCCGGCGGCGGTGACGATGGTCAGCGGCAGGATGAGGTCCGCGCCATGCTGCAGCGGCGAACCGGCCAAGGTCGCCAATTGGACCGAACGGAACGCGGTGCTTGCCCCCGGCAACTGGCGCAAGATGACCGCGGACATCGCCGCGGTGCTGATCCCGGAGCCGGTGATCAGGATCTGGTTGACCGCGGGCACGCCCCGCGGGCCAGGCAGCCGACGGATCGGCATGACCAGGAACGCGCTGCCCGGGGGCTGCCCGGGGATGCTCGCCACCGTGCCCGCGACCCGCACCCGGATCGGTCCGATGGCCACCGGCGGGGAGAGCTGCGCGGTCGTCCCGCCGAGACTGGCCGCCGCGGCCGGGGAGGCGAGCACCGGTACCGTTTGCGTGCTGGTCACCGCGTTCCCGTACCCGGTCCCGAGCTTGGCCAGCGGGACATCGGGGAACGGCGTGCTCGCCACCAGGGCCGCGTAGCTGGCGGGATCCACGGCGACCAGCGTGACCGGCAGGCCGCCCGGCGTGGTCCAGGTCGTGTTCCAGGTCGCGGTCAGGTGGCGTACTCCCGGCACCGAGCCGATCGCCCTCTCGGCCGCGGGCGTGACCGAGGCGGATGTCGCGGTGATGGCCACGTCCGCGCCGGTGCTCTGCCAGGACGCGGCGACCTCGCCCCGGTTGATGGCCTGGTTGACCATGCCCGCGAAGGCGGCCAGGCTGAGCGCGAGGACCAACGCGAACGCGGGCAGCACCCCGGTCAGCGAGGACCGGGCCGCCCCGGCCAGGGCCACGAAACCGGTCGCGCCCGCCCGCCGCGACGAGAGCCGCAGCAGGCCCCGCACGGCCAGCGGGTAAAGCCGCAGGACGATCAGCACGACCGGGATGGCCAGCAGTACCGGCGTTGCCGCCAGGTATGGGTTGAACCCGCCCCCGGCCGGCACGCCCTGGTCGTGCAGGATCACCAGGCCGGCCACCGAGGCCGCGATCGCGGTCACCTCGGCGACCAGGCGGCGCAGTCCGGCGCTGCGGGATCCGGGCCGTTCCTCTCGCCCCGGGTAAACCCGGGCCGAACCAGCCGGCCCGGACCTGGGCCGGCGATGCTGCCAGGCCGCGATCAGTGGCGGGCCGGCCAGCGCGGTCGCGACGGTAATAGCGGCCAGCGACAGGCCGAGCGCCGACGAGGCGTCCGACTGGCCGGCCACCGCCACGGCCAGCCCGGCCCCCGCCAGCGCGGCCAGCAGGGACACGATCGCGGTGCTGCGTAGCATCATCGCCGCGACCTGCCGCACCGACGCGCCCCGGGAGCGCAGCAGGCCCAGATCATCGGCGCGGCGAACGGCGATCATCCCGGCCGCGAGCAAGATTACCGCCGCGCCGACCACGATCAGGCTGACGAACAGCAACAGCAACACGGTCTGTACGGCGGCCTGCGTGACCAGGAACCCGGACAGCACCGGGACCAGCGGGGTCGTGACCGCCGCCGTGCTCACGGCCGGCGCGAACACGCCGGTCAGCCCGAGCGGCACCGCGCCCGCCCGGTTCAGGTCGTCGAGCAGGGCCTGCGTCCCGTCCGCGCCGAGGCCACCGACGGCCAGCGGGTACACCCACTGGATGTCGATACTCGAGGATCCGAGCGAATTCTGCACGGCAACAAACTGGTCCGGGTCCGCGAAAATCGACCCGACCCAGCAATTGCAGGTACCTCGCCCCATATTGCGGCTGGGCACGCCGACCGTGGCGTCCTTCGCCCAGAAAGCCGAGTCCGGTTCGCGTATCCGCATGATCGCGGTGATGAGAATCCTGACCGGACCGGCCGGGACGCTCAGCACCACACGAGAACCGGGATGCAGCCCGAACCGCGCGGCCATCTGCGTGGTCACGGCCCCCGCCAGCGCCCCGCGCAGCGGAGCCTCATGCGCGTAACTGCCCGCCACCAGTTGAGCGTTCGCGGGCAGCGCGTTCCGGTACGCGACCTCCATCTCCGGCGGCTCGTTCACCCCGACGAACGCGAGGGGCCCGGCCCCGGCGGCCACCGGCAGCAAGTGGCTGGCCAGACCGGACCAGGCCCCGGCCGCTAGCGGTACGGCCTGCCGGGTCAGGCCCCGGCCGATCTCGCGCTGAGTGGTGGTGAGCTGAGCCGGCGTCAGGTCCTCCTGGTTCCCGAGGCCGAATCCCCCGTTGCTGACATTCATCGCGGCGGTGAACTGATCCCAGGGCGCATCGACTTGGACGGTCTTGATGATGGGGCTGGTCGCGGCCAGCGTCTGCGACAGCGCCTGGGTCCGCGTCCGCAGGCTGACCGCGGGCCCGGTCATCGCCGCGAACACGCAGGCACCGACGAGCAACGCGAGCACGGCCACGCTGCCAGCCGTACGCACCGTCTGCCTCATGCCCGCAGCTTAAGCACGCCAGGCCAAAGAGCGGTCAAGCGGACGAGGCGATGTCGTAACAGCGTGCCTGGCTCGCCAAAGACAACCGCGGCTGCGGACGGCCACGCGATCACGTGGCACGGCCTGGTTTCAGAGGCTGGCCCCCGGCCAAGCCGACCCTGGAACACTGGCCTAATCCCTGACGCCGCCGCGCCAGGGATGAATTCTTTTGACCGAACGAACCGTGGCTACCGCATCCGGCAGGCCGGATCAGCCAGCCGCGGGCAAGTCCTCCACTTGCTTCTTGGTGATGTTGAGCCGGATTCCGGCGTCGACCCCGGTAACTGCGCTGATCGGGATGCTAACTTCCTTGCGTCCCCAAAGATGCCCTTCCTGGAGCAGTATGTGGGTCACACGGTTGTCGTCCGGATCGACGAGAAAGCCCTGTACCTTCCCGATCTCACCGTCCAGCGCGTGGACACTCTCACCGCGCTGCACGTCTACTTCACCCAGCGGGACAACGTCTTGGACCACGACCGGCGTATTGTGTCCCACGCCCATGCCAATTCCCATACCGGTGGCCCCTATGCCGCCCATACCGCCGTAGCCCTGGACCGCCTCAGCCTGGCCGTAGCCGCCCCCGTAATCGAGCCCCTCCACCTGGTCGATCTCCTCGGCGGGATCGAGCTTATCGAATTCCGCGGTGGTACAGCGCAGCCTGATCTGGCCGGTCGTGGTATCCACAAGGTGGACGGGAACAAGTCGGCCTGACTCTCGCCGGTGCTTCGGTTCGATCACAAGATGGGTGACGGTAAGGGCGACTGGGTCCATAACCAGACGGCTCACCTCGCCGCAAACGCCATCCGAGGCACTGGCCTCGGCCCCGATCCTGAACCCCTCCGCTTCCGCCATCGCTGCCGTCTCCTCCGTGCCGTCGCGGGCTTTTCACCCACCGTAGGCGGGTCGTCCCGCGGGACGGATCACCCCGTCTGGGTGATAAGGACGGCGGCTATAGATGGCTGAACCCGCTGGACTCCTCCTTCGACATGGGCACGGTGACCGGATGCCTGGAGAAGTGGGCCACGGCGGCCTGGAAGTCATCGAGGAGCAGGGAAGCCATGTCCTGACTTACGCCCAGCCGAACCAGAATGCGCTGCACCGGGATGTCGGCCGCGGTGCCGGTGAGAGTATAGGCGGGCACCTGCCAGCCTCGTGCGCGCAGCCGGTCGGCCAGGTCGAACAGGGTGTAGCCAGGGTCCTCTCCTTCCCGGATCCGCCAGGTAACCGTCGGGATGCCCGTGGCCGGGTCGCTGTCGCACAGAAGCTCGAAGGGGCCGAGCTTGACGATCTCGGCGGCGAGGTACTGGCCGACTGCGTAGGACGCATCGTGGATGCGTTTGTAACCCTCGAAGCCGAGACGGATGAAGTTGTAGTACTGGGCGACAATCTGGCCGGCCGGCCGGGAGAAATTGATCTGGAAGACGGGCATATCGCCGCCGAGATAGTTCACGTGGAAGATCAGGTCGTCGGGGAGTTCCTGTCGGTCCCGCCAGAGGACCCAGCCGACACCTAGCGGAGCCAGGCCGAACTTATGGCCCGAGGTGCTGATCGACTTGACGCGGGGGAGACGGAAGTCGAAGGCCACGTCGGGCGCGCAGAACGGGGCGAGGAAGGCACCGCTGGCCCCGTCCACGTGAATATCGATATCAAGGCCGGTGTCGGCCTGAAGCTGGTCCAGGGCGCGGGACATAGCCTCCACCGGCTCGTAGGCGCCGGTGTAGGTGACGCCCAAGGTTGGGACAACCATGATCGTGTTCTCGTCGACTCGCTCGAGCATGGACGCCGGATCCATCATGTAATGGCCAGGAGACATCGGCACCTCGCGCATCTCGATGTCCCAGTAGCGCGCGAACTTGTGCCACACCACCTGGACTGGGCCACATACCATGTTCGGCTTGTCCACCGGTTTGCCTTCGGCCCGCCGCTTTTCCCGCCACCGCCACTTGGCCGCCATGCCCGCGAGCATGCAGGCTTCCGAGGACCCGATAGCCGAGGCGCCCACAGTGTTAGCGGCCTCGGGTGCATGCCAGAGGTCGGCCAGCATGTGCACGCAGCGCTGTTCGATCTCGGCGGTCTGCGGGTACTCGTCCTTGTCGATCATGTTCTTATCGATCGACAGCGCCATCAGGGAGAAAATCTCGGGCTCAACCCACGTCTGGCAGAACGTAGCCAGGTTCTGGCGGGAGTTGCCGTCGAGCATCAGCTCGTCCGATACCACCTGGAACGCCTGCTTCGGAGGCGTCTCGTCCTGGGGAAACCGGTACTTCGGGACCGGCGCCGTCAGGTCGCGTCCGACGAACACGCAGTCCTCTAGCTGTTGACGGACGGTCTCACGCTCGTGCAGGGGCATGGTCGGCTTTCCTCGCTCGGGAGACACAGTTTCCCTTATCGTGGGTGCAGCGCTCGATGACGTCATCATCCCTGGTGGGTGACTGGGTCGCTGACCTCCTCGGTGCGTTCGGGCAAGAGCAGCAAGGCGCCGGCGAAGAAGCACACCGCGCCGATCAGGGTGCCGAGGTTCGACCGCTCGGCGTTGCGCAACTGGCCGGTCGCCGGGCTGATGTAACCGGCCACCGCGGACACGCCAAAGGCGACGGACCCGATCAGGTTGACCAGAGTGATCCACCATGACCACAACCGGGGGCGCCATGCGGTCCAGCCGTGACAGACCTCGAACCAGGCCAGTGCGCTGGCGATCAGGAAGCAGACCGAGCCGACGGCATCGGGCCGCCATACATGCTGATTCGCGGCTTTGGCGGTGAGGTCCACCCGCACCGCATTGCCGGTACTGACGTTGAAGAACAGGGTCCCCGCCAGTTGCACGGCCGTGGCCCACCAGTCGATCCTGCCGGGCTGGAAGACGAAGAAGCGCCGCCGGCCGGCAGTGGGCGCTTGCGGCCCGGCGTCCACGGCTTCCCGGTAGGTTAGGTATCCGGCCCCGGTGAAGAACAGCGAGCCGATAAAGAAGGTCACGGCGTCCCAGCGGGTCCCGGCGGCGCTGGCGTAGCCGGGGACGGCGCCGAGCGCGAACACAAGCGATCCCACGGCGAACAAGATGGCGATCCACCAGCTCCGGGACCGGGGTGCCCACCATGTCGACCCGACGGCCGGGGCGCCTGGAGGATGCTTGCGGTGGCGGCGGGATTCCCACCGGGCCACGGCGCCGTCCGGGCGGACGTGGTCGACGAAGGTCGTGAATGGACCGACGCCACCCTCGCGGCTTGCTCGGTCCTGCCCGGGATCGGCGCGTCCTACCTGATGTCCACTCACGCCCCGATTGTCAGCGTATGACAAATCGGCGTAACCACCCTCCGCGGACGACTGCCGGACCGGCAGGGCCGGCCGAGGGACGCGTGCAGGCGATTGCGTCATTCCGGGGTCCCATATAGTCTCGAAAGCATGGCAGCTTACGATTTGCTCGCTGCGCATTATGATGCCGTAACGGGCGATTCCTCTACCGAGGCCACTTTCATCGACGAAATTATCAAACACGCGTGCCGCCGTGCTGTGACGGTGCTCGAGGTTGCCTGCGGGACTGCCGACATTATTGCTCGGCTTGCGGCCACGTACCAGGTAAGCGGCCTGGATATATCGCCGGGCATGCTCGCCGTAGCCCGTGAGAAGCTTCCCGAGGGAACGCCTCTATATCTCGCCGATATGAGTAGTTTTGAGCTCGGGACGACCTTCGATGTTATTTTTTGTGTCTACCATGGCATCAACCACTTGCTTGATTTCTCAGACTGGGAGAACTTTTTCGACTGCGTTTATAGGCACCTGAACGGCGGTGGCGTGCTGATCTTTGACATCATTACTGTTCGCAATCTCGAAATGATGGCCAGAGTCCGGCAGACAGTGCAGCAATTTGGCGATAACTATCTTCTCATAAAGGTGCGGGCGAGCGGTGAGGCACACTTCGACTGGGATATCGAGGTATATGAGCTTCAGCCGAGCGGCAGGTACACCCTGCTCAGAGAGGTCATCAGGACGGCGTCGTTTCCGCATGAAAAGATACGGAGAACGCTGGGTGAAAGATTTTCCGACATAATCACCATCGACACCGATGGTAGCGTTGCCAATGACGACAACGAGAATCGGACTTGGCTTGTATGCACTAAATCCTAACGCTGCGGACCCTTACGACGGTGAGCTCCGGCCCGGCGCTGTTCGGCCAACCTCCGCTGCTTATCCCAGGCAATCAGGCGTGCTATGGAGCGAAGCTGGCTGGCGCGGGCCATACCTGCCGCAGCCGCCAGCACTATCGCCAGCAGGATCACACGTTCGTAGGTTCGGCGGTCCCGTACGATGCGCGCTGCCGCGGTCACGCCGATCGCGGTCAAGACCGCCTTTTGCTTCTGGCTCGTGTCCGGCGGCTTAGGCGCCGAACCCGTTGGGCCGGACGAAATCACAGTGGTTCAAGCGGCACGCGGATGCGCCGCATTATGAGATCGGTCATGACTCATATCACTTCCTACCTATGAGGTCGAGCCGGTGGCCGACCGCAAACCCACCATTAGGGCAAAAGGACGTCTGGCGCATCACCCCTCAGGAATGATGAGTGGGCAAATGCGCAGGCGTACGACCTCACCCGCGGCAGGCGTCAATCGCCGGGCTGATTGCTGCCTTCGGGCGGATCGTGGTCATGCGGAGCCGGGTCGTGAAGACGGCGTACCTCCACGACCTGCACGCCGAAGGTCTGTAGCCGGGCCAGGAGCCCGTGCAGCGCGGCCTGATCCCGCAGGGGACCGTGCAGGATCGTTTCGACCGGCTCCACGGAGGCGTTAAGCCTCTCGAAGTCAAGCAAGGCTTCGGGCGGTAGGACCCCGATGACGCGGATCTCGTAGTAAGACGGTGGCAACGCAGCCCCCAGCTTGTCGCGATGGGCAAGGGCCAATACCTCACATTCCCGTGTTTGGGTCCGTGGCGCCCCATGCACTACGGGTGACTCCGTTGTCCGGGTGAGCTGTCCGGCGCTGAATGCATCCGGCCTTACCGTGCTCGAGTCAGCGGGCGGCATCCTCGAGCGCCTTCCCGCTGCCCGTGAGTCCGGCCTGGCTGGCTGGCGCGCAGGTCCGGCTGGCCCGCATCCCGCGACCCGCGGCCGTCCTTGCTGTTCAGCGATGCGGCTGGGCTGGGGTTCGTGGGCTGGGGATCACCCGTGGCGGGTGGGGTGGACTGGGGTGGGGTTGGTGGACTGTGTGGGGTTACTGGCAGGCAACGGAAGAGGAAGAGAGGGTGTTATGGCTGACCTGATCGCGATCGGGTATCCGGACGAGGCGACGGCTGAGGCTGCTGCTGATGAGGCGCGGCAGCTGGCGAAGGACCTGATCATCGAGCCTGATGCGATCGCGGTGATCGTGCGGGACGCCAAGGGTGATTATCACGTGCATACCCATCATCACCTGGTGGGCCAAGGGGCGACCTGGGGCATGTTCTGGGGACTCCTATTCGGGCTGCTGTTCTTCATCCCGGTGTTCGGGATGGCGATCGGGGCGGGGCTGGGGGCGCTGATGGGGAAGGTGACCAAGTCCGGGATCGATGCGCAGTTCCAGGATCAGGTCCGGGGGATGCTCAAGCCGGGGACGTCGGCGCTGTTCTTGATGGTGGAGAAGGTGACTCCGGACAAGGCGGTGGAGGCGATGAGCAAGTTCGGCGGGACGGTGCTGAAGACCTCGCTGTCCAAGGAGGGCGAGAAGGAGCTGCAGGACGCCCTGCACGGCGCCAGCGCGACCTAACCGCGGCCGGCCCGCACTCGCTGGGCGGGACCGCCCCGCCCGCGAGCCGCGCGGGCGTAAGGGGACGCCGATGACTGAAGCGCCGATAGGCCCGCTGCGGGCCGCGAGCCCGCTGCGGACGCCCCGTGCCGCCGCTGTCGCCGGGATCATCTTCTCGGTGCTCTTGACCGCTGCGCTTGTGCTGCTCAGAGTCTCCGTCCCTGCTCATCCCGCTGTCCCGGGATCGTGGTTGACCAATTCGCATAAGCGGGCCGAGGTGGCGATCGCGCTGAATCTCGTGCCGTTCGCCGGGATCGCGTTCCTGTGGTTCATCGGGGTGCTCAGGGACCGGATCGGGGAGCGCGAGGACCGCTTCTTCGCGACT
>Ga0210383_10001270_pt1 | contig 23200 bp, 19 predicted proteins | sample IncBWC14OmetaG_FD_160072 | JGI IMG/M metagenome (GOLD analysis project Ga0210383, IMG submission 160072) | Forest soil microbial communities from Barre Woods Harvard Forest LTER site, Petersham, Massachusetts, United States - Inc-BW-C-14-O ... | reverse complement strand
ATGTGTTCACACCGTGCCAATCATGGCTCAAGGCTGCATCGTTGACGTTGACCAGAGATTTATGGGATGTGGAGACCGCCATAAAAATAACTGTTAGAATTCGAAATAAAGAAAGCAGGATCATGTTGGAGAGATGGGGGAACAAAATGCGGCGAACGGTTGAAAATTTCAAAGAACCAAACAAATGATCACGTGAGAAGGGCTCCGTCACTTGATCACGTGAACGTTTCGACAGTTGACCGATTGTATAGAATGGTTGAAAATATAAATAAAAATTGACATCTGTCGCATGTTTATGTACGAATCATTCTTGACACAATGTGGATAAAATCCACGCGTTCCGTTCTTGGTGGGTCGGATCGGAAACATTGGGGATTCAAAGGTATGAAAAGGACGGAACACGGTTTCCCACCTTTTTCCCCTTCGCATTCTCCATCTGCTGCCTTTTTTTCTACCCACCTACCCATCCTCTACTATCTAGTGTGCCTGGGTATGGTCTCGTCTTCTTCAGACCTGTGTTGGCATGCTCTGAAGGTTCTTGGATCAAAATCTTGATCGCATATCCAAATTTGGATTTACACATTAAATTTCGAGCCAAAGTCGCGTGACCTCACCTCTCTTATCAAGAACGTGTGATCATGATTATAAAGCCTCATCATATAAACAAAGTATACCACAAATAAACGTCGAATTAGTGAGGGGGAGGGAATGGTGACAACAAGGTACGAAAGATCAATGCTATGAAGGATGGTTTCATTTACGATAACGAGAACGTTTGTTGGACTTGACATTGCTCGTACTCATATCAAGATCTAACAAAGAATATCAGCATAGGCATAGCTGAGACATTGAAATGCCAAACCTGGGGACCTGTTTCGACGGCGAGAACTACCAGCTTTGGGTGGGGTGGGATGGGATGATGGGCCTTCATTGTCATCCTGCTCTTCACCATCACCCATTTCCACGTCCTTCTCCGATGCCCTTTCCTGTGCAGGATATGCCATAGCTACATCCTCTACTTGCATGGCCTTGGGTTGTGCAGCAGAGTATATTGGTCGGTCTTCAAAGTCGAAACTATCACCACTCGGCAGATCGTTTGCTGTACGTGTCCGGATGGTTATGGGAGGGCCTGTCCAATGCAAAAATTCCACCCGTTCCTCAATCAATCGATGGAAGCAAGGCAGAAGTTCGGGGTAATTTGTGGTAAACATCGCGATCATGTCCTCCAGAACAGTAATTGCTGTACATCCTGTTACCTTAGGAGCAATGTCTGTCATGTCCTGCTTGTAGACAACGATAGCAGCTGCAAACTCGACCAAAGATCGTCGAAATATACTCGACGGCCAGATGGATCGTCCGCCGACAATCGTAACATAATCGGAGGTGAAACGAGCAGTCAACTTACGATATCTCGATCGTGCTGTTGCCATTTCCTGCTGTTCCATCCAATGGAACGGCAGTTTCCCCGGTTTGGAGTAGAAACGATGATCAAGAACTTGGGCACATTCCATGAGATTACCGAGTGCCATCGTATCCATTAAGCCAGAGACTGTAGATATATTCGGCACATGAGGGGTACGAGAGTCGTTTGGAGACCTATCGTCATCGTAATCGAGAGCCCACATGGCCATCATCCGCCGTAACATTGTGTCGAGGGTAGGATGCAATACGTTGGTTACCGCATAATTCATGACAAATGCATGTACAATTCCAGAGATTGCCGCTTGCATAGAACTGCTAGCATAGAAATGTCGACCATATGTGATTGAATTATCGACAGTAAGAACATAGTGCATGGTGTTTGGCCGCATATACCTGTTCCACTGTGTAAATCACTCCCAAAACCACATTGAATTGTTTACGTACAACATGTCACCCGCCTCAAGAAGAACACCCTCGTGGTCCCAAATGGTGTGGCAAGAGCCAGACGTTTCCCACCCTTGACCAAACGCCCGTATAGAGTGCATGTCACCGTTGGAGCTGCTGTTCGATACATCTTTGGGACGCATGATCACCCAGTACTTCCGGCCTGCCATAACCTTGACGATCGTTCCCATACCGTGATCGTCAATGTGAGGCCAGGAGGTTGCATTTTGCGTAGCTGCAGTGCCCCAAACCATGTCGTCATTGGGAAAGGCCGTATTATGTTTCAGGTCTGGGAGGTGTCGTGTCATCTGCCATGCTCGCTCATTTGAGGCCAGATGCCTAATGATATGTTATACGAAAACAAGGTTATATATGAAACAACGACGGACCTGTATTGTGGCGGAGTCGGAACAGGTGCTCCTCCCATTGGTATGTCAAGTACGTTGAGGACCCGGGGTTGCCCTTCACTATCAACGGCGAGCAAATCTTCCAGTGTACCCTTTCGTATCATATCGGATGGGGACGCGACTTTGCGGAGGGAATTGACTGCATTTGGTCAGAACAGGGGAAATTGTTGGATTGTTGGGCAAGAAGACTTTACCTTGAATTTCCCTCGTTGCTTTGAATGAACCCAAGGTTGCAAGACCTATACGGTCAAATCGAACATCCCGTTCTGGAGTCCCTGGTATGAGGATGTGTCGGCGACGAAAGATCTCTTGAATTTGGTCTGCATCGAGTTTATCAAATTCTTGGGTCGTGGTCACATAGAAAACAGATCCTTTGGGGTCGTATTCGAGAGCTCTAGCGCTGTCCAAATGGTGAAGAGGTTTGTCTTGCTGAAACAAACGTTTCACATTGGCCTGGATTTCGGCAAGCATAGTGTACTCGACTTTCGCCTACAAACTGAATGGTGAGTTTTTACTATGGAAATACTAGAAGGGAGAAGATTTACCGTATTTTGGGAGACTTTGAACTCGTAATGTATAGGGTCGAGGCTACGATCAGCACGGTACAGCTCCACTTTCACTCCCTCTTTACTCTTCTTCTCCGATCTGAGAGCAGATACCCTCGGCTGGGTCTCATTGGGTATTGTCATTAAGGCAGTGAGTTGTGGGAGATCAGGGAAGGGCAGTTGGTTCCCCGAACGCATCTCGACCGTCTGTATGTGATTTTTGTTTGCCGTCTCATTTCCTTTTGATTCATCATTTCCGACAATGTTTCTCGATTTTTTTTTCGTTTTCCGCGATGCCCTTCGTTTGGTCGGTGTACGAGCGGGTTTCGTCTGTGGTTTGGCCTTCAACTTGGCCTTTCTGTCTTTGGTCTCTCTTTTGCTGACACCGCCATCAGAGCGGTCGTTTGTCGTAGAATCGTCTTGACTATTTTCATCTTCCTCACGTGTCGACAATGTGGAGGGACCCGGATCGTTCGAGGTTGGTGGAGGGAGTTCAATTTCTGACGACAGTTAGTTAGGTTGGATTTGTTGGAAACAATAGAATACTCACCGTTGGTTTGTCTAGAATCATCTTGGCTATTTTCATCTTCCTCAGGTGTCGGCAATGTGGAGGGACCCGGATCGTTCGAGGTTGGTGGAGGGAGTTCAATTTCTGATGACAGTTAGTTAGGTTAGATTTATTGGAAACAATAGAATACTCACCTTTGGTTTGTGTAGAATTATCTGAGCTGTTTTCATCTTGCTCAAGTGTGGGCGACGTGGAGGGACCCGGACCTTTCGAGGTTGACGGTGGGAGCCCAATTTATGAGGACAGTTAGGTTTAGATTCGTTGGAAACAATAGAATACCCACCTTTGACGAACCAATCCTCCTCCATCGGTTCATTTTCCAACAGGTCAAATTCATCCAATTTGTCGAAGAATCTCGACATCTCTTCTCTTTGATCCAGACCGATTGCCATATTCAACAACATAGCCCACAATGCGTTCTCCGTTTGCTGCAAACGTTTCGGCTTATCATTGCCCAAGGCGATCGCATGCTGTGAAATAAACAAATAGACCTCTACATAAAAGAAAAAACCATGTATCGGAGTCCAGGCTCACCCCAATGAGGTAGTCCCGGCGAATGCTCGACGATTTCGACCCCAACTTCCCAGGATAAAGGACCAGTAATGGGGATACAGACACCGCCAAATGGAATACATTCCGCATGACAGTTGCCATATCTGTCAGCTCCCCACTTACACCAGCCAAAACCTCTGTGAAGTTAGCAGGGACGTCCAGGTCTTTTGCTCGTCTGAATGATAAAAATGGGTGTTCAAACATATCCAAACAGAAAATGAAACATACTGCTTGAGAACCTGCAGCATTGTTTCTCCGTCGTGCGGAAACTCCAGAAAACCCTAAAATCAAGGAAGTGGTGAACGGGGGGGGGGAGAACTTTTGGATATTGCGGAGACATACCGCCCCAAACCACCAAAGACAGAAAACAAGGATGTCTATATTGAACATCACCTTCTTGTAGTTCATCCCGACCCCACTGCGATGAGCGCGTATCATATTAAGAATACCTGAATGGAAAAACTTCTGCTCCTCACTGCTTGAACTGGCGATCGCAGGAATGGGTTGGTCATTCGGCACATATATTCTTGTATCGTGAGACTTGCGAAAATTCGAAACAAGTTTTGGCCAGTCTTTGAGAACACCAAACATCTGTGAAGAATATGATAAAAAGGTAGACATCCTAAAGATGATCCGCTTTGATTTATTACCTTGGTAAGCCGGTCGATTTTGAAATCAGGTGCAGGGTTCTTTGGAACCAAGGATACATCAGCGTGACGGGGTGTCTCAAGAACGTCAGCAACAATATCGAGCAGGCGGTATCGAAAAATAATGTGGGCAGCCGTGACCAAATTCTTGTTTGACGGTCTTTGGGATCGAGACCCGGTTAGCAAGGAGGAACGAGCTTCCTCGATAGACGAGGTTGAATCGTCAGGTCCTAAGAATTCGCGAATAAACGTTCGGGTATTTGGGTCATCGATTTGGACGTTAACTGTATCATCTACGCAAGATGCCAGAGTCTGTTCAAGCGTGAGTATATACAGGCTGCAGCAAGGACTACCAGTGTAACCCACAAGTGCCATTTTAACCAGCTTCTCACAATGGCCTCTGCCCTCCAATGCTTTTTCCATGAAAGCTCGTGTGTCTTCGGCCAACACGACACCATTTGACCAAGGGTAAGCGCGAAAGACAGCAGATTTTTTAGTCGAGATGATGGTAGTAGAGGTGGAAGTCGACATTTTTGATAACTGGAAAGTACAAGAATGGAGCAATTGAATTAACGACAAACTAGGACAATGATAACAGTGACGCAAATAGATATTTCAACATCACGTGACCTAAATGTCGTACGACATGCGACCCCTCTGCAATTGAATTGATCTCATTCAGTCATGTCTGCTAATGCTAAATCTGCTAATGCCAAGTCTGCTAATGCTAATGCTAATGCTAAGGAGCTTGGTTGGGTCGAACTATTTCTGGGCAACACTCGGTTATTTGCTGATGAGGATGATAAGGATGGGTACACTTTGGAGTGGCACATGGCTGCTTCTACTCTCTACGTTCATTCAAAAGGCAACCCAGTAATTGAACTGAGGCTCGAGCGCGAGATCCATGACCTCCAAGTAAATTTGGTACAGTTACCCTTAAAACATTCGGCTAATACATACCACAGATTCAAGAACCATCAGTATTTAAGTCCTGGGCCACCGCAGTAATTTCTCTCAAGATGTTGCCTTCTCGTCCTCTAGTCTGGGCCAAGGGCACTCATTTACAGCCCGGGTGGGACAACAACGGACGAATCATTATCCAAATTGAAATTGACAGCCAGGACGACATGGACACATACGAGCACCTCGTCACCTGGATGTCCTATCATGTGTACAGTGGAATCACACGTCGTCTCGATGCCAAGAATGCTAACTTGTTTTGGGACCATGTATCCAGGTATGAATAATCTATGGATGTATCATATATATTCGTAATGATTTCATAACCAGAGGGATATCTATCGAGGAAGACGCCACTGGACCTAACAACCCAACGTGAGGATGTCTGTCTGATATTTGTGTTTTCTTTCATTGAAACATACTCATAGTGTGTTGTCCTCGGACGGGATAAATCTGACGAAATCAGATATTGCCCGCTTAGAGCCTGGACAAGGGGTAAACAATAACATTGTTCAATATGGGTTGCGGTGAGCCACAGTTGTATAAAATCAAGACTTCATTTTTCAACGGATAAACCAATTACAGGTTCTTGGCACGTGACACAATGGGTACTCAACCAGACATACAGTTTCACATCATGGATACCTTCTTCTATTCAACTGTTATGCAACTGTGCGTCATTCAACCGTCGTAGACAGAGGTCGATTCGACAGCATTATTATAGAGGACATTCCCCTATTTCGGAATGGTTGACCAAGGTTGATCTCTTCGAGCAAGACTTTGTGATTATTCCAATCAACCTAAGGTAACTGTAGACGGTGGTTAATATGGACAGTTCGAAAATCCTGATGACGGACAAAGTCTTCACTGGTATTTGGTCATCATCGACAAGCCTGTAAATGTATCACCATTATCGGATGACCACGACAGTCGGGATGAAGATGTCAAGAAACATAACGAGGAGCGTGATGAGAAGGACGAAGACGAAGAGGAGGAGGACAATGATGAAGAGGGAGATGGCGATGATGACGACAATGATAACGACAGAGTGTAAGGAGTAACTTTCCAGTTCATTGTGGTACTTAACTAATACACCGTTGATGCCAGGAACATATACATATTGGATTCGTTGCCAAACGGCCATCCTCACATCGTGTCTAGTATTATGCTTCGTTATATGGAGGATGAGGCAAAAACAAAGTTGAATTCAACTTTGAATGGTCACAACATTCATCACTATGAAGTTAATGTCAGTGGCAAGTATTCTTCCACAATAACAATGTCTCACCTTTGTTACCATCCCTCAGGTGCCATTGCAGACCAATGCAGACGACTGTGGTTTCTACCTCCTCCATTTCGCAAGCTGTTACATGGCCGACCCAGACAAGTATCGTGCGATTATCAAGGTAAGATCATGTGCTACTTTAACATGGTCGGATAAGCTCACATCCGTCGAACGAAAACAGGCTCACGCCGAACGTGTTGTTAGTGTTCATGAAGTCAACAAAGTCTGGCGGGAATCCGAAGCTCTTCAATTCCGCGACCAACTCAGGAAATATGTTGAATCGGAGATAGAGGTATCGGAGATCGACATGGCGAAGGAGTAGTATTGTTAAATAGTTGAACAGTCCTTAGTTTTTGTCCTTTGACACAGGCATATCCCGACTCGTATGTATCGTCATGACCTGTTTGGAGAGCAAAATTTATATTACTATTTTGGTGATACCTTGTTTGATACGATACAACCCGATCAAACATATTCAGACAGAAAATATCGACTCCGTTGCACTTATATACCACGGATCAATATCAATCAATTGCAGAGGCCATGGTTTTGAATCACACCAGTACAACCATGGTTAAGGTTAAGGTTGTCCATAATAATGCTCACAACATAATGTTCATGTCATTAGCTTAGGGTTAAGGTTAGAACATCTGGCATAACTGAAGCAGCACCATGTTGCTCAACATATTTACTTGCCCAACATGTTTACAATTGATATAATGGCAAGAAGATTGTTTTAGGTAAAAATTCCTCTGAGAACGAGCTGTGGTAGCTACTCACAGCTCATCCCCTGAGGAATGTGGCACCAGGCCAAGAGAATAATAGATAAATAAGCAAATAAAGAATAAAACTGTATTACAAAAGGTTAGTTGCTGATGCAAGCCGGAAAATAGCCAAACTAACCCATTCAGTGATGGCAAAGGTTGTTAGGATGAATTAAATATCCTGGATCCAGACTGAAGATGCTCAAAGTCAGCAAAACATTTTTCTTCTAGTAGACTTGGAGGAAATTAAACTACAAAGCAAATACATCACCTAACATACACACCTGGGGGTCAGGCAGCAATATGCTGGCGAATACACTCTCACATATGCTCTCCCAACCCTGAACATAAATGTTCACATCCCAGAGCTGAGAGGTAGATGTAAACCTACCCCAGATCACAAGGATCCCGCTCGGTTACCAGGCCCACAAGTGAAGCATCCACAGGTGGTGCATACACAATTGGGTCTGAAGGTGGACAAGATTTCAAATGACATGCAGAGCATGACATCCTCTTCTGTCCTGACAGCCAACGGAGACCACGTCCTCACATCCATTGCTCACACCATCCAACCCCAGCCCACAACCCTAACAAAGACAAATGAGCAACACATACGTCGAGAAGTGACACACCTCGTAAAAAGAGCACTGGTATATCATCAGTTAGTGACAGATAAAAAAAAAGGTAAGACCACGGTACATACCGGGAAGCTGCACGAGCAGAAGAAGTGCTGGTCTGACAATGACTACACGGTGTGCTGTATCTGCAGCTTACAACATACAGTGCAGTCATCGTCGACAGCTGGAGTGGACCAGGTGGTTTTGTAGTACGAGAGACATCATGATGAGCAGAAGAAAAAATGAAAATAGAAACTAAAAAAATCGTACGATTATGGTGTATTTGTTTTTTTCGATCAGGAACGAGACCATGCGATCAAACATCACGTGACCGAGTGCTCATGCACTGGCATATCTGCAACTTACAACATACAGTGCAGCCATCGTAGACAGCTGGAGTGGACCAGGTGGTTTGTAGTACGAGAGACATCATGATGAGCAGGAGAAAAAATGAAAATAGAAATTTAAAAAATCATACGTTTATGGTGTATTTTGTCGATCAGGCACGACACCATGTGATCGACCATCACGTGACCGAGTGCTCATGCACTGGTATATCTGCAGCTTACAACATACAGTGCAGCCATCGTAGACAGCTGGAGTGGACCAGGTGGTACGAGAGGCATCATGACGAGCAGGAGAAAAATGAAAATAGAAATTTAAAAAATCGTACGATTATGGTGTATTTTGTCGATCAGGAACGACACCATGTGATTGAACATCACGTGACCGAGTGCCCATGCACTGGCACTAATACTAGCTGACATTCACCTAACGTCATTTGCTAAATGCATTCCGCACCAGAAGAAGCCCGGCCATATGGCTTACTACAAAATTTAGCACCTGCGAAACCACATGTTGCTCAGCAGTGAGCATGGTGCTCAAAACAATAGTTACTTACCATTAATAATGCTTCGGATCACGTGCTGTTTGAGTAGTTGGGCCTCATGCAGGCCTCGTGGCCACCTCAACACAACATGAACCATCGCGCACCCTTGCCAGCAAATCACAAACGTCGATGGGGGGGGGACGAACACGAACCATCGAATAAAGAGTGAGCACCCGTCAAAAGAAATGACTGACGCAACTCATTTGTTGAAGACATCCAGCACATATTCGACTCGCGGCACTACTCAATGAGGTTACCCAGTACTACGACGGGCCTGGAAGATACCCACCTAAATCCAAACATGCAGAGCATCAGAGAATTCTGTAAGTCAAAGTTATAATGAGCATTCATTGATCCGAGACTCATACCAACCAACAAGGGCGGATTTGAAACAGAGATTGGAAACCACCGAATCTGAAGATACGGTTGGAAGAATCGTTACAACCGTCGCAACTGCTCTTATGAATCCAAGTAAAGTCGTCATCTCTCTAGTAGCAGCACTTTCAAATACTGAAATGTTTAATAGTACGGTTGAAGTGGGATGCAGACCGTTACGCAGACTTTGTCAAAGGAACTAATATTGCCGGGACGATGTCTGAGAAAGAAAAAAATGCCGCAAACTATTTCGAGCGTACGACACTAGGGAAGATCCACACCCCCACCACCATCTTGGATCTTCATGGAAAAATATTGCTCTGGTATTTACCAGGAATATTGAGTCCAAGAGTGGTATGTATATTTTTTATGATTACTCTTAATACACACATTGCTGACGTGTAAGACATCACAGGAAGATATCGGGACGGCGACCAAAGACATAGACTGGCTTCTCCGCCAAAGTCTGATACAGAAGAAAGCAGAAACACCGATGTGGCGGGTCAATCGAAAGAATTTTGTTTTTCCGGAAGAAGCAGAGTTTGAACCTGGATCTGTAGAGTTCTCGCCGGGTTGGTTTGCATCACGGCGAGAGGTGATTTGATATTTGCTTTCAATGACAGATTGGTTGACTGATATACGGCTTTACAGAGACTTCAGGATGAGTTGAAAACATCCTCGTTGCTCAAGAAGGAAGATGCGACGGCATGGTTGGCAGGAATCACCGAAACTGAACATGATGTGGACACCATATTCTCACTGATTGCACCACAACTCTACCAATCTGCTTCCACGGCTATCCAACTCCTCAAGGATCGTGAACAAGCTCATGCGAACGTCGGCAGTTGGCCATGTGCATTCTCTGGAATCGGCGTGATCGTCAACAGGAAATCACTAGAACACCGGGATCCAGGTGGATGCTATGAATGGTACGATTTGTTGGTGGCTGCCGGAAGCTACAAAGAAGCATATTTTGAAGTGCGTGATATTGGCGCATATTTTGAATACACTCCTGGCACCGCAATAGCAATTTGTGGTAAACTTTTCAATCACGCAGTCAACCATTGGGAGGGTGGAGAAAGAATATGTTACGCTCATTTCATGCGGAATAACGTTCTTAACCGGCTTCAGCTAGAAAAGGTCAGCTGGGTTAATGAACGTCATTACACCAAGTGGATGTCCGATAGATATCTGGAACGAAGAATGTAGACCCTATATCTGTATACCATACTTGCCATTCGTAAATTGAAATGTTTCTCATATATCGAAACCCATAGCAGATGATTCATGGTATATCATTTCATGCGATCCGTCAGTTGAATAACGGAACTATGCTAGTTGGATAACTAACATAGGGAATCATCAAGACCGGAAATAACACGACACGATAGGCAATGGCCAAAACAAGCAATGCGGACAAAATAAAATACATAGGAAATAAGGGAAAAGACAGCAATGTTACTCCGTTTGTTCCATAGTTGCACCCATCATGACAAACAGGTTGTCGTCATGAAAAAAATTCTCCATGCAGTAGTGACTATTCACTACATAAATTAATCAGATAGATAAAATAACGTAAAAACATGGCACTAACGGAATAGTTTTGCCATCTGTGGCAAGGATGATAACGAAAAGGAGGTTAAGACTGATGTTCAGATCCTCCGGGTTCTTGCTGCCCTTGTAGGAATTCACCGTATATCCAACTTGGACGATGGATTCCTCGGGAGGCTCCCCATGGAATGTCGGAAGGATATCTGAGATACCTTGAATATCGGTAGGAAGATTGAACGGCTTTTTTCCCCTAGCGTCAAACACAGGGACTGAAAAAAACAATGATTCTACAATGTGCCAGTAAAATAAAAAATAAGGATTGCTTACCAATATCGTTGACGTCAAGGCTGGTTGCAAAAGAAGAGAATTTAGGCTTCGAAGCCGGACTAGGAAAGCCAGAATAGAGACCAGCTTTCTTGACTGCGGAATAAGACGGACTGCCATCTTATAAAGAGAACCCAAAAAATATATCAGCAATAAGTTCGTAAACAGAAATGAACGACAAACTATAATCTCCACTACGGGTTGAGAATGAAGTGGCATTCCCAAGGATTTGACTGTGGTAAAACTCCTTGCCATATATAAGACAAATCGCCGATACCATCCTCTCATATTCGAGAGAGTGGAAGACACCAGTAATGATCTTGCAATATTTGGCGCCCACAAGCTTGGGAGATTCTATGTAGGATTCAGCAACTACAATCACGGAAACGCAAGTAGCAGGTGGGTGTTCTCCGGTCCTTCGGTGAATCGTGAGAACGGGCAACCCAGTCATACGGGGCTTGGCCAGGAGCTCTGCTGGGTTTGCTCGGGAGAGGTTGATATATTTAATATCCTGCTGGAAGAGTATGAATGCCTTGGCCAATCTGGAGGCGGTGCATTTTCAGGATGTGAAGTAATAATAGATATAAGAAATAACATACTTGAGATCAGCCTTTGGATTAACTTGGGCGTATTTGCTGAGCATAAACATGCCCGGATTATGGTGATCCGGCTTCCAAGAAATATTCTGTTTCCCTCTGCAATGAAATCGGTAAACCGATACATATTTGGTAATAACAAACATACCCTGGCAAATTGACCAGCTTTCTATAGGAAGACTTTAACATGGGGTCGACCAGGAAATCTTGGTACACTTGGCACTTCACCAGCTTTGGAACACTGTACAGAATAATTATGGATGAGAATTACTGGAGTCGTAGGTCAGCATAACAAAAACCCACACTGTGACCGGATCCAAGTCCTTTTCGTATACGGATAGACTGTATAATAAAATTTACAGAGAGTGCGTAAAATATATAAACAAAAGACATACCTGTCGCTTTTTTCACCTTCATCATCCTTAACCCTACATAATATTGCCGTTAAAATAAAATCATACAAGAATACAACAAAACTCACGTCTGACGTTCCGTCAAAGCATGCTTCACCCTAGACGTAGAGGGCCTAAACATAGTGAGCTGGAGTTCGATGCCACACAAGCACCACACAAACTTACCCTTTAACAACACCTCTATTGACACTCTTCAACCCAGACTTTGACGGACTAGACAAAACTAGACATTACGACGATAACATTTAATTAAGCAAGACATACCTGGTCTGGAAGACGTCATCGGATATGTGAATGGGTTTGACGATCCCCTTTGTTCTGCAGTCACAAAAAGGAAATGTAAAACGGATGTCATTCAAAGATAAGGCAAAAGAGTTACTTACTGGTGATCACTCCGTCGATTGAACGACTTCGGTTTAACACTAAACAGGAGCGAGAAGTCATTAATAGTCGTTAAAATGAGAGATATAAATGCGAACATGAGTGGATCGATTACGGATCGACTGAATACCCCTTTCGCTGGGAGGACACTTCTACATGGAATGAATGAAGATCAATGCATTGGAAATGAAACGGAAAGCATAGGAAACAGAGGATAAAGGTGCACCCTATTTCCTCACGGGTCATGCCCTTACGCCTGGGACTGGTCATGATAAGCTCGTCGTCCAACCTATTACATGTACCATAAAATGTTAGAGGCAGTTAAAAAGAAAAAAGAACATCACGACGAATGCTCACGAGTTATCGATGTCACCCTCGTCCCCGGAGGGCTCACTAGACAAAAGGACAGTGAACAATCAAGACGGACTAATGACGGAAAGATGTAAACATACGACGTGTTTTCTACCGACAACGCTGGGACTTTTCCTTTCCCCGGCGAATCTGTCCTTGGTTTCTTAGGACTGTCAGTTGTAGGGCTGTTAAAAATACAATGAAAATTGTCAGCGACATTTCCGTCTCAAATTACTGATCAGCTCACCTCGGAACAAATACGCTTTCCGTGTCGGAATCCCCAAACTGCTTCACGCCCCTTTTAGTGCCCCTACGGGAAAATATGAGCTGCAATAAAACAAAAGTGTGGATGTGACATACCGAGTGGACTTTGAGGGCGAAGGTGTGGTAGGCACCACACTGTTAAATCAACACGTACGAGAAGTTATACAACCGAATACCAGCATGAGGTAAAAACACACACATCTTGAAGGTTTCCCTTTTCGATTGGGCAGCAGGCACCCTGTGGGGATACAGAGACAGAGGGAGAAAGTGATTGAACAGACGATAAATAGTATCAACTAAGCCACACGCACGACTGGATTGGACTAGGGAAACATGCAATTGATGAGCAGGATCGGGAAGGTACACAAGACAAACAAACCTTTCCATGTCTGAACCATCGGTGACGAAGCTGGAACTCATGATAAATACCACAGTCTGGATGAAGGAGGATACAAATGAATAGAACACACTCTTCGTTGTCGTCGTCGGAACCGCCACCGGACTCTTCACTGTCGACACGAGCAACGACCCCAGATGAACGGGTACTCATTTTACGCGACGACATGGATGTATGAAGTGGACGCGAGAAACCAAAGCTGAAAGACAGACACTTTAAATATGGTTGGCTGGAGCAGGGACGAACTTATATATCAGACGTCCTACTTAAAAACAGTGCCCATCCAGGGATTAATTGGGGATTCCCCATAGCCTTGACATGAAATGAAGAACACGGAACCAAAGGGTATCACATCTAATTAAATAAGTGACCCTATGTCGATGAAGGCACAACAATGTCACGGCAACCCACAACATTGACCTCGGTGAAAATTAGTAAACCAGATGACAAGTTATCCAATATCAACTGAAGAAGAAGAGAAAAAACAGCAGACGGGGGACTAACGTAATATAAAATAATAAACTGCATTTAATTATATTGCATAGTAACTCGATTGACTAGATAACAAGAGCACAGTGAATAGCACAGAAACGCGCAAAGTCTAGAAAGAAGATAAATAAGACACAACATGAATAATAGTATGAATAATAAATAAATAGGTTGCTTAAGTCGAAGAACAATCTGACCGAATAAAGGGTAACTCACATCTAATTACAACTCGCTAACAATAGAAGGCTTCTATTGCGGACTTGAATTATAATGTGAGAAACATAATTCGAAGCGAACAAAGCGGACCTGATGCCTGTATTAGTGGAAAATGTGCGAGACGGGAGAGGGTAAAGAGTAGGTATATCCACAGATGTCTGTAAGAAAATCCACAAGTTCAGCAATTACAGACATACTTTTAACTTTAGAATTCTCAGTTCAACCTATAAACGGACAGACTCAACCGAATACGAAGGAAGAACACTAACTGTCAAATCAAGGACCTGAGATCTTGTACATTCACGGAACGTCATAGAATATTGTAACACAATGTAACCACAACGACATTTCTAACTAGGGGTAAACTTTAAAATTACTCAGGGGTTCGGCTCCAATGCTCAATGTGCAGCATCGGCCCAATCTTTGGCTCTGCCTTGTAAAAGGCTGGAATATGGAGTGAGTTTAAGGGAAAGTAAGTGAGGATATCTTATTAACACCTAGACCGAGTGCAAAAATTGCCAAATGATAATATACTGATTTAATGAAAACGTTGTAATGGATATGAAACATGTAGGCATTTACCGAATGAACGGAACACTATGACAACCCACAAGCGAGCCACAAGCGAGCACAGCGTACAACTGAACTAACGGTAAAAGTACGACCGCCGATGGAGAAATTCAGGAGCAAATTACGTCTGCAAAAGTCAGGAACCTATACTATAATACAAAGTAGTGAATAAAGTCGAAATTTCTGCACCAGACAAGACCTTCGTGACATGAACGAATTCTATGACCACGAGGAGGCCAGTGAGTGCATGTCATAATATTTTACATGAAACTATTGGTGACATTCCAATCAGGAGACCTGGTGGAACGTACAGCGAAATACAGGTTGGATAATGACCCAAAAGAGCTGCAGTTGCAGCAGTTTCAAAAGGTATGATTATCGATGCATCATCTACAGCATATTTCTCATAAATTTTTAGGAAGGGGGTATAATAGACCACTGTTATGCGACCTCAATCGGTCGCCCCAAAGCTCATAAACTGACTAAATCGGCCGGGAACGGTGAAGGTAATGAAGAAATCGTGTTAAGATTGCAAGGTATACTATGCCACAAGGCGATTCCTCCTTTCGGGAAGCGAGACAGAATGTGAGTGGTTATATCGATCAAATATGTTAGGTTATAACATATAAATTCAAAGCGAACCAAGCCAACGACAGTTCATGAGGCAATCCATTACGCTCACCGGATGCGGCGGCAACACATTCTTGTCCTGCATCGAAAGCATCCAAGAGATCCAACATTTACTTGGACGAGAGTTTCCCGAAGGCTCCATGGAGGAATGGGTTCCGAGTTCGTATCGCAATAACCACGCAATAGATATCGGAAATCGATATTTTACGAGAATGCAGGACATCGGTCACCAGACACCCATTTCGTTCAACGCATCGATCGACCCATATCGAAAATTAACAGATGCGATGGGGAATGAATTTGTTCACCTGGAGGAGAACGAAGTGAAATATCTCCACTTGATCCGTGGAGCGGACGAGAGGGACAGGTAAGCAATGAAAATATATCCATACTTATACACCTTTGTACTAGCTAAGAGCAACTTTTATAGGTACGTTCCGTTGGATCCGGTCAGATTGAGGACCGGTGACATTGTCGAGGCCCAAGTGTCTTTCACCGCCGTTCCACTCAAGGGAAGACGTCATAAGATGCTCCTGGTTCTCAGAGCCGTAACTCTGCTCGATTCGTCCGCTGTTCATGTAAGCAGAGATTGAATGTTTAACTGTAACGTTGTTCTAACAAATATTCCATACAGAATTCTCAAATACTCAAGTCTGCAAATGCAATACGGCCGTCCACCCCTTTGAATTTGATGAAACGTAAAGTAGGGTATGCAGATGACGAGGAAGGAGAGACTGTCGAAAAAGTGGCTCGCATGGAATTATTATAGTGACATGAAAGACGTCACTCAAAATTGTGTTGCATAACTTACAAATTTATTCACGTGCAGCCAAAATTGAGTATTGGTAAACCACCACCCATCGGCTGGGCACAACAATAGTCTCATTGACTATATAAAGACTGAAAATGCATGCAAGTCGGTTTACTATACGTACTGAACACTTAACCACATTACACCGACACACGTGACCTACATAACAAATTTAAGGAACACAAATATGTTTGCTGTCAATTGTTGCTAAATCGATCACGTGGACAAGTCTTGCCACACCAGCTCACATGACCGCATAACATTACAAAATATACAGTGCACAAATATGTTTGTTGCCAATTGTTGCGGAATCGATCACGTGGATAAGTCTTGCCACACCAACTCACATGACCGCATAACATTACAAAATATACAGTGCACAAATACGTTTGTTGCCATGGCCAACAATTGTAAAGTCGTAACAAAAGAGACATTTTTATGAGTAAACAAGGGCCTGTGGAACTTCGGAGAAATTGGATGTGATAAGATGTCAGTCAAACCGAGCTTATGTAGCCCTGATAAACCTGCCCATCACCAATATGCACAAGCAGTATACCTTCCACCAAAGTGATGCCAATTGGGATCGATTCTATGTAAAACACTTCGAGATGAAACGACATTGAAATATGTTCACGAAGTGTATCCGAACAATTGGCATGACAGACGTGGAGGTGCGGCCTTCACCTGGAAGTGCTCTACACCTGGGCCTTGTATTTGCTATGCAACGAACTGCACCCCAAGGCGGAGTGAGACGTCCTGATTTACCGCCGGTAGGTTTGATCTTTGTTAACCTTAATGTAGTTAGATTTAACGGAATGTCCAACCATTCTCTCACCCCAACTGAAAAGCCTTCGTCGAGGAAGTGAAAACGGAAACCAATATTTTTAGTAGTTGCGGTTGTTTCAGAACGTTCGACCTATCTACACAAAATCCATCAACCTAAGAAACCCCTCAAATGATCGCAGTCTCATCGTGAGCCTCGGCGTAGGCATACCAAGCTAAGGCTGCCTCTCTCGAAGGAGCCTTCCTAAACTTTGCGCGACGGATTATTCGAGCCCCGTCCTTGACGAAACCCTCAAGGTTATCCCTGCAACAAACTATGTTAGAAAAACAGCTGTATCGTGCGGAAATAACCTTACCAATAGTCAAAGAATACGCCAGTTTCATGGCCTCTGATGATCACATACCATCGCCTCTCTTTGCGGCCTCTGTTCAGTGATTGTGGCACCACCGGTCCAAAATCATCGCTTGCCGAACCTGCAACTGATGTGACATGTTGAGGAATTTCCGGAGAGGCCGCCGTATTAGAAAGTATGGGCCCCAGTGCAGCTGGTGTACGGGGGTTGTACGCATATGGACTGTAGCGAGGAACAGCAGTGGAGTGTACCGCCTTAGCCGTAGCATGAAGCTTCTCTGGTGTGTCAATGTCGGCGATCATGTACCGATCTTCGGAGTTGATAGCATGAATGGGGAGTTGGACGGATATCTGAACAGTCTGTGAGGATGGAGTACCATCTGATACAACGCTATTGTCTTCCTTCGCTGTCTAGGACATCAGCAGCAAATTTAAATGAGGCTGACCGATCTTACATTCTGCGTGAGAGACCATGGGGGTGAAAGGCGAAGAGGGTTAGGGTCTGAAGGGATTTAGTAACGGAAAGACTGTTTTAGCAAAAACAGTCAGAGCGAAGCACTAAATTGACAGCTATAATATGGCCGGAGTTCCTTAACTAAACCCCATTAAATACGTCTGCGTTCAAACCGAACAGACTTGGAAATTACCATAAGATACACTACCTAAGACACTACCCATAGTGGTTGTTATTCACTATGAAGCACAATTGCAGGCTGAGAGTGCCACATAGTAGTCGTGATGTGGCAGCACTACTGGTATTATTATTTCAATATTTGCTTGTTCTGCCTCGGCAGTTTGATAGATTACGTGTCAATCGCATAATTTACCCGCCATGTTCCGATCACGTGTACAGTTACACCCGCAACAGTACACGTGACCATAAAACGTTACATAATACACAGAAATATATTTTGTCGCCGAATCAATCAATCAATCAATGAATTTCAGCCCGCAAACCGGATGATAAAGAACGAGTCTTATGTAAACGTAAGAACTCGTAACAATCAATTGTGAAGTCGAACTGAAAGAGGCATTTTAGTAAACAAGGGCCTGTGTGTGCAACGAGGAATTGGAGTAGAAAAACTAAGATGCCGGTCAAACTATGTAGTCCAGATAGTCCTGCCCATCACCAATATGCCCGAGCAGTATCCCCCCCACCATGTCACGCTGATTGGGGTCGAACCCATGCAAAACCCTTTCAGATCAAACGACAAATAAGTATGAAATATGTAGGGAGGGGGGAAAAAACAACTAACTGAAACGCTTCTTCGACAGTAACCCTGCTCCGCGTAATATGACGCTGGTTCGCACTACAGATGAAGAGACAACATTAGATAGGATCAAATAGAGACGACTTTAAAAAAACTCACGATACCATTGGAGAAAAAAGTGGGTGGGGAGTGCCACATGATAACTCATCACCCAGGTGCAGTTTTACCCGACTCATCGAGGATACAGAAATTGACAAATCATAATCCGGATTGGCTCGTCGTCCACCCAACAAACGCTCAATCAACCAAGGTTGACTGGTGACGTCGTGCAAGTACGAGTTATATTGAACACCGTCAACGTTCACCCTCTAAAACCAGACAAAATATATGAAAAAACAAAACAACAAAACAAAATTCAAACGAATGAATATGTTACTCACAAATCCATTTTTTTGCAACCGATTGACGAGCGAATTCCATCGAACAGTCACCTCCACTTTAGACTGGCCAGTAGCCTTGATGTAGACCTCGACAAAGTGAGATTCGATACGGCAATCTTTTCTCAACGACTCGGAAATCTTGGATGCAACCGTGAATGACGACGGACGTTGGTCTTCCCCAAACACGTAACGCCATGCAGAAAATCTTCCCCGATAATGAAAACTGTTAGGTGGGGGAGGATAATAATCGCTAATTAGCCTGCCCATTAGAAGAGAAAATAAAACGATGTGGATGAGACAGTGAAGAGCACAAGGATGAGAAATCAAATGGTGGTGTTGGTTCGTAAGACAAGGGACGTTGGGAAGTCCGAATGCAGATTTCTAGAACCGACGTGAACTGAAAAAGAAGGTTGGACAGAAGGGATTTAATACGTATGCCATTTTAATCATCCATAGACAGTCAAGTTCAAAGACGGAGATCTCACGCAGTAATTGCCATTCAGTTGCTCAGCCCTGATCGAAATATCGGAGGTCAAAGCAATTTGTGGTTCTTGTACCTTGTCCTGCCCGAATGATCGTATTCGGGTGCAGAGAATAATAGAAAAGAAAAGTGGGATAATGATGACATAGAAACAATTGATTGGGCGTAATATAAGCACAATAGGCATAGCGTCGGAGTGAAGTGAGAGGAGTAATTGCTACTATCAGCCTCAAATCCAGCAGGAAGTCCCCGTTATCCAAATTTATGCAGTCGTGTACGTGACTGATGTCTCTAAAACGCCGTTGGATCACAACTTTTCGAGCATCCTGCTTGTCGTCTTCTCACCAATGCAGCCTCCGGATGGGACGGTTTTTGACAATTAATTTACTAAATTATATCCACTTGAATGGATCTACCATGTAACTTATTCATGTTCCAGATATGATGTCTCAACTCAATTTTAAAAAATTTGTGTTTGAGGGCAGGACAATCGAGGACGAGAGGGTTGTGTTGTGGTGATGTACAGTCAACGCGGGAATAACCGAAAAACTTAATCAATCATGTGCGACTTCCCAAAATGCAGTGGCGACGATACATTGGCCCCCCACAGTCTCCAATTATACTTTTGGCAGCATTATATGGAGGGATTGTGACCGGGGCCTTAACTTAGACAGAGTGGAAAAAATTGACACGGCAATGAAATTCAAGAAATAATGCATGTTACAAATTATTATTATCACGAGTTTATCGATCAACTCATCCCCCAACATTCACTTTACCATTCGCATGATTCGAGAAGTATACCACTTGGTCAGGAAGAGGTCATCAAACACAGCTATGTGAACCTGCGGTAGTTTCCCTCCCTGTATTCGATAAAATATATCAGCATGATACTCGTTCATCCCTGACCTTATTGAAGGAAAGAAAACTCTTGGGTGACTAGGAATTAAGTTTGTGATACTGAGAACAACATATAACCGAACGAATACTTATCGATCAGACATTGAGAAAGTCTGATATATCACGAACAACGCACCTCCAAAGCTGCAATGGACACAAACATTGCGAGGTGTCCATACTTCAAGACCGACTAGCTTCCGCTAGCGTCTGCTTGAGAAGGTCCGCATCCTCGGCATTATGTTATATGCGGACTTCGGAGGGTAATAACTCTCTTTGTTCTGGGGGAGCAGTAGAGACAGTTGCACATGCCGCAGCCGGGATGATGGTACAGACCCTATACAAGATGTTGACAGTGACCAGCGAGAGTGTGGATTTGTGATCAGTTAATCAAAACATTGTATACTAGTCTTACTGTTTATGATGGATCCCTATGAGTAAACTATAATCCATCACATTCGCCTGCTTCAGCAACTCTGAATCCCGCCTAAGCTGTTCCGTCAATAACGGTATTCCACTGTGCTCCCCTTAAGATTATATGACTTGTGGATATCCCAATGGGGCGGCACGAGCATCTGGAATACGAAGTCCCTGCTATCCTCCGATCCGCGTGTCAGTGTTCGCTCGACAGCATTGTTTGCAAGAAGTGTGATAAGCGGTGATGAATGGGGACATAACTGTCTCCTCAATCCGAATTTCGATTGCATAGGACCAATCTTGGGGCACCGCGGGCATCGCAAGGAGGTCAGTGGATCTGATGAAGAAGTTGCCATGGAAGGAAGCCATTTGTAGACCTACGATTCACGGCAACATGATCATTAGGAAAAACCGAGATAGGAGAACACACCCCTGGATGCGCGCACATGCATGACTACTTCCAGCATGACAGGGATCGCCAGCACCTCCCAAAACACATGTGCGAACTTGAGCGCATCCTCCGATCGCGCAGCATTGAATGCAGGGTAGTAGAATGTCTGTCTGAGGCAGGTAAGGACTCGCAACATCCTGATATGCTGCACAGAATAGGAACATGTCGACTGAAACCTGTGCTCGCGATCACTCAATCGAAAAAGTGTTGTAGAAGGGTGGGTGATGCGGCTTGCAGAACTGTTTCAGGACGGAGGCAGATCGCGATGGATGGCGTTGTCATCTTTGTCTCTGGATCGAGGCGGTTGGAATGTGGAGGAACGAGCAGCCAGTGGATTGTCATCGTCGTCGCCGTCGTCAGAGGTGGTGGGATCGTAGGCGAATCAAGCCGTGTCGTCTTCATCGAAAAATGTCCCATTCAGTCCAAGAAGAGTTTTTTGGATCGAAAAAATGAGGGGTCGCGAGGATTGCGGATGAAAGAGATGTCGAGCTGGGGTTGTATGGGTTGGAAAGGCAAGTAACGAGTGCCCGCAATATTCGCGGGCACTAGAGATAATGAATTGGCGAGAAAAGGGAGGTGAACAGAATTGATGGTGAACGAGAACAATCGACAGCATGGGCCACATTATTTTCATTGCCGTCCATCTTTCTAGGACCTATACGACTGGTGTGGGTCAGGAAAACGATGGTGGTGGCGCTGTGGCCGGCGGAAAGGCTGGAATCGGGTGTGGCAGGGGTAGGTGGATGTCGAGGCGAACATAAATCAAACGTGGCATTGTGCTGCGTCGTTTTCATTGCCATGCATCTCTCTAGGTCCAATTCGAGTGGTGTGTGCCAGGAAACCGAGTCTGGGGGGGCTGTGGGAGCTGGCAATGTTACATTGATATGTGAGAAAGTTAGCTACAAAATACAATAATATTTCCGACTCACCTGCCTGCACAATTACCCCAAAAAACTTCCCAATGATACACCCCACCCTGTCCAAGGGTTATGTAACTCGCAGTTGGGTGTGAGAGTCGGTTGTCGTGGCTGCAGGTCATTGGATTGTGAGTGCCACTGTGAATTGAAAGAAATCAATTTTAGTTACTCACCTGCCGCTGAAATCACCCAGAAAAAGCCATCAACCCAACACCAAACCCTATAAAATGGACATCCAGCTTGTGTTTGGGAGCCAGGGGTAGTGTTGGAGCGTTGTCGAGGTGATGAAGTCGAGGTTGGTGGATGAGTTGTGTGACAACAGCGGTCAGTAAACTCACGAGTCACACGAGTCATATTAACAAACGACAAAAGATGGTTGAAAGCAATATCATGGCTCGCTCTCGGCCATTTTCAAAGCAATATATTTTATTTTAATTTAGATACATTCAATGCTGTGCATAGAATACACTGTGCGGGTATTTTTGTCTACGGATTCGTATTACTCATGTCGGAGGCCATCCGGTGTTTTGTCACGCTTGTCACATGAGTCAGTAAAATAATTCACACGGTGCTCAATAAAACCGTTATGCGGTCTTAATTTTTTGGCAGAACCTGGGTGTATAAACGAGTCTTTCTTACGTAAACGTAAGGACTCGTAATAAGTCGCAGTCAGCTTTTTGATAGTCCAGCGCGGTGCGCGCTCGAGGGCTTCGGTGATGAGGCCTATGTTTTTGTCCTGGTGAGTGAAAAATCATCAGGAGATGTACACAGATGAAAGGAGGA
>Ga0210383_10001268_pt1 | contig 23217 bp, 17 predicted proteins | sample IncBWC14OmetaG_FD_160072 | JGI IMG/M metagenome (GOLD analysis project Ga0210383, IMG submission 160072) | Forest soil microbial communities from Barre Woods Harvard Forest LTER site, Petersham, Massachusetts, United States - Inc-BW-C-14-O ... | reverse complement strand
TGATTACCATAGGTCAAGCTGGCCGGTGCAAGAGTGGCGAAACCGACACCCGTGCCCGTCAAGCTGGAACTCTGGCTGCCCGCACTGTCGGTCACTGTGACGCTCGCTGTACGCGTGCCCGCCGCGGTGGGAGTGAAAGTCACGTTGATGGTGCAGCTGGAGCTGGCGGCAAGACTGGTGCCGCAGTTGTTGGTCTGCGAGTAATCACCCGCGTTGGTACCGCCCACCGCCACGCTGAGTCCGGTCAGGGCGGACCCGGTGCCGTTGGTCAGCGTCAAGGCTTGCGGAGAGCTGGTCGTCCCGACGTTCTGGTTGCTGTAGGTCAAGCTGGCCGGTGTTAGCGTCACGGTTCCGACACCCGTACCCGTCAAGCTCGAAGTCTGAGTGCCGGCACTGTCTGTTACCGACAGCGTTGCCGAACGTGAACCTGTCGCCCCGGGTGTGAAGGTCACGTTGATGGAACAGCTGGAGTTCGCCGCCAACGACGTGCCGCAGTTGTCGGTTTCCGCAAAGTCAGTGGCGTCGGCGCCGGTGAACGAGATGCTCAAGCCGGTCGCCGCTGTCGTCTGACTGTTGGTGAGCGTCAGGCTTTGCGATGCGCTCGTCGTCCCCACGTTCTGGTTGCCGAAGTTCACGCTGGCCGGCGCCAGGGTTACGCTCGTGCCGCCGCGCACCGAGACCGTTACGTCATCCACGTACATGTAGGTCAGCAGACCGTTGCCGTTCTCGTGATCGTTGAAGTAGATCCGAATCGTCTGGCCGACGTAGTTGATCAGGTTGAAGTACATCGAGGTCCAGGCGGAGGAGGTGTTACACACCTTCATCACCTGGGCCAGGGTGGTGCCCGTCGCGCTCTGAATCTGCACTTCCTGCCAGTCGTTGGAGATGGTGTCGTTGCAGGTGCCCCAGTAGTAGAAGTTCAGCGAGGCCGCCGTCGCCCCGCTGGGGATGGTCACCGTCTGATACAGCCACGAGTCACCGTTCGGCTCCGGCTCGACACTGGAGCCCAGTTGCGCGCTGTAGCTGCCGGTGTGGTGCTTCGCTGAAGTCACCATCGGCAGGTACACCCCACCCGCATTCCAGTAGGTCAGGTTACCGGTTTCGAAGCCGCTATTCTGCAGCAACTGCTGCACCGAGTTGTTTACCGTCACCGTGATCGTGGCTGAGGTGCCGATGTTACCCGCCGCGTCGGAAGCCTGCGAATAAATCGTGTGTGTGCCATTGGTCACGTTCGACGTGTTCCACGAGTAGTTGAGCGGAGACGTGGGGCTGGTGGCCGTTTGCACTCCATCGATGTAGAGCACGATCGAAGTCACGCCGATGTTGTCGGTCGCGGTGGCCGTCACGGTGACCACGCTGGAAACCGTGGCTCCGTTCGTCGGAGCGGTGATCTGGGTGACCGGCGGAGTTACATCGGTGCCGGTTCCTGACAGGCTGCTGCTCTGCGTGCCGACGTTATCGTTGACCATCAGAGTTGCCGTCCGCGTGCCGTAGCCGCCCGCCGTGAAGGTCACGTTGATCGTGCAGCTGGAGTTTGCAGACAACGTCGTGCCGCAGTTGTTGGTCTGCGTAAAGTCGCCCGCATTGGTCCCGCTAAACGAAACACCGATGCTGGTCAGCGTGGTGCTGTTGCCATTCGAGAGAGTAAACGCCTGCGGTGAACTCGAGTTGCCAACGCCTATATTGCCGAAATTGAAAGTCACAGGCGTCAGCGAGACGTTCGAAGTTCCGGTGCCAGTGAGGCTGACATTTTGGGTGCCGGCGGCATCGCTGACGGTGAGGGTGCCGGTTCTAGTGCCGCTGGAGGTCGGCGTGAAGGTAACGTTGATGGTGCAACTGGAGTTCCCTGCCAATGAGCTTCCGCAATTGTCGGTCTCCGAGAAGTCCCCGGAGGCACTAATGCTGTTGATGGTTACGCTGTTGCTTCCAGTATTGGAAAGCGTAACCGACTGAGGAGTGCTCGACGTGCCGACGAGTTGTCCCCCAAAGGTCAGACTGGTCGGACTCACGGTGACCGATGATCCGCAATTGCTAAACTTAAAGTTGGCAATGCGGGTGTTCCAATTGAAGGAGCCGGTGGTCTTTATGTATTCCTGCGTGTACCAGAACGTGCAATCGTCCACCGGGTCGACCTGCATGGCACTGTAGTCGCCCCAACGATTGTTCATGCTGTAGTTCTGTGATCCCGTTCCACTGACCACGATTGTTTCCGCTTGCAAGGTATTGACCGGATCCGTAGCCAGTCGCCCGGCGTAAGCGACCGATGGATAGACCGAACTGCTTGACTTGCTGTATCCGACAGCCAAATCGCCGCTTTGGTCCATGGCCACGCTTCCCATCCAGCGATAGCTGGAGTCGGGAGCGTAGGTACTTTGCTGCGCCAATACAGGAGTACCGCTGGGGTTTTGAATCTCGTACCAGCGGACGCCGCCGCTGCTACCCGCAGTGACGGAGTGATTCACCACCAGCGACTCATGCGTACCAAAATTGCGATAGGCAAGGCGATGCATCAAACGGTCACCGAGCGAATCGAGGGTTTGGCTGCCGGGCTCCGGGACGCATTGACCGCCCCCGCATAGCGGGCTGAAGGCGGCAACGTTGATTACCGTAGGCCCTGTGAAAGTCGAGTTCGAGGGGGTCGTCCAGTCGACATGAAACTTGTACATGCTCAGTGTGTTCGTTCCAAACGTGAGCAGGTAGTTGGGTGACCCGGTCGGAGGCGGCGTGGTGCCATCCAGATCGGCAGGAAGCAGCGGCCCAAGTGCGGCACTCTGCTGGAAGCACTGTTGGGTAGCTGAAAGTCCCGCCAGCATCTTGTTGCGATCATAGGCGCAGGCATCAGGACCGATGTACGTTTGACCGTTCAGGAACATGTCGAACGTTTCGTAGTAGGCATCGGGCCACACGCCCATCTTGGGATAGTCATCGAAATCGCTAGTGCCGTAGCTGAACGAGTAGCGATACCAGGCGCCCGTCGCGTCTGAAGTCTGCGAAACCGCGATGCACTGCAGATACGGGGTGGATCCTACCGAGAACTGGCTCAATACCCAGCGATTTGCCAGCTTGTCGTAGGTTACGACCGGGTCGCCATTGTTGTTGGTCTGGCAACCACCTCCAAACCCCGACCAGAGCGTATTTCCCGCAACCGGCCCCAGCAATAGGCTGCCCGTCGTCTTGTCGAAGACCGCGAACGATGCATTGACCCACTGCACGTACTGAGTCGCGCCGACGGTACCGTTCGTGTCAGGCGGAATGTATTGCACCGAGAAGCCGTACTGTCCCTGTCCAATGCCCTCGAAGCTTAGACCCGTGGTTGGCCCATTCGTGGTAAGCGGCGCGAGCGTCTGCCGCACCGAATCTTCCGGCAACTGGATCAAACCTGGCGGAAGGGGCACCAACTTCATCGGCTCAACATCCTGGAGAGCAGTACCTGTCGGAGAAGCGGTCTTCACCAATTCGCTCAGAGGAAGCGATAAATCATGGTGAACATTTTGACGAATGGTGGTCGGACCTTGCATCGACTGTGCACAAAGTGAGGCGGATGTTAGCAGTGCAAATGCAGTGACAAAACACAGGGGGAGGGCATACGACTTTTGTGACATGCAATCGTCTCCGGAGACTTGGCGCAGGTGGGACTGTTTACTGAATCTCGGTGATACTAAACTCAATAGTACTCAAAATGCAATAGATATCGGGATGATAAGTAATGACAGATTAGTGTTATTGATAATATAGTTACGGCACAATAGTGGCACATACCTCTTCGTTTCTAGTCACATTTTATGCGAGGCAATAGAGTACCTGATGGGTTGCTATAGGTATACCAGAGCCGAGTGCCACGAATCCATCGGCTTGCAATAGAATCCTCGGATGACCCGTCATTCCTTAATTTCTGGATTACTACGACTCGCCACTCTGGTGGTGCTTTTTGTCGCCACTTTTGCCGCCGCTGCTGACTTCAGCTACCTGATTTATGTGGGCACTTATACCGACAAAGGCAGCAAAGGTATTTATGCGTACCGGCTCGACCCCCGAACGGGCGAATCGCAGTCGATAGGACCCGTAGCTGAAACCGACAATCCCTCTTTTCTCGCCGTCTCTGCAGACAACAAGTACCTTTATGCGGTAAACGAGACCGATCATTTCAACGGAGACCGGGCAGGAGCCATCAGCACCTATGCCATCGATCGGAGCTCCGGCAAATTGACGCTGATGCAGCAGATTTCGTCGCTGGGCGCGGATCCGGCACACCTCTCGCTTGACCGGACCGGCCGGTATTTACTGGTCGCCAATTACACCAGCGGGAATATCGCGTCGTTTCCCATCGCGAGCAACGGAACACTCGGCCCGCGTTCTTCGTTTGTACAGCACGCTGGTTCCAGCGTAAACAAAGAACGTCAGACGGGACCGCACGCGCATGAGATTCAGGCCAGCAAGGACAATCGCTTCGTCTTCGTGCCTGATCTGGGACTGGACGAATTGCTGGTTTACCGCTTCGACTCCAAGAGTGGGGCTTTGAGCCCGAACAGCCCAGCGTTCGTTAAGGTGAGCCCCGGTTCGGGCCCGCGTCATTTAGCGATCGCTCCATCCGGCAGGTTCGTCTATCTAGTAAACGAGCTATCGTCGACTGTTATCGTCTTCTCGTACCAGGCGGATTCGGGACAACTTCGCGAACTACAAACTATTTCAACCCTGCCTCCCGGCTTCAAGGGCGAGAACACTACGGCAGAGATCGCGGTGGACGCCAAGGGAAAGTTTCTTTACGTCTCGAATCGCGGAGATGACAGCATCGCGGTCTTTGATATTAATCAGCGCGACGGGAAGCTGGCTTTCGTGGAGCGCGTTCCAACCGGCGGCAAGACGCCTCGTCACTTCACGCTCGATCCGACGGGAAGGTGGCTGTTTGCCGAGAATCAGGACTCGGGTACGGTCAATCTATTCTCGGTCGATCCTGCCAACGGTCGACTGACCGCAACCTCGCACAGTCTGAATGTAACTTCGCCAGTCTGCGTGGTGTTCGTACCGCTGAAGTAGGCTGGGTCTTGGCCCGGGCGATTCCACCGATCAAGGTAGAGTTTGTCCTGCCGCAGCTCGATCGGCCAGAATCACCGCCTGATCGCGGCTGATGCCGCCGGCAGGGATGGAAGTGTCTCCCGCCTGCAAACGCGGTAGCATCGCAACCTTTTCGGCGCCGGTCACCAACCATAGGATCTTCCGGGAACGGTTCAGCATGGGATACGTCAACGTCATGCGGCGGTGCCCCATGTAAACCTCGGTCACACCGACGTCGGAATCCGTCACCTTCAACACCGGATCGCCCGGCACCAGCGAAGCAGTATGTCCGTCAGGGCCGAGGCCGAGGTGCGCCAAGTCCAGAACCGCCGGCAAGCCCAGAACTTCTCCCAGTTTCAGCGCGTACTCTTTCGCTGCCGCATTGAGATCGGCCATCTGAACCGGCATGGCGTGAATTTGCTCGCGCGATATGGACACGTGCTCGAGCAAGCTCTCGTGTAAATGAGTGAGGTTTCGATCGGGATCTCCGTCTGGCGCAACCCGCTCGTCAACCTGAAAGATTTCTACTGCGGGCCAGGGAACGTCTTCGTTGGCCAAGGCACGCAACATGACCCACGGGGTGTGGCCTCCGCTGACCGCCATCGAAAACTTACCGCGCGCCGCAACCGCCGCGCGAGCGTCCTGAGCAATGATCGCAGCGGCTCTTTCTGCCGCGGACTGCGGATCAGCCAGCACTTCCAGCGTCATACCGAATCCTCTCGATGAGTTCTTCAGCGGTCGCGCTGCAACAACTATTTCTCGGGCTTCTCCAAATGGCCACCGAATTCGAAGCGCATCGCCGACAGCACCTTGTTCGCGAAGTCAGCGTCTCCGCGCGAACTAAAGCGTTCATAGAGCGCCGTGGTCAAAACTGGCGTCGGAACCGCTTCGTCGATCGATGCCTTGATCGTCCAGCGACCTTCGCCCGAGTCCGACACTCGTCCTCCGAACTTGGTGAGGTTGGGATCGGCGATAAGTGCGGATGCTGTGAGATCCAGCAGCCACGACGCGATCACGCTGCCCCGTCGCCAGACTTCAGCTACGTCCGCGAGGTTGAAGTCGTATTGATAATGTTCCGGATCGCGCAGCGGAGTCGTCTCCGCATCGACGGCGTGGGTTTGCTTGCCGACGTTCGCCGAGCGCAATACGTTCAGCCCCTCGGCATAAGCCGCCATGAGGCCGTACTCGATGCCGTTATGCACCATCTTGACGAAGTGTCCGCCGCCGCTGGGGCCGCAATGCAGATAGCCCTGCTCGGCGGTGCCTCCGACCTTTTCGCGACCAGCCGTTCTCGGAATATCGCCCACTCCGGGTGCGATGGTCTTGAAGATCGGATCGAGATGTTTCACGGCGACGTCGGGCCCGCCAATCATCAGGCAGTAGCCGCGCTCCAGGCCCCACACTCCGCCGCTGGTGCCGACGTCCACATAGTTAATGCCCTTCGGCTGCAATTCCTTTGCCCGCCGGATGTCGTCGATGTAGTACGAGTTGCCGCCGTCGATCAGAATGTCCCCGGCTTCGAGGAAGGGCACGATCTCGGCGATCGTCGAGTCAACGACAGCCGCGGGAATCATCAACCAGATCGCACGCGGCTTCGCTAACTTATTAACGAAATCTTTGATGGAAGACGAGCCGGTAGCTCCATCTTTCACCAGATCCTCAACGGACTTGGGCGCCATGTCGAACACGATGCAGGTGTGCCCGTCTTTCATCAGCCGACGCACCATGTTGGCGCCCATTCTTCCCAGACCTACCATTCCAAGTTGCATGAAGTGCATTCTCCTTACTATTTAAAATTGCCGATTCCTTACTTGTGCGCCCGGTAGCGGCGAATCTGGTTGTTGGTGGAACTGTCGTGTTGCAGCGCAGGCTCGCCTGGGCTTTCGAGCTCGGGAATAATCCTTTGCGCCAGGACCTTTCCCAACTCCACTCCCCACTGGTCGAACGAATCGATGCTCCAGATAGTTCCCTCGGTAAACACAATGTGCTCGTACAGCGCGACGAGCTTCCCGAGTGCTTCGGGAGTGAGTTCGTCGAGCATAATCGTGTTTGTCGGACGGTTACCGCGGAAGACCCGATGCGGCACCAGCCAATCCGGAGTACCTTCGGCCTTCACCTCTTCAGCAGTCTTGCCGAACGCTAGCGCTTCTGTCTGCGCAAAAACGTTGGCCATCAAAAGATCGTGATGGCGGCCGAGCGGGTTGAGCGTTTTGTAAAACCCGATGAAGTCACATGGGATCAGCTTCGTTCCCTGATGGATGAGCTGGTAGAAAGAATGTTGACCGTTGGTTCCGGGCTCGCCCCAGTAAATTGGACCGGTCTGATATTCGATCTCCTTACCCTTGAGCGTGACGTGCTTGCCATTGCTCTCCATCGTGAGCTGCTGGAGATACGCGGGAAAGCGTTTCAAGTACTGCTCGTAAGGCAGCACGGCAACGGTCTGCGCGCCGAAGAAGTCGTTGTACCAGACGCCCAGCAAGCCCATCAGCACCGGCAAGTTCTTCTCAAACGGAGCCGTGCGAAAGTGCTCATCCATCTGATGGAAGCCGCTGAGCATGGCGCGAAAATTCTCGGGCCCGATCGCCAGCATCGTGGAAAGCCCGATGGCTGAATCCATCGAGTAGCGCCCGCCAACCCAGTCCCAGAACTCAAACATGTTGGCGGTGTCGATACCGAACTTCGTCACTTCCGCGGCGTTGGTCGAAACCGCAACAAAGTGTTTGGCGATTGACGACTCGTCGCCACCCAAACCGGCAAGCGCCCAATCGCGCGCGGTGTGCGCATTCGTCATGGTCTCCAGGGTGGTGAACGTCTTCGACGAAATGATGAACATCGTCTCAGTCGGATCGAGTCCGTACACAGCTTCTGCGAAATCGGTGCCATCGACGTTGGAGACAAATCGAAACGTCATGTCGCGCTGGCTGTAATGACGAAGCGCCTCGTATGCCATGACGGGACCAAGGTCGGAGCCCCCGATTCCGACATTAATCACGTTTCGAATTCGCTTACCCGTGTGGCCCTTCCACTCGCCGCTGCGGACGCGATCGCAAAATGCCGCCATCTTGTCGAGCACAGCGTGGACACTGGGAACAACGTTCTTGCCATCGGTCTTGATGACTTCGTCTTTGGGAGCGCGCAGTGCGACGTGCAACACGGCCCGCTTTTCCGAGACATTGATTTTTTCACCGCGAAACATGGCATCGATCCGCGCACGCAGGCCCGACTCCTCGGCCAACTGCAAAAGCAACTTCAGCGTCTCGTCGGTGATTCGATTCTTGGAGTAATCGAGGTAAACCCCTACTGCCTCAGCCGTAAATCGTTCCCCGCGCTTGGGGTCGTCGGCGAACAGCTTGCGCAGGTGAAGCTCCTTGACCTGCTTGTAGTGTGCAGCCAGGGCTTTCCATGTGTGACGACGCTTCAGATTCTGCAATCTGCCTGCCATCTCGCTGTTCCTTTCACCTGTCCGCAATGCGCAAGCGGATCGGAGCCACCCAAAGCCTTCCGACCGAAAAGGCCTAGGAGAGGAAAGCTCGGCGCTCCCGCGCCGCTCTCGATTACCGGAAGTCGTCAGCCGAGCCTTATTCCAGTTCGGCTGACATGAAAACGAAATCGCTACTTGAGGACTGCGCTCTTTGACTCAATGACTCCCATGAGTTCGTTCCACGAACTCACGAACGCTTTTGCACCTTCGGTCTGTAATTGTTCGCCCAGCGCATCGATGTCGATTCCAGCCTTCGTGAACTGCTGCAGCACCTGTTCGCAATCGCCGCCATCGGGAGGCATTACGCCGTCGATCACGCCGTGATCGGCGAAGGCCTTCAGTGTCCCTTCAGGCATCGTGTTCACTGTATCGGGCGCCGCAAGCGCACTGATGTAAAGGATGTCGGACGCCTTCGGATCTTTTGTCCCGGTGCTGGCCAGCAGCAGACGCTGCGGGTTGTAGCCGGCCTTGATGATGTTTTGCCAGCGTGGCGTCTTCAGCAAATCGCGATAGGCCTTGTACGTCCGCTTGGCGATCGCGATGCCCAATTTATCGCGCAGATCGTCGCCGACTTTGCTGCTCACCGCAACATCCCACCGGCTGATGAATACCGATGCTACAGAGCCGACATTCGTGGGCAGCCCTGCGGCGATGCGTCGCTCAATGCCCTTCAGGTAAGCCTCGGCCGCAGCAAGGTACTGCTCGCGCGAAAACAGAAGGGTCACGTTGATGGAGACCCCCGCGAAGATCGCTTCCTCAATCGCCGGGAGGCCCTCGGGCGTCCCCGGGATCTTGATAAATAGGTTGGGGCGCGCGCCGCGTGCAGACAAATCCTTCGCGGCAGCCAGAGTCGTCGCCGTATCGTAGGCCAACAGTGGCGAGACTTCGAGCGACACCCAACCGTCCACCCCCTTCGTCTGGTCGTGGATTCCGCGGAACAGGTCGGCCGCGCGAGTGAGGTCATCCAGTGCCAGATCGAAGAACAACGCCTCGCCAGAATGCCCGCGGCCGGTACCTTCGTGGATGGCCGAATCGTAAGACGAGCTCTTCTTAATCGCCTGGTCGAAAATCGTGGGGTTCGAAGTCAGTCCGGTCACCGACAGGTCGTCGATGTAACTTTTCAGCGTGCCATTGTTCAGCAGGTCGCGCGTAATGTTATCGAGCCAAAGGCTCTGCCCCAGGTCGTGGAGTTGTTGGGTCGGTTTCATTGTGCCTCCTCGCGTATGTGTCGTCGAGACTGCCAGCCTCCAGTTATGAAGACCAGGGGAAAATCATGTTCGACACGGCTTCCATGATCCCACAGAAAGCGGCTTTCGACATCTGCCCTGGGTCGAAATCGCTGCCGTCAGCTTCGGAAAGCACGCAGCAATTTACCCGTCAGTAATGTTGAGTCGGTCCCGCCGGAGATGTTTCAGGAAAATGACAGTCTTTCGGGCGACGGCGACGTGGATGAAAGCTAAGATGATTCGATATGGAAACCGATGCGTCTATCGCCGGTCTTAATCGCCGGTTCGGCATCCCCGGCGTCGCGGAAGTCGTCGCGGGCAATGGCGGATTACCGAAAGTCACGATTACATCGGCCGTGACAGTAGGCGAGATCTACCTGCATGGCGCACACGTCACCTCCTGGCGACCGGTCGGCGCCGAAGAAGTCTTCTTCGTTAGTTCGCACTCGCGATGGGAAGGCGGCAAAGCGATTCGTGGAGGAGTCCCTGTTTGCTTTCCCTGGTTTGGCGACAAAGCCGACGATCCTAAAGCGCCTGCCCATGGATTTGTTCGCACGAAACCGTGGCAGCTTGACTCGATTGTGGATACGGGTTCGACGGTCGCCGTCGCGATGTCGACCGCCTCGGACGACAGCACAAAGCGCTGGTGGCCAGCAGACTTTCTGCTCACGCTTCGCGCCTGCTTCGGGTCGGAACTGGTTCTGGAGCTGACGGTGACCAATACCGGAGGCTCTTCCGTGCGGTTCGAAGAGGCGCTACACTCCTACCACAATGTGGGAGATGTTCGCACAGCGCGTGTGAGCGGATTGGACTCGGTGCACTATCTGGACAAGACCGACGAATATCGCGAAAAGGCACAGACCAGCGACGTCAGGATCACAGCAGAAACCGATCGCGTTTACCTGGACACACGAAGCAAGGTCGAATTACTGGATCCGGTTCTGCGCCGCCGGATTGAGATCCAAAAAGATAATTCCCTGACGACTGTGATTTGGAATCCGTGGGAGAAAAAGGCGAGTGCAATGTCAGATCTCGGCGACGTCGAATGGACGCGAATGCTCTGTGTCGAAACCAGCAACGTCCTTGGATACGCCGTGGAGGTCGCTCCCGGACAACAGCATCGAATGAGCGCCACCATCCGCGTCACCGGACTCTAAGTGCCCTGCGACATTAGAGCCGCTAATACTTTGGGAGAAATGGCGGAGGACGCAGTCTCCTGCGAACCCGCGTGGTTGATGCCCTCCATGAGTATGTGAACGGGGTTGCACTTCGCAGTGGTGTTCCGGCCTCCGCAGTGAGAAAGAGTCGCGGTTGCTGCTATCCAGCCAAGGCTTGCCGAAGGTATCCTGCGACGTCACTGACGAAGCGATGTACCGAAACCTCCGCGATACGATGGCCGACGATCGCGTTCATGGTCTTTCCCACGGCACCTAATGGTGGTTCGTAAATCCCGGAGAAATCCAACTGGGTTTCGGTCGAAGTCAGCGGGTAGATGGAAAGCTTGCCCTGCATGAGAGGAAACAACCGCGGCAAGGTCGCGGCCTCCCACTCTAGGAGCAATGTCGTGCTGGCGCCGGAAATGGCATCCGGAGCTTTTTCTTCGACGCCTTTGACGAGGATCTTGATGTCGGCCTTCACTCCAACTCCAGCAAAATCGACGTGCAGTTCAGCGGCAACCGATTCTGCGCGGTCAGCGGCCGCTTTTGTAGCAGACTGGAACACTGCGAGTGCATTCTGTTTGAGCGCATCGCGGACGCGATCGTAGGGATGATTCACGTAATCGTAGCTGCGAATGTTGCGTCCGGTAATCATAAACGTGGTGGTTCTGACCGATTGGATCGCCAACTTAGGAGCGGGCAGTCACGCAAACTCTACCACAGTGCGGGCCGAGATCGACCTTGCTGCTATCGTGCAGGACAAGACGTGCACGATTGCCGGCTCGGGTGGGGGCTCTCCGAAAAAACGCAGTAACGATTTTGCTTGTATGATGTTTTCCGCTTCAGATGTGATGATCGGCGGGGTACTTCTGGCTGGTGGTCGCTGTGATCCAAAGAGTGAGGAGGCTTGATGGCTCTCATTGACGTCCCATTGTCGCGCTCGGGTTTCGGACAGACACGGCGCGTCGACAACTGGTGGGTGCAGCCTGTCGTCGTATTTTGCGTTCTCTCTGCTTTCATCGTCTATGCCACTTGGGCAGCGTTTCAAGGGCAGCATTACCGCTTCGGGCCGTACCTGTCGCCTTTTTACTCGCCGGAATTGTTCGGTTCCGCTGACAGCTGGTTCGGCCGAACGCCGAACTGGATGCCGGTATGGGTTACGGCCGCGATGCTCATCCTCTGGGCGCCGGGTGGATTTAGGGTCACCTGCTATTACTACCGAGGGGCTTATTACAAAGCTTTCTGGGCCGACCCGCCTTCCTGTACAGTTGGCGAGCCGCGAAAAACCTATCTCGGTGAACGCTCCTTTCCTTTAATCGTGCAAAACATTCATCGGTATTTCCTTTATCTGGCGCTGGCGTTTCTGGTCATTCTTGCGCGCGACGTGTGGGATGCGTTTTGGTTCAACGGCCGATTCGGTATCGGCGTCGGCACTCTGGTCCTGCTGGCAAACCTGGTGCTATTAAGCTCCTATACCTTAGGTTGCCACTCGTTTCGCCATCTGGTTGGTGGCTTTCGCGACCGATTGGCCGGTGCCCCAACCCGCAAACGGGTGTACGACTGTGTGAGTTGTCTCAACCGGCGACACATGCTTTTTGCATGGTGCAGCCTCTTCAGCGTGGCATTTGCCGATCTTTACGTGCGGATGTGTTCCATGGGTCTGTGGACGGACTGGAGGATCGTTTAGTGACGGAATACATCGAGCACGAGCACGATGTCGTAATCATTGGGGCCGGAGGGGCGGGGCTGCGCGCTGCTGCAGAGGCTTCGGCCGCCGGCGCGAGAGTTGCGGTCATTACAAAGTCACTCTTAGGCAAGGCACACACCGTGATGGCAGAGGGCGGAATAGCCGCCGCCATGGCGAATGTAGACGACCGGGACAGCTGGCGCGTTCACTTTGCCGACACCATGCGCGGAGGTCAATATCTAAATAACTGGCGCATGGCAGAGCTGCATGCCAAGGAAGCTCCGGCCCGTGTGCGTGAACTCGAAGCGTGGGGTGCCCTTTTTGATCGCACGAGTGATGGTCGCATTCTGCAGCGCAATTTTGGCGGCCATCGCTATCCCAGGTTGGCGCATGTTGGAGACCGGACGGGTCTGGAAATGATCCGTACACTGCAAGACCACGGCGTGCATCTCGGCTTAGACGTGTTCATGGAATACACCATCGTAATGCTGCTAAAGGACGGCGATCGCATCGCAGGAGCATTTGGCTATGATCGCGAGCGGGGCCGGTTTCACTTGTTTCGTGCCAAAGCCGTCGTGCTGGCGACAGGAGGCATCGGAAGGGCTTACAAGATCACCAGCAACAGCTGGGAATATACGGGAGATGGTCACGCTCTCGCCTACAACGCTGGCGCGTCGCTGATGGATATGGAATTTGTGCAGTTTCATCCGACGGGGATGATCTGGCCGCCCAGCGTACGCGGCATTCTGGTCACGGAAGGAGTGCGTGGCGAAGGAGGAGTACTTCGGAATAGAAACAATGAGCGCTTCATGTTCAGTGATATTCCTCCGCTTTATGTAAACCAAACTGCCGATTCCGAGGAAGAAGGCTGGCGTTATACCCAAGGTGATAAGGAGGCCAGGCGCCCACCGGAACTGCTGACGCGGGATCACGTGGCCCGCTGCATTCGACGTGAGGTGCGGGAAGGCCGGGGAAGCCCGCACGGCGGCGTATTCCTCGACATCGCCTGGATTAAAGACAGGATTCCCAACTCGACCGAATACATCAAGAAGAAGCTTCCCAGTATGTATCACCAGTTCAAGCAATTGGCGGATATCGATATTACCCAGGAGCCGATGGAAGTTGGGCCCACGACTCACTACATGATGGGCGGTATTCGAGTGGATGCCGATTCTCAAATGTCGGACGTCCCGGGATTGTTTGCCGCGGGAGAGTGTGGAGCAGGTTTGCATGGTGCCAACCGGCTGGGTGGAAATTCGCTTTCCGATCTACTGGTTTTCGGTCAGCGCGCAGGAGAATTCGCGGCGCGATTTGCTAAAGAAAACTCATTGGGCGAGATCAATACTCAGGAACTCGCATCCGCAGAGAAGTGGGCCCTTCGAGCTTTCGAGTGCGAGGGCTCGGAGAACCCCTACGCCGTACAGCACAAGCTGCAAGACGTGATGCAGGACCTGGTCGGGATTGTTCGTCAAGAGCAGGAGATGCTGCAAGCGCTCGAGTGCATTCGGGAGCTAAAAATTGCCAGTGACGCCGTCAGTGTGGACGGGAACCGGGAATACAATGCCGGCTGGCACACCGCGCTCGACCTGCACAATCTGCTGACAGTCTCAGAAATTGTGACGCGCGCAGCTCTGGAAAGAAAAGAAAGCCGCGGCGCTCACTTCCGCGAGGATTTTCCGGCCAAAGACGACCAGTCAGGAAAATTCAATGTCATCGCGCGGAAAGGACCGAATGGAGAGGTGCAGCTGACGCGCGAGCCAATCCCGCCTATGCGGGAGGACTTACAGCAAATCGTCGAGGAGATGAAGTAATGGCGACGGCAACGTTTCGCATCTGGCGCGGAGAAAAAGGACAAGGGAAGTTCCAAGACTATACGACCGAAGTCGCGGCTGGCATGGTGGTCCTCGACGCTGTCCATCAAATCCAGGCGGAACAGGCCGGCGATCTTGCCGTCCGTTGGAATTGCAAGGCGGGGAAGTGCGGTTCATGTTCCGCCGAAATCAACGGAATGCCGAAACTAATGTGCATGACCCGGTTGAACTCCCTCCCGCTCGACCAGTCTGTAACAGTTGAACCGATGAAGGCTTTTCCTCACATGAAAGACCTGGTCACCGACGTATCGTGGAATTACAAGGTGAAACAGCGCATACCGAAATTCCAACCCCGAAAGCCGGACGCGGAAGATGGTACGTGGCGCATAGCACCCGACGACGTCGAAAGAGTGCAGGAGTTTCGAAAGTGTATCGAGTGCTATCTGTGTCAGGACGTTTGTCACGTATTACGCGACCACCACATGCACGACGAGTTCATCGGGCCACGATTCCTGGTTTATATAGCGGCGCTGGAGATGCATCCTCTGGACATTGGCAACCGTGTTGAAGAGTTGCGAGAGCAGTTCGGCGTCGGCTTGTGCAATATCACTAAGTGCTGCACCAAGGTGTGCCCAGAGGGCATCACAATCACAGACAACGCGATTATTCCCCTAAAGGAACGGGTTGTAGATCGATTTTTCGATCCAATCTCAAAATTGTTCCGCGTTTTCAGCAATACGAAAGCATAGGAGGCGTTATGGATTTCGAACTCAAGTCCATCTCAGTACAAAGTATCCCCGAAGCGCTCGCCAAGGCGGAGCGTTATAGGCTTCTCAATGAACCTGTTCTTGCAGAAAGCATTTGCCTCGATGTTCTAGCCATCGTGCCCGATCACCAGCAGGCACTGATTTCCCTGCTCCTTGCGCGGACTGATCAGTTTCACTCCAACGTGCAGCCGAAATGGACCCAGGAGGTTCTCGCTCGAATTCAAGGAGATTATGAGCAAGCCTACTACTCCGGCGTGATCCAGGAGCGTCTGGGAAACGCCCGCATTCGTTATGGCGATTCTGGGGCTCGCACTTCCGCATATCACACTCTGCAGGATGCAATGAGTCACTACGAGAGGGCAATGAATTTTGCCCCGCCCGGAAACGACGACGCGATTCTGCGATGGAACACTTGTGTGCGCATGATCATGCAGAACCCGGAAATTCGGCCATCGTCCAAAAACGATTCAGAGGCATGGCTGCGCGATGAAGCCGGTTCCAAAATCGCAGACGCTTAGCGTTGATAATACCCTTCGTTTCTGTGGTCGGACGTCGCCGACCATAAGACGTGAATTAATCGCCTATGAGGAGTTGGAAAGAACGTAAGGCTGCGACGTAAGGTCGTCTCGATTAAGCTAGTCGAAAGACACAGACAAAGGAAAATCACTCTCCAAACCAGATCCAAACCATTTTCTTTGCCTTCTAGTCAGCCAAGTATGTCAATTGTGTCGACTCGCGAAGTACCGGCATCCGCGACGATTTCCGCAACCTTTAGTATCACGTCCTGGTGGATTGCCGTGAACTGCGTGCAATCGCCCGTTTTGACATCGGCAAACAACTTCAGTTGGAAAGCCGCACTGGCAAAATAGATACACCCTTGTCGTCACATACTCCTGGAGGGCAAGTGCGAGTTAGTCCTCTTTGCCGGGTTGCGAGCGCATTCAGGGTTTCTAAACCCATACCTTTTAAGACAGCGCAGGCGGCCATTTTTGGCCGCGGGTTTTCAGCAGGTTGCGGTGACGTTGGAGCTGACCCTTTTAACGTCTCCAATCAAGTGAGGATTCACACTGCTTTTCTGCTGCTGAATGTTGCAAGCCGAATCGTTCTCGTCGCGTGACTTCGTCGGTTTCAGAAGTTCAAGCAACTCCGTGCGGTTCACAGCTGTGCGCGAGCCTGACTTGTACTTTGTGAGCCGCCGGTTGTGGAGCCACAAGCGGATGGTCCAATGTGAAAGGCCCGAGAGCTGTGCGGCTTCATCAACTGTCAGGAAGCTGTCTTTCCTTGAGCCAAGATCTATTGACTTAATCATGGCACACACTTTAATTTCGATCCGGTTTAGATTCTTGAGGCTGCCGGTAACCTGGAACCTGGACAACAGCGAAAAATTGGGCCCGATTGTCACCGGAGAAGGTCAGAAGTGGAAAACCTCGCCCACGGAGGTCCGGCTTATGGAATTAGACGGATGGCAGCTTCGGGATGAGTTCTTCGATTTGCGCGAAAACGATCTCCAAGGACTCACGCAATTTCTGAATAAGGTGGGCGTGTGGTCTTCGGACCCGGAATCCTCGTCGTTCGATTCGTCCAGGTATCCTCTTGTCGCGCACCCAGATGACGTTTGGCGGTTCCGTGATGATCTGAGAGATGCTCTGCTATATCGCAAGAATTTCGCGGCTACCGTGGCGCCGGAGTTGACGAAGCCGAAGACTCTACTTGACCTGATGACGCTAAATTCGGCTAACAGTTTTCCGCTGCGCTTTGAATTGTCTGATGTAGCTGCGGGCGTCGTAACTATTATGAACGCGCGCCTTATCCTTTTCGCTACTGTGTTGGCAGACGTGGCGCGTGGTGTCCGTTTCAAGACGTGCAAGAGGAAGGACTGCCGGAAGCCGTTCCCCATTACATCCAAGCACTCTAGAAAGTTTTGCTCTCAATATTGCGGGCACCTTGTCTCTCAGCGAGAGAAGCGAGCTGCTGAGCAAAAGCGAAAGCGCGACGAAAAGAGAACCCGGCCCCGAAAATCCTTGCGCTGAAAAGGCACACGCTTTAGAATTTCGCTGGAAGTTAGTGATTCGCGTAAACCATTGATTTTAAATGGCGGAGAGACAGGGATTCGAACCCTGGGTACCCTTTCGAGTACACACGCTTTCCAAGCGTGCGCCTTCAGCCACTCGGCCATCTCTCCGCTGGGGAAGCGCGGGTCACCGCGCTTCTGCGAAACCAACGATTTTCATTGTAACGTATTGCGTGCCCGCGGCAGGCCAACGCCGCGAGCACGCTTCAGACGGCCTTCGCGCCTACTCTTCTTCTTTGAGTTGCTGGGCCAGGTAGTTTGGATAGCCCATTTCGCCAATCGCGTGCAACTGCGCTTCGAGCCAGTCGATGTGGTGCTCCTCGTCAGTAAGAATTTTCTCGGCGAGTTCGCGTGATCCACCGTCATTCTGCGCAACACACAGCTGAATGCCGTCGTTCAGGCGTTTGACCGCCTCGTACTCCAGTTGCAGGTCGTTCTTGTATTGCTGTTCGACGGTCTGCCCGATGTTGATCTTGAAGTAGTCCGTCATGTTGGGAGCGCCATCGAGATACAGAATCCGTTCCATCAGCTTCTCGGCATGTTGCATTTCTTCGATGGATTCCTTACGGATCATTTTTGCCAGCCGCTCGTAACCCCAGTTCTCGCACATCTCCGCATGCAGGAAGTACTGATTGATGGCTGTTAGCTCCGCCTTTAGGACCTGGTTCAGAAAATCGATAACTTTGGGATCACCCTTCATCGCATCTCTCCGGTGTTGAAAGTGTCAGCTCAGCCCAGTCCAATGAGGGCCTTCACCGAGTGCAGTACTTTCTGGAACCAAGTATTGTAACGCTCAGCTTTCGCGAACCCTAACTTAAGTTGGAACGCATTCGGGAGCCGCGAACCGCCGACGCCTAGAGGTGGATTAACAGAACGATCGGGGAAAAGCCTTTACTCCGGTCCGCTGCCACCATTGCGCGGACCGTTGCCGGAAGAAGGCGGCGTTTGCGGACTCGCAGCCGTGCCATTCGACATCGGTGTGACATCGTGGCTATTGGGAGAGACATAACCATCAAGCAGGCGACGGTGCATGCTGTAGAGCGCCAGTTCCAGGCGATCAGAAACGCCCAGCTTGTCGTAGATCTTACGCAGATAGTTCTTGACGACCTGCTCCGTGGTGCCGACCTCCAGGGCGATGTCCTTGTTTTTCAGGCCCTGTGTCACACCGCCGATGATCATCATCTCTTTTTCGCTCAGCCGGAGCTGCTGCTTCGGCGTAACCCCGTGCTCTGACTGGGTACGGTAGGCGTCGATCACCCAATTTACACCCTGATTATCGAGCCAGGTCTCGCCGGCGGCCACCTTCCTGACGCACCGGACCAGCAAATCTGGCGAAATCGAGCGAGTCAGAATTCCTCGCACGCCGCGGCGAAGGTAATCGACGGTCTCTTCTTCGCCGGTTCGCTGGGCGACGATAATCACCCTCGTTCCGGGCTCGGCCCGTCGAATTACTTCAGAAATCGATTCGGCAGGATTGGGAGACAGTCCGGCTTCAAACAGAATCACATCGGCAGACGTACTGGAAACCGTGCTCAGGGTCTGTTGCAGGTTTTCCGTCTGGGCAACGACTTCGAGGTCTTTCTCCAGAGCAAAAATCTTGCCCATTCCGACGCGAAAAATCGCTTCGGAATCCGCAACGATCAAACGTAAAGAGGAATGTTTCAGTTCTAAAGAACCAGAATGCTGGTCCGCGCTGGATCTTGGCGATACTCCATCCAAGTGCTGGGAAGGCATCGTAAATCCGAAATTTTCAGAGGCGCTCGAACTTATACTCATCGATCACTACCGCCACGCTTCGCCCAGAGGGTTCTTCTGAGAATCGAACCACGCGGCCCTGGCACTTCACCAGAACATCGCGATCGGAACCCAGTACATCGCCAGGCATCGCTACTGTAAATTCCACGGTCGAACCCACTTCGACCTCAGTCCGCGTTCGGAACAAAATTCCTCCGGCCGAGATGTCAATCGTCTCCGCCTCATGTTCCTCGGTCGGCGTCTTCAGCGTGACCCGCAGGTGTAGAGGAAACCGAACTGCATTGCGCAAGTTAGCATGTGATTCAGGATGGGATTCAGTGGCCATAACAGTCGTTTCCACTTAACAATACATCCAATCGCATCCTGCCCTGAAGTTACTAAAGTACCACCGAAGTCACCAGTACTGCCAGTAAAAAACTTACACCGGGCCAATGATTAATCGAATTTAGACACAATGCAATCAGTAAGTTAGCAGAAGTGTGCCTATCAACCGGCACTGAGAGGGTAACCAGTTCTAGCTTTAGGTAACACTAGTCGATATCAATCGATTGGCCTAAAGGTGCTATTTTTGTAATTCGGGCCCTTCATTAAGAGTCCCCCCCCGACTATATGTCGCCTTGTTGCTGCTTGGTTGGCTCGAACGCTTGCGGGTGAAACGAACCCTTCGCTCGTCTGGACTGATATCGTGAAGTGCAGCGATGAATAACGGCGAACGCCGTCTCGGCTTGGTTGTCGTGCCAGTCCATCGGAGCCACTGTGAGAACCATTAACCTGGAAGATGGCATGCCAACGGTCGCGCAGGCCCGCGCGCGGCTTGCGAGCGAATTACAAGTGGCGCGACGACAGGGTGTTTCTATCTTAAAGTTGATCCACGGTTACGGATCGACTGGAGTTGGAGGCGACTTACGAGTAGCGTTGCAATCCACGCTACGCCAGATGGCGGATCGAAATGAAATTCGCGACTGTATTTTTGGCGAGAACTGGCGTAAGAGCGACGAACACGCCTGGACGCTACTCAAGCGATTGCCCGAATTGAAGGAAGATCGAGACTTGGGCAGAGGCAACCGCGGAATCACGCTGGTGGTGTTGTGACCGAAACCATCACGGTTAATGCCGGAATCGATGCTGACCGCTCAGCAGGTCCTTCGCTGGCCGCAATTCTGGCCTGCATGCTGGCCGGCATGTGCACCTTCCTGAATGTATATTGCACCCAGCCGCTGCTTCCTTACCTGCAGCGGGTCTACAACTCGACCGTCATTGGTGTCAGCCTGACGGTCAGCTCGACTATCCTTGCGGTCGCCTTAATGGCGCCCCTGGTTGGGCTGATGGCGGAATCGATTGGCCGCAAGAAGGTCATCGTTCCTTCGATTTATGCGCTGACGGTCCCAACTTTGTTGGCAGCAACCTCCCAGAGCCTGGGCGCGCTGATTTTCTGGCGCTTTATGCAAGGTCTTTTTGTGCCCGGTGTGATCGTCGTGATGATGGCCTACATTAATGAGGAATTTGCCGGCGCCTACGTCGGCCGTGCTATGTCGGCCTATATTTCCGGAACGGTATTGGGTGGCTTCCTGGGGCGATACATTTCCGGACTGGTAGCACATCATTTCGATTGGCGAGGCTCGTTTCTGGCGGTTGGCATCTTGAATCTGGCTGGAGCCATCGTGGTGCAGCGGGCGCTCCCTAAAGCCAGAAACTTCGTACGCTCGGTCAGCGTTCGGAACTCGATCGCCGAAGGTTGGGACCACCTGCGAAATCCGCAGTTGCTCGCCGTGTTCGGCATGGGATTCGCGGCGCTGTTCTGTCTGGTGGGAGTATTTACCTACGTTAATTTCTACCTCGCGGCTCCTCCGTTTCGACTGAACTCGGCGCAACTCGGCAGCGTTTTCTGCGTGTACCTGTTGGGTGTATTCGTCACTCCGCTCTCGGGGCGCTTCCTCGATCACTACGGTATTCGCCACACGGCACTACTAGCTTTCGGATTCGCGCTGGTCGGGCTCTCGCTCACGCTGATTCGCAAGCTGCCTCTGATCATCGCAGGGCTGGCGATCTTCGCTTCCGGTATCTTTATTTTTCAGGCCGTTGGAACCGTACAAACGGGGACCGTTGCGCAGCGCTCGCGCTCCTCAGCCGCGGGACTCTACGTGACGTTCTACTATGTTGGCGGAAGCCTGGGCGCCGTCGTCACCGGATGGACATGGCTCGCAGATGGCTGGCAGGCATGCGTTTTCCTGCTCATGGGCGTGGCGGGAATAGCGCTCATTCTGGCATATGTCAGCAGCAGAGCACAGCGCGCCACCAGCAGCCCTCTGCAATAAATATGGGCGGCATCTCTGCCGCCCATCAACTAGTGATTACTGGCAACCGGTTCTATGTTCCTTCCGACCAGCTCGCCAGGTACTCTTCCTGCTCCAGCGTCAAGCGATCGATCTTGATGCCCATCGACTCGAGCTTCAGCTTGGCCACGCGTTTGTCGAGTTCCTCGGGAACCGGAAAGACCTTCTTTTCGAGGGTCGCATGGTTCTTCACCAGGTAATCGACTGACAGGGCCTGATCGGCAAAGCTCATGTCCATCACTGACGGCGGATGTCCTTCGGCCGACGCCAGATTAATCAGGCGGCCTTCGCCCAGCAAATTGATCTTGCGACCATCTTTCAGCGAATATTCCTCGACGAAATTGCGCGTAGTGCGCTTCGACGACGACATCTTTTCCAGCGCCGGAATATCGATTTCGACGTTGAAGTGGCCCGAGTTCGAGATGATAGCCCCGTCCTTCATGGCGTCGAAGTGCTCTTTGCGGAGCACACTCTTGTTGCCGGTAACTGTGCAGAACACGTCGCCAATCTTCGCAGCTTCGTCCATGCTCATCACGCGGTAGCCATCCATCACTGCTTCAATGGCTTTCGTCGGATCGATTTCGGTGACGATCACTTCCGCGCCCAAACCGCGCGCGCGGCTGGCCAGACCGCGGCCGCACCAGCCGTAGCCCGCGACCACGAACTTCGCGCCCGCCAGCAGGAAGTTAGTAGCGCGCACGATACCGTCAATCGTGGATTGCCCGGTACCGTAGCGGTTGTCGAACAGGTGCTTGGTGTCAGCATCGTTCACCGCGATGATGGGGTAGTTCAGAACACCCTGCTTCGCCATGGCACGTAGACGGATGACGCCCGTCGTGGTCTCTTCCGTGCCGGCAATGATGCCGTCTAGAACTTCCTTGCGCTTGGTCAGCGCAATCGTCACCAAGTCTGCACCGTCATCCATCGTGATCTGCGGCTTGTGATCGAGTGCCGCCATGATGTGCGAATAATAGGTGTCGTTGTCCTCGCCCTTGATGGCGTACACCGGGATGTTGTAATCGCGCACCAGGCAGGCGGCAACGTCATCTTGGGTCGACAGCGGATTGGAAGCGCAAAGTACAACGTCCGCGCCACCGTCGCGAAGCGTGATGGCAAGGTTTGCGGTCTCTGCCGTCACGTGCAGGCACGCCGAAATCCGGATGCCTTTCAGTGGCTGGTTCTTGATGAACTCCTTGCGAATGATCTGCAAAACCTTCATTGACTGGTTGGCCCAGTCGATGCGCTTTTTGCCTAGATCGGCCAGTTCGATGTTGGCGATATCGCCCGCTGTCTGTGTGCTTGTCGTCGACATATGCTCCCGTTTCTGAAGTGTTGCTTCAAAGACTAGTCGGATGCACGATCGCCCCATGGTGATCGACATCGCAGGATTGAGTGAAAGGGCGCCCTTGATGCCGGCGCCCCGAAATCGAAATTACTTCGCGACCTTCTGCGCGCCGGCTTCGGCCAGACCAGCCTGTTCGCGCAGTGATGTAGCTTTGTCCGTGGCTTCCCAGGTGAACTCGGGTTCATTGCGTCCGAAGTGACCGTACGCGGCTGTCTTGCGGTAGATCGGCCGGCGCAGGTTCAGCGACTCGATGATCCCCTTCGGGGTCAGCTTGAAGTTGGCGCGGACCAGGTCGGAGATCTTCTGCTCGTCAACCTTGGCGGTTCCGAACGTATCGATCAGAACGCTGACCGGCTCAGCCACGCCGATGGCATAGGCCAACTGCACTTCGCAACGATCAGCCAACCCGGCAGCCACGATGTTCTTGGCGATGTAGCGCGCCATGTAGCATGCTGAGCGATCGACCTTCGTCGGATCTTTGCCGCTGAAGGCTCCGCCGCCATGCCGTCCCATGCCACCGTACGTGTCCACG
>Ga0210383_10001267_pt1 | contig 23217 bp, 20 predicted proteins | sample IncBWC14OmetaG_FD_160072 | JGI IMG/M metagenome (GOLD analysis project Ga0210383, IMG submission 160072) | Forest soil microbial communities from Barre Woods Harvard Forest LTER site, Petersham, Massachusetts, United States - Inc-BW-C-14-O ... | reverse complement strand
CAACCAGGACCTCGGCGAGCAGCGGCTGTCCAAGCCGCTCGCGCTCGGCGTGCTGTCCCCGGACGGGATCTCCTCCTCGGCCTACGGCACCGAGGAGATCCTCATCGTGCTGGTGCCCGCGATGGGCATCGCCGCGTTCAGCCTGATCCTGCCCATGACGCTGGTCATCTTGTTCGTCATGGTGCTCGTGCTGCTGTCCTACCGCGAGATCGTGATGGTCTACATCAGGCCGGGCGGATCGTACGTGGTGGCGCGCGAGAACTTCGGCCCCCGCATCGCTCAGGTGTGTGCGGTGGCGCTGCTCATCGACTACGTGGTGACCGTGGCGGTCCAGATCGCGGCGGGTACAGCCGCCGTGGCCTCTGCGTTCCCGTCGATCGGCCCCTACAAGCTCGAGATCTGCCTCGGCGTGGTCCTGCTCATGTGCTTCGGGAACCTGCGGGGCCTCAAGGAGGCGGGCCGGTCGTTCGCGGTACCGACCTACCTGTTCGCGGGCGCGGTCATCTTGATGATCATCGTCGGGCTGATCCGCGAGGTGATGGGGAACCTGCCGCGGGTTGACCCGGCCACGCTGCACGGCGCCTATGGTCTCGGCTCCGGCTCGGAGGGGCTGATCACGGGCGTGATGATCTTCACCCTGCTCCGCGCGTTCGCCAACGGCGGCGCGTCGCTGACCGGCATCGAGGCGGTCTCGGATGCCGTGGGCGCTTTCCGGCCGCCCGAGGGGCGGAACGCGCGCCAGGTCCTCATGGCCGAGGGTGCGATCCTCGGCACCCTGGTGGCGGGTATCTCCTGGCTGGCGCACGCCACGCACGCTACGCCGTACAAGATCGGCTATCCGACCGTGCTGGCCCAGGAGGCGAAGCTGGTCTTCGGGTCCACCTTCGCCGGCCAGGCTCTTTTCTATGTGGTCCAGGGCGCGACCATGCTCATCCTGTACACCGGCGGCAACACCAGCTTCAACGGCTTCCCGTTCCTGACCAGTTACGTGGCGGGCGATTCGTTCCTGCCCCGGTGGCTGCTCAAGCGCGGGCACCGGCTCGTGTTCTCCAACGCCATCATCTTGCTGGCCATCACGTCCTCGGCGCTGCTGATCATCAAGGACGCGGACGTCAACAACCTGGTCCCGCTGTACGCCATCGGTGTGTTCACCGCCTTCTCGATGGCCGGCTTCGGCATGGCCAGGTATCACAGCAGGCACCGGACGCCGGGCTGGCGTCGGCGGCTGGTCATCAACTTCTCGGCCGGCGTATTGACGCTGATCGTGGTCGCCATCTTCGCGGTCGTGAAGTTCACCGAGGGCGCCTGGGTGGTCGTGGTCCTGTTCGTCGTGCTGGTCCCGGCGCTGATCAGGATTAACCGCGGGTACGCGGCCGAGTCCGAGGTGCTCGAGACGATCAGCGAGCACCAGCCGCCGCCGCCCCCGCACTACAGCCGGCGCACCGTGTTCGTGTTCGTGGACGGCTTCGACCTGGCCACCCTGGCCGCGCTGCGCTATGCGCGGAGCCTGCGGCCGACCACCATCCGCGCGGTGCACTTCGTCATCGACAACGTGCAGGCCGAGAAGCTCCGGGAGAAGTGGACCCGGGCCGACCGCGGCGTTCCGCTGGACTTCATCGACGTCTCGGACCGCAGGCTGACCCGGGCCGCGGCCGAACTGGTCGAGCGGGAAGCCGCCGAACCCGAGACGCACGTGACCGTGGTGCTGCCCCGGCGCAGCTACTCCGCGCTGCTCGGCCGGCTGCTGCACGACCGGACCGCGGACAAGATCGCCGCCGTGGTGAGCCGCATCCCGCGCTCGGCGGCCACCATCGTGCCCTACGACGTGGAGAGCCGGGTCCGGGTTTTGCATGAACGCCTGGCCGCCAAGCTCGCGGCCACCGACGGGACCGCCGACGCGAAGGTCAGCTCCGGGGAGGCCGACGTGGCCGCGGCGCACGGCGCGGCGGCGGGGCCGCAGGCGGCCGCGGCCGGTCCGCAGGCCGCGGGGCCGTCGGCCGTGTGGCCGGCGAAGAACGGGCAGCGCTCCCCGGAGAAGAACGGCTCATCGCAAACCGCCGAGGAGCCGGCGGCGCCGGGGATTACGCCCATCGGGGCGCTGACCAAGCCGGGGCGGGCCACCGTGGAGGGCCGGATCAGGGTGGTGGAGATCCGGCCGGTGGAGCGGAACTCCGTGCTGGCCTGCGAGGTCTCCGACGGGACGGGCCAGCTCACGGCCATGTTCTACGGGCGCTCGCACATCCCGGGCATCGTGTGCGGCGCGCGGGTCCGGTTCCGCGGCTCGGTCGGGATCAAGGACGGCCACCCCGTCATGACCAACCCGGCCTACGAGCTGCTGTTCCCCGCTCTGTAGTCGCGTCCGGGCCGGCGGTTATGCTGGTGGGGTCGAGAGGCGCTGCGACGGATTAGGTCCGCTACGCTCGACACCCTCCTTATCGGCAAGGGCGCCTTGGAGCCGGTGGAGGCGGTTATGGCCGTGGTGGGTCGCGTCGTGGGGCTGTGGCGGTACCCGGTGAAATCCATGGCGGGCGAGGAACTGGACGGCGTCGAGGTCTCGTGGCACGGGCTGGCGGGCGACCGGCGGTGGGCGTTTATCCGGGACGGGCAGGTGCGCAGCGGTTTTCCGTGGCTGACGATCCGGGAACATCCCGAGATGGCCCGCTACCGGCCGCGATTCGCCGAGCCGGACCGGCCCGACGCCTCGCTGACGCTGGTGCGGACGCCGTCGGGGGCCGAGCTCGACGTGGCGTGTCCTGAGCTCGCGGCCGAACTCGGGACGGGCGTGCGGGTGATCAAGCAGAACCGCGGGGTGTTCGACACGATGCCGCTGTCGTTGCTGAGCACGCAGGCGCTGACCGGGCTCGGCCGGCTGGCCGGCGCCGGCCTGACCGCGCCGCGGTTCCGGCCCAACCTGCTGGTGGACGTGCCAGGTGGCGAGTTCCCCGAGGACGCCTGGGTCGGGCGGGTGCTGCGCGTCGGCGGGCTGCGGATGCGGGTGGACCAGCGTGACCAGCGGTGCGTGATGGTCACCATCGACCCGGTGACGCTGTGCCGCAACCCGGCGGTGCTGCGCGCCATCGCGCGGGAACGCGACGCCCGGCTCGGGGTCTACGGCACGACCGTGGCCCCGGGGCGGGTCGCGGTGGGCGACCCGGTCGAGCTCGAACCCTGACCTTACGGGGGAGACTTCTTGCCGTCCTTGGCGGGCTTGCCGCTGGGGTAGGGGACCATGAGCTCGTAGGCGGGGTTGATCATGACCGGGGCGCCGTCCTTGATGCCGACCACGCCTCGGAACCGGACCCGGGAGCCGCACATCAGGCCCGGGATGTTGGAACGGCCGTAGAACAGGGCGGTCAGGTCCCCGGTGGAGTCGGCGATCTCGGCGGCCAGCACGGAGTTGCGTTCCACCGACCGGACCTCGACCACCCGGACGCGGCCTTCCACGGTGGTCCGGCCCGGCTCGTGGATGGAGCCGATCGGGGTGACGCCGGGCGGCGGGATGGGCCGGTCGTAGCCGCCCGCACCGGGCAGCGGCTCGGGTTCGGCCGCGACGGCGGCCACGGCCGGAGCGGCGGGTGGGGGCTCCGGCCAGCGGCCCGGCGGCTCGGCCGTGACGCCGCCGGGGTCGGCGGTGCGGTCGCGGGCCCCGGGCGTCTCGCCGTTGGCGGGGGGGCCGGGGACCGGGGTCAGCGACGCGGGGGCGGTGCCGGCCCGGACGGACTGGCGTTCGTGCAGGACGCGCAGGCGGTTCTGCACGTCGAACGGGATGATGGTGGCGGCGGCGTTGGGGACGCGGCTGACCACGCCCGCGATCTTGTCCGCGGTCCGGTCGTGCAGCAGCCGGCCGAGCAGCGGCGAGAAGCTGCGCCGGGGCAGGATCACGGTCACCTGGGTGCCAGGCGTGGCCGCCTCCTCGCTGACCAACTCGGCGGCGGCCCGGGTCAGCCTGCGGTCCGGGGCGTCGACGAACTCCAGCGACACGCTCTTGTCCGGCAGCCAGGCCTGCCGCAGCTTTTCTGCCTGCTCGGTGTCGATGACGAAGTGCACGGCGCGCATCGTCGTCGGGCGCAAGCCCTTGGCGTAGCGCAGCGCCGCAATGGTGGACAGGTCGAAGTCGTCCACGAACACGATCACCACCCGCCGGCTGTAATTCGGCTGGCTCGGTCCCACCCCGGACGCGCGGCGGTCCCCGATGGTCTGCAGGACGCCCGCCTCGCTGCGGTACTGCCGGTTGAGCCTGATCAGCGCGAAGACCCCGACCGGGAAGATGATCAGGATCAGCCAGGCACCCGCGGTGAACTTCACGACGGCGAAGATCACCACCACGATCGAGGTGAGCACCCCGGACGAGAAGCAGATGACCAGCTTGTGCCGCCAGCCTGGTCCCTGGTGCGTGTGGTAGTACTTCGCCATGCCGAATCCGGCCATGGTGAAGGCGGTGAACACGCCGATCGCGTAGAACGGCACGAGGGCGTTCACGTTGGCGCCGACGACCGCGATCAGCGTCACGGAAAGCACGGTCAGCACGATGATGCCGTTGGAGAAGGCCAGCCGCTGCCCTCGCTTCATCAACCACCGCGGCAGGAAGGAGTCCTCGGCGACGAAGCTGGTCAGGAACGGGAAGCCGTTAAAGCTCGTGTTTCCCCCGGTGTAGAGGATCAGCGCGGTCGCGGCCTGCACCACCCAGAACATGAAGTGTCCGGCCGACCCGAACACGATGTCGGCTTCCTGTGAGATCACGGTCGGGAAGCCGACCTTATAGGGGGCGGCGTGGGTCAGGTGCGCCAGCCAGGAGATGCCGGCCACCAGCGTGCCGAGGATCAGGCCCTCCATCACCAGGACCCGGCGGGCGTTGAGGCCCTCGGGGGGCTTGAACGCGCTGACGGCGTTGGAGACCGCCTCGATGCCGGTCAGGGAGGCACCCCCGTTGGCGAACGACTTCAGTAGCGTGAAGATAATCACCAAGCTCGTAAAGCTGGAAGCGCCGGGACCGATTTTGTAGAGCCCGTGGAGGGCGTAGATGTTCTGCTGCGGCAGGTTACCGAGCGCCTCGCGGACGATCCCGACCACGATCATCAAGATGACCGACGCGGAGAACAGGTAGGTGGGCAGCGCGAAGATCTTGCCCGCCTCCCGGATGCCGCGCAGGTTGCCGAAACACATCAGCAGGATGACGCCGATCGATATCGGCGTCACGTACGGGCCGATGACCGGGAACGCCGAGGCGACGGCGGCCGTGCCCGCCGCGATCTGCACCGCCACCGTGACCACGTAATCGATCAGCAGCGCCACCGCGGCGACCTGCGCGATCCGCGGCCCGAAGTTGTCCCTGGCGACCACGTAGGATCCGCCAGCCCGGGTGTAAATGACGACGACCTCGCGATAGAGGAGCACCACGAGCAGCATGACGAACAGGACCACGGCGGTCACCGGCATCAGCACCGCGAAGGCGGTTATCCCGAAAAGCTGGATCAGCTCGATGAGGATTTCCTCGGTGCCGTAGGCCGAGGAGGAGATGCCGTCCGGGGACAGCACGCCCAGCGCGAGAAATTTTGACAGCCGCTGCTCCCGGAGCTGCGCGTTGATCATCGGCGGCCCGAGCAGTCGGCGCTTGGCCGTGTACCAGACGGTCTCCGGGAGTTCGCTGCCCTGGCCGGCCGATAGCAGGCCGGTCGCCCTACGCACCGCCACTAGGCTTGACGCTCCGTCCTGGCTGCTCGGTGGGTGATCACGGTTCCGACGGTATTAGCGCGGCCGACAGGGCGCCGTATGCAGGCCGTCAAGCTTCGCTAGCGCCGCGTTAAGGTTCCGTCAAGGTCGCTGATTTTGCCTGGTACCGGGGCTGAAATAGCAAGAGATGAGGATCCTCGACCACCCACAGCGCGGCATACCGGCGCCCTACGCGCTGCCGGTCGGTTTCGCCGCGTTCCTGGCCGCGGGGACGGTGGCCGCCGCGCTGCACGGGCGCCTCGACGCGACCGGGGTCCTGATCGCCTGCACGGTGGTGGCCGGAACGGTGTCGTTCTTGGCCGAGCCAATCGCGGCGGTGGCGCTGGCCGGCATCGGCTGGCTCACCGTCGTGGGGTTCTCCCGGCCGCCCTACGCGCAGCTGCGCCCGACCGGGCCGGCCGCCGTGCACGCCGCCATCGTGGTCGGCGTGACCGCGGTGAGTTGTGCCGTACTCGGCCTGGTGTTCCGTTGGTACCTGCGACGGCTCACACTGGTAAGCATGGGTACGTATTCGGCCCGGCGCGCCCGGCGCCTGGCCGCGCCGGAGCCGGAGTCCGAGGCGGGCGCGATCGACGCACGCCGGCGGCTGGCCGGGGTGCTGCTCGCGGCGGCCATGCTGCCGCTGCTGACCTACGTGCTCACCGTGTTCCGGCCGCACCTGAACCTGGCCGATGACCTGCTCATCTACCTGGTCGTCGTGGTGGCGGTCACGGTGCTGGGGGGCTTCTGGCCCGCCGTACTGGCCGCGGTGGCGGCCAGCCTGCTGCTGAACTGGTACTTCACCGAGCCGATCCACACCTTCACTATCCAGGAGCCGCGGGAGCTGCTGGCCCTGCTGCTGTTCGTGACCGTCGCGGTCGCGGTCAGCAGCGTGGTCCACCTGGCCGCCCGGCGGGCGGTCCAGGCCGCGCGGGCCCGGGAGGAGGCGGCTTCGCTGCTGGAGCTCGCGCAGACCGTGCTGGGCGGCGCCGACTCCCCCGCGGCGGTGCTCGAGCACCTGACCCGGACCCACGGCGGCCAGGCCGAGCTGCAGGAACGCGTGGCGGGCCGGTGGATCCGGGCCGCGTCCAGCGGCGTGGAGGGCAGCCTGGCCGCGGCGTCCCGGATCGACATCCGCGCCGACCTGATCCTGCTGGTCACCGGGCAGACCGACTCGGCCACGCCGGCCCTGCTAGCCGGGTACGCGGCCCAGGCCGCCGCCGCCCTGGACCGGGAGCGGCTGCGCACCCAGGCCGCCCAGGCCGAGGCGCTGGCCGAAGGCAACCGGATGCGAACCGCGCTGCTCGCGGCGGTCAGCCACGACCTGCGCACGCCGCTCGCGTCGATCAAGGCCAGCGTGAGCAGCCTGCGGCAGACCGACGTGGAATGGTCCGAGGCCGACGAGGCCGACCTGCTGGCCACGATCGAGCAGAACGCCGACCGGCTCGACGCGCTGATCGGCAACCTGCTGGACATGAGCCGGCTGCACACCGGGTCGCTGCAGCCGTTCCTGCGCCCGACCGCGATCGACGAGGTGGCCCCGGTCGCGCTGCTCGGGCTGGACGACTCGCTGCGGGTGGAGATGGCCGTGCCGGACGGCTTCCCGCTGGTCCTGGCCGACCCGGGGCTGCTCGAGCGGGTGCTGGCCAACCTGTTCTCCAACGCGCTGCAGCACTCCCCCGAGTCCGGCCGGCCGCCCGAGCTGCACGCGCAGCTGGCCGGTGACATGGTCGTGATCGAGGTCGTCGACCACGGCCACGGGGTCCCGGACGAGGCGAAGGAGCGCATCTTCGAGCCGTTCACCCGGGTCGGCGACCGCTACCCTGGCGTCGGGCTGGGCCTGGCCGTAGCCCGGGGCTTCGCCGAGGCCATGGGCGGGCGGATCGTGGCCAGGGACACCCCCGGCGGCGGGCTCACCATCGCCATCACGCTCGCGGCGGCCAGCGCGGACAAGACCTCGCTGGAAACGGGGTCATGACCCGGGTGCTCGTCGTCGACGACGAGCCGTCCATCCTGCGGGCGCTGCGAATCAACCTGTCCGCCCGCGAGTATGTCGTCAGCACCGCGATCGACGGCACTACCGGGCTGGCCGCGGTGGCCCGCGACCGGCCCGACGTGATCATCCTGGACCTCGGGCTGCCCGACATGGACGGCACCGATGTCATTCACGGGGTGCGCGGCTGGACCTCGATCCCGATCATCGTGCTGTCCGCGTGGGGGCAGGAGAGCCAGAAGGTGGCGGCGCTGGACGCGGGGGCCGATGACTACGTGACCAAGCCGTTCGGCATGGACGAGCTGCTGGCCCGGCTGCGGGCCGCGGTCCGCCGGGCCGCGCCGGCCCCGGACGAGCCGGTGATCTCGACCCCCGACTTCACCGTGGACCTGGCGTCCAAACAGGTGATCAGGAGCGACGGCGAGGACGTCCGGCTGACCCCGACCGAGTGGCAGCTGCTGGAGATCCTGGTCCGCAATAGCGGCCGGCTGGTCACCCAGCGGCAGCTGCTGCGCGAGGTGTGGGGCCCGTCCTACGAGACCGAGACCAACTACCTGCGGGTCTACCTGGCCCAGCTGCGTCGCAAGCTGGAGCCCGAACCGTCCCGGCCGAAGTACCTACTGACCGAGTCCGGGATGGGGTACAGGTTCAAGGTCTGAGGGCACGTACGGTGCTCCGTTCGGCATAAAAATGTTTCTTTACCTGCGTCATGAGTGAGCTCGTAACGCGCGTGCTCGATGGTGATTGGCCGATGCGGCCGGTTCTTGGCGAAGGTCAAGGCCCGCGCCCAGTTCAAAATGGCGGCTACCCGGTTACCCCAGCCGATCAGGTAAAGGACGTGAACGAAGCCCCACATCGTGTAGCCGACCACGCCGGTGAACTTCATCCCGTACGAGTCCGCGACGGCCGACAGGTGGCCGATAGTGGCCATGCTGCCCTTATCGCGATACGCAAAGGGTTGCGTGCCGGTCTTGCCCGCCAGCCGCGCGCCGATCAGCTTGCCGACGTACGTGCCCTCCTGCATCGCGGGCTGGGCCACCGCCGGCAGGTCGTTCAGCCGGACTATGTCCCCGATCGCGAAGACCTCCGGGTGACCAGGCAAGGTGCAGTCCGGCCGCACCGCGATTCGGCCTGCCCGATCGGTATCGGCGCCGGTCGCCTCGGCCAGCATCGCCGCCAGCGGGGAGGCTTGCACCCCGGCCGCCCAGACCTTGGTCCGGGCCGGAATGCGCCGGTCGCCGTCGGGGCCCTTGACCGTGACACTGGACTGGTCCATGGCTTGCGCCGCGGTGTTCAGCAAGACGTCCACGCCCATCCGCCGCAGCCGGCGCCGCGTGTAGCGCTGCAGCTTGGGGGCGAACGCGGCGAGCACCTCCGGGCCGGCCTCGATCAGCAGGATGGCCGCTTCCGTCGTGGTCACCGATCGGTACTCCCGGGGCAGCGCTTCGTGCGCGAGCTCGGCGACCTGGCCGGCCATCTCAACTCCGGTAGGTCCAGCTCCTATGATCGCGAAGGTCAGGTACGCTGCCCGCTCGGCCGGGTCGGTGGTCAGCTCAGCCATCTCGAAGGCGCCGAGGATATGGCTGCGGAGACGGCTGGCGTCATCCAGGGTCTTCAGGCCAGGCGCGAACACGGCCCATTCCTCGTGCCCGAAGTAGGCATCCGTGCACCCGGCCGCGACCACCAGACTGTCATACGGCAGCGTCAGCGCCCGGCCATCCGGGGCCACCGCGCGCACGACCCGTCCGTCCAGATCCAGGTGTTGCACCTCGGCCAGCACGACGCGCGCGTTGGCCTGCTTCCTGACCACGCCGCGCAACGCCGGCGCAATGAGGCCATCGGGCAGGATCCCGGTAGCGACCTGATACAGCAGCGGCTGGAACAGGTGGTGATTGGTCCGGTCTACGATCGTGATGTCGACATCGGCGCGGGCCAGGGCACTCGTCACCCTGATCCCGCCGAACCCGCCACCGACGACGACCACCTGGTGTCGTCCTTCGCTCATGAGGACAGCATTTCAGGACGCGGCTGGCCCAGCGAACGTCCCGAGGGTCACTGCTTGAATCTCCGTCGTTGCGGTGGGGTGGGCTACCAGCGGGAGGTCTTCTCGAAGCGGGGCTTCCAGCGGGCGCGGTAGAGCAGGCGCAGCGGGGGCGGGAGCTGGGCCAAGGTGGCCTTGCTGTGGTCGCGGTCGGCGCCGTCCAGGATCCAGGCGAACATCTCCGAGCCGGCCGCCAGGCCGTTCTTGCCGGCCATCTTGCGCCCGACCCCGCGCCACTCGGCGGCGGTCAGGGCCACGCCGATCAGCGGCAGGCCGTCGCGCTCCTCGTGCCTCAGGTGGCCGGTCAGCGAGGTGGTCAGCGCGTCGATGACGTCGGCTGCCGGTTCCGCTTGGGCAAACGCTTTGTCCACCGCGGCCAGCAGCGGGTCGATGAGCTCGTGCTCGGCCTCCATCGCGTCCAGGACGGACAGCGCGGAGGCGCTGTGCGCCAGGCGGGGACGCAGCGCCGGCCAGATGATCTCGTCCTCGGCCGTGTGGTGGATGTGCAGCTCGCGCTTGAAGAGCTCCCAGCCTGCCTGCACCGACTGGCGGCGGGCCGGGTCGTTCGCGGCGCTGGCCGTGCGGGCCAGCCGGGTCAGGTCGCGGCGGAACGCGTCGTGCGCCGCGATCATGATGGTCAGGTCGGCGTCGCCGGTGCCGTGCCGGGCCGCGTCGGTGCCCGGGAGGTTCTGCGTAGTCATGAGTGTTCCTCCGTGGTGGTGCTTGCGGGGCGGCTGGACCGGGTGGTGATGGCCTGCAGGGTGCGGATCGTGGTCTCGACGTCGTGAACGTCGAGACCGGTCAGCAGCACTCTGGTGAGCTGCGCGCTCTCGGTGAGGATCTCCTCGCGCAGCGCCCGGCCCTGCTCGGTGAAGCAGATTTCGTGGTCGTCGGCTGCGGCCAGGTTTCGCTCGAGCAGCTCGTCGGCCAGGGCCTTGGCGCCGGGTCCGTCGAGGCCGAGCCACTCGCTCAGGTCGCGCTCGTAGTCGTCCCGGGTGGCGTGGCCGCCCAGGGTGTTCAGGCGCTGCAGGGCGAGGTAGGTGGGGCGGCTGGTGCGCCGCTGGGCCAGGACGCCGGTCAGCAGCCTGGTCAGGGAGGCTTCGGCTTGTCCGACCGCCTGGCCGATGGTCAGGCTGGACGGGCCCCCGTATGGACTGGTCATGATCATTCCCCTCGTGTGTTGGTGCCGTACTCTCAGACGGATGGCGCGGGCTGGTTGTGACCGCGTCGGGCTGGCCGGGCGAGCATGAGCAGGAAGGCCAGCCCGAAGACGCCCACCTGGAACCACACGCCCGAGGCGGATCCGGCGTCCTGCTCGCGGACGTCGGTTGTTCCGGCCGGTGAGGGCAGGATCTCAGCGTCGGAACTCATAGGATCACCTCCATGGCGAACGACACTTAGGTAAGTTATCATCTCGTATAGCTATTGTCTAGTTTTCTTAGATACTTGGAGACCGAGTGATGTCTGACGAGGAGACCGGCGCGGAGCGGCGTCGGCTAGAGGGCGAGTTCCTGCTGGCCATGCGGCGGGCTGGGTCGATCATGCAACTGCTGGGGCAGGTCTCGGCCGACCGGATCGGGATCAACGCCACCGACCTGAACTGCCTGAACCTGGTGGCGCTGACCGGGCACATGACCGCGGGCGACCTGGCCAAGCAGACCGGGCTGAGCACGGCGTCGATCACCGGGGTGCTGGACCGGCTGGAGGAGGGCGGCTTCGTCCGGCGGGTACGCGACCCGCATGACCGGCGCCGGGTGATCGTCGAACTGGCCGACGGGCCGGGGCTGCGCGAGGTCGGGTCCACGTTCGCCCCGGTGGTCAAGGCGTGGCGGGCCACCGCGGCGGACTACTCAGACGACGAGTTGCGCTTGTTGCTGGAGTTCCAGGGAAAGCTGGAAGAGATCATGCGGAGCCAGCTGGACCGGCTGCGCGGAGCGGGCGGGACGCCCGCGGCAACCGGGTAAATGCGGCTCTGTGATGGGCAGAGCCATCTTCGCTAAATCCCCTAACCGTCCGGCCAGCTCAGTGCGCCGTCTGGTGATCGAGGTCGCCGCCCTCACGGTGTGACACGCTGCAGCGAGCACGGGCCGCGAGGTGGCTATCTGGGGGTTGTGGCACACGCACCCATGCGAGACGCGCGATCCCGGCGAGAAAACGGCAGCTCACCCCGAAGAGGGGCGTTGCCCAAATCCCGCATCAGTCCAGGTAGCCTGACGCGGCGGCTGGAGATCGTTGCAGCGTGCTCACTCTGATCCGCGATCCAGATCACTTGCTCGTGTCGGGCAGTTCCCGAGGGCTGCTGCGTAACCTGCAGAGGTGGAAAGTCGCAATGCCGAGCGCGTCAGGCTGAGGGCCGAGCGCGACAAGCTGAGGGCGATAAACCCCGAGGGCCTGGCTGACGCCTGGGCGATGATCGAAGACATCTGGACTGGGACTGTCGCCCGAGCCAGGGAGCTGCCCGAGCCGGTCCTCCACGAGCAGGTCGAGGGCGAGTGGAGCTTCGTGCAGACGCACCGTCACCTCGTGCTTGCCACGGACTGCTGGCTGCGGCGGATGGTGAAGGGGATCGCCCACCCGTACCACCCGTGGGGCCTGGGTGGATCGTGGCTTACCAGTCCTCGCCGCTGGGGCATCGACCCGGACGCCGACCCCTCGCTTGGCCAGGTGCTGGATCTGCGCCGGGAGCGCATGGATGAGGTGCGCGAAGTGATCGCCGGCGCGACGGAGGAGGAGTTGGAGCGGAACTGCGTCCCTCCCGCCAGCCCGGGCCACCCGCGCAAAGACCACACCGTGCTGCAGTGCCTGCATGTGATCCTCAAGGAGGAGTGGCAGCACCATCGGTACGCGGTCCGGGACCTTGAGGTGCTCGAGAGACAACACCGCTGATCGCTCGCCCAGGTGCACGTCGCGGCACACGCGATCTCTGTGAGAAAACGGCAGCTCACCCAGAAGAGGGGTGCTGTCCAAGTACCACATCAGTTCAGGCGGCCTGGGGCGTCGGCTAATGATAGGGGCGACCTACGCCCTGGCAGGCCGTAACGATCCCGTAGCGCTTGTTCTCTAGCCTGAATGACAGGTATTGGAGATCATGCGGAAAGGACCGACATGATCAGGCAACTCAGGAGCAAGGGACCGGCGCCATCGCTGGCGTATGCGGCCATGAACACGGCCGTCTGGGTTATCTACGTGACACTGGTGCTTCTGGCCACCCGGGTGCTCGGGCTTCACACGCCGGTGGCGGTGGCCGCGTCGACGCTGGTCGTGGCGATTGTGCTTTATCCGCTCCGGCGGCGCGCTTCAGGTGCAGCAAGGCGGCGGTTCGATCACCAGAGCCCGCATGCGGCAAGTGCTACCGCGGGGAGCCGCCGCTTCCACCGGAATCCTGGGGAGCGCAGGCCCGGGGCGAGCACCTAGCCGGGGAAACGTCATGCAGGGCGATCCTGATGCGGTGATCGTCGGCAGCGGCCCGAACGGGCTGGCCGCTGCCGTCACCCTGGCCGCGGCAGGCCTGTCGGTCCAGGTGATCGAGGGCGGGCCAGCCATAGGCGGCGGCTGCCGGACCGAGGAGCTGACCCTGCCGGGATTCCGGCACGACGTCTGCTCTGCCGTGCACCCGCTCGCGCTGGCCTCGCCGTTCTTCAGGCGCTTCGACCTGGAGGCACGCGGGGTGCGGTTCGCACGTCCGCAGGTGGAGTTCGCGCATCCGCTGGACGGCGGCCGGGCGGTCATCGTGTCCGGCTCGGTCGCCGAGACGGCCTCCCGGCTGGGCGCCGACGGCCGGTCCTACCGGCGCGTGATCGGACCGCTGGCCGGCCATATGGACGAGATCTGCCAGGTGCTCCTGGCGCCGCTGCGCCGGCCGCCGGCACATCCGATCATCCTGGCTTGCTACGGCGTCCACGGCGTGTGGCCCGCCTCCGTGCTGGCCAGGCTCTGGCGCACGTCCGAGGCCCGCGCGGTCTTGGCGGGGACCGCGGCCCACCCGAAGATGCCGCTCACCGCCGCCCCCACGGGCGGCATCGGGCTGATGCTGATCGCGCTCGCGCACGCGGTGGGCTACCCGGTCGTCGCGGGCGGCAGCGCCCGGATCACCGACGCGATGGCCGATGCCGTGACCGCGGCCGGCGGGAGCATCGAGACCGGCCGGTGGGTGAACTCGCTCCGCGAACTGCCCCCCGCTACCGCCGTGCTGCTGGACGTCTCGCCGCTGGCGCTCGGCCGGCTGGCCGGTGACCGGCTGCCCGGCCGGTATCGCGCCGCGCTGCACAGGTACCGGTACGGCGCCGGAGTCTGCAAGGTCGACTTCGCGCTGTCCGGCCCGGTGCCGTGGGCAAACCAGGACTGCCGCCGGGCCGGCACGCTGCACCTGGGCGGCACATTCGAGGAGATCGCCGCGGCCGAGGCCATGGCGACGGCCGGCCAGCATCCGCGGCGGCCGTACGTGCTGGTCGTCCAGCCAGGAGCCGCCGACCCTGCCCGCGCCCCGGCCGGCCGGCACACGCTGTGGGCCTACTGCCACGTCCCGGCCGGATCCGGCGTGAACATGACCGGCCAGATCGAGGCGCAGATCGAGCGGTTCGCGCCCGGGTTCCGCGACCTCATCCTGGCCCGGGCGGTGCGGACCGCCGCCGAGGTGGAGGCGCACAACCCCAACTACGTTGGCGGCGACATCGCCGTCGGCACGCAGACCCTCCGGCAGACGGTGTTCCGGCCGGTACCGCAGTGGAATCCGTACCGCACCCCGATCCGCGGCGTCTACCTATGCTCATCGGCCACCCCACCGCTGCCCGGCGTGCACGGCCGCTGCGGCGAACTCGCCGCACTGACCGCGCTGCGCGACGTGTTCGGCATCCGCGGGGCTCCCGACATCAGCCCAGCCCGCCTGCCTCCCGCCGCAAGCCTCCCGGCCAATCCGTAACCCGATCCGCCGCCCCGGCTGTACCGCACTGACCCGATGTGCTCCATGCCCCGCGATCCGCGCCGGAAGGAGTATACGATCTGCACCGCCGTCGTGGCCGACGCGGTCTTCGCCATGCGCAGATACGGGGACCCTACCTCACCCCACGGTCTGGAATTAGTGCGCAGATTCCAAGGAAACGAGCGGCAAACCAGCAGGTCAGCCACGTCAATGGCCAAGTTGCCAACCTTAGGGACCAGCCGCCGATGACCACCGAACCAGTAGAGTCGTTAGGTTCTCACAGCTATCGGTTGGGCATTGTCACGCATGTGACGCGTGAGGCTAGCAATGACTGGGGCACGCGCCACGGGCCGTTCGGGAGAAAGAAAGGACGGAACCCGGCACGCAGGGGATCGGGTGCCGGGCTCCGGTGCCTGGTTACGGCGGTCTCAAGCGGGTCAGCTGCCGTTTAGTGCTTTGGAGATGCGGGCGCCTAGGTCGGGGCTGACCTTGGTCCAGTAGTCGATGACCCTGGGCAGGAGCTCGGGGGTGACGCCCGCCTTGATGTGGCCGGTGATGTTGGTGACCATGTGGTCGCGGTCAGCGGCGGACAGGACCTGCTCGACCAGGGCGCGGGGCTGGACGAAGTCGTCGTCATCGCGGCGCTTGGTGTAGGCGCTGCGGATGATCTCGCCGGACACCTGGTAGTCCTCGCCGCGGTACAGGTCCGGGTCGGCGACCGGGCCGCCGTAGGAGTTGGGCGCGTAGACCGGGTCACCGGGGTTGTCGTACCGCATGGCGCCGTCCTTGTTGTAGGAGTGCACCGCCGCCTCGGTGGCCTGGTTGACCGGGAGCTGGAGGTAGTTGGTGCCGATCCGGTACCGGTGGGTGTCCGGGTAGGAGAACAGCCGGCCCTGGAGCATCTTGTCCGGGGAGGCGGCGACGCCGGGCGGCATGTTGGCCGGCTCGAACGAGGCCTGCTCGATCTCGGCGAAGTAGTTCTCCGGGTTGCGGTCCAGGGTGATCCGGCCGATGGTGAGCATCGGATAGTCCGTGTGCGGCCACACCTTGGTCAGGTCGAACGGGTTGAACCGGTAGTCGGCGGCCTCGGCGAACGGCATGACCTGGACCTTAACCGTCCAGGACGGGAAGTCGCCGCGGGCCAGGGCCTGGTGCAGGTCGCGGATGTGGAAGTCGGGGTCCTGCCCGGCGATGACCTTGGCCTCGGCGTCGGCCAGGTTGTCGATGCCCTGGTCGGTCTTGATGTGGTACTTGACCCAGAACTTCTCGCCGCCCGCGTTGTACCACATGAACGTGTGGCTGGAGAAGCCGTCCATGTGCCGCCAGCTCGACGGGATGCCCCGGTCGGTCATCAGGATCGACACCTGGTGCGCCGACTCCGGCGACAGGGTCCAGAAGTCCCACTGCATGTTGTTGTCGCGCAGGTGCGTGTCGGCGCGGCGCTTCTGGGAGTGGATGAAGTCCTGGAACTTCTGCGGGTCGCGCACGAAGAACACCGGGGTGTTGTTGCCGACCAGGTCGTAGTTGCCCTGCTCGGTGTAGAACTTGATGGCGAAGCCGCGTGGGTCGCGGACCGTGTCGGCGCTGCCGAGCTCGCCCGCCACGGTCGAGAAGCGGATGATCAGGCGGGTGTCCTTGCCCTTGGTGAACAGGTCCGCCTTGGTGTACTGGCTGACGTCCTGCGTCGCCTCGAACACCCCGTAGGCCCCGCCGCCCTTGGCGTGCACCACCCGCTCGGGCACGCGCTCCCGGTTGAACTGGGCCATCTTCTGGATCAGGTAGTGGTCTTGGAGGAGGAGCGGGCCGTTCGGCCCGACGGACTGGGAGAATTCGTCGCTCGGCGCCGGGATGCCGGCGTCAGTGGTGGTCACCGGGCGCTCATCGGTCATGATGGTTCTCCTCCTGTTCGCTGCGTGCGGACCTCCATCTGGCTCACCCTACCCGGCGGGCCCGGTTTGCCCCGGCCGGCAAGATAGGGGGCGCCCGCGGGCGGGTAGGCACTAGATGTGCCTGAATCCCTCTCCACCGTCCGCCGGGCGGGCAAGAACCGCAAGTCCAGCTGGGCCAGCAGGCCCGCGGCCCTGGCCGAACGCGTCGAACAGGCGCACGCGCTCGACCCGGTGGTCCGCGCGCTGTGCGACGCGGTCGTCCGCGCCCTGCCCGCGGGGCCGAGAACGGACGCGCTGCACGGGGTGCCGTTCGGGCAGCCGGCGCATCCGGCCCTGGTGCGGCTGCCGCTCGGGTGCTGGACCTCCGCGGTGCTGCTGGACCTGTTCCGCGGTACCGACCGCGCGGCGCGGATGCTGATCGGGGCCGGGGTGGCGGTCACCGTGCCGGCCGCGGCCACCGGGCTGGCCGACTGGTCGGCGCTGCACCGCGACCAGCAGCGGGTCGGCCTGGTGCACGCGATCTGCCAGGCCAGCGCGGCCTGCCTGTTCCTCGGCTCGCTGGCCGCCCGGGTCAGCGGGCGGCCCCGGTACGGGCGGGTGCTGTCCGGCTGCGGGCTGGCCGTGGCCACCGCCGGGGGCTACCTGGGCGGGCACCTGGCGCTGCGGATGGGCGCGGGCGCCAGCCACGCCGAGCAAATCAGTCACCTGTCCGGGCTGGGCTGGCACGACCTGTGCGAGCTCGAGCAGCTACCGGACCGCCAGCCGGTGCGCCGGCAGCTCGGCTACCTGTCGCTGCTGGTGTACCGGCAGGGCGCCACGGTGAACGTGCTCTCCGACCGGTGCTCGCACCTGGGCGGGCCGCTACACCAGGGACGGATCGTCGTTGAACGGGGCGCTGCCTGCGTGGCCTGCCCCTGGCACGGCTCGACCTTCGCTATCGCCGATGGCAGCGTCGTGCACGGGCCCGCCACTGCCCGTCAGCCAGCCTTCGAGACCCGCGTGACGCCCGGCGGGCGGGTCGAGCTGCGACCCCGCCCCTGAGTTATTGACCGGTTCCTGGGTGGCCGGCACGGCCTGCGGGCGGGCCCCGCCAATCAGGCCGCCGATGCCCTCCAGGGCCTTGCCGATCTCGCTGGGCACGATCCAGAGCTTGTTCGAGTCGCCCTGGGCGATCTGCGGCAGCATCTGCATGTACTGGTAGGCCAGCAGCCGCTGGTCCGGGTTGCCCTCGTGGATGGCGCGAAACACGGTGAGGATCGCCTCGGCCTGGCCGCGGGCCCGGGCGGCCTGGGCCTTGGCCTCGGCCTCGGCGCGCAGCACGGCTGCCTCGGAGTCACCGCGGGCCTTGAGCACGGCGGCCTGGCGCTCGCCCTCGGCGTTCAGGATGGCGGACTGCTTGTTGCCCTCGGCGGACAAGATCGCGGCCCGCTTGTCCCGGTCGGCGCGCATCTGCTTCTCCATCGAGTCCTGGATGGAGGAGGGCGGCTCGATGGCCTTGAGCTCGACCCGGCCGACCCGGATGCCCCACTTGCCGGTCGCTTCGTCCAGTTCCTGGCGCAGCTCGTTGTTGATCTGGTCCCGGGAGGTCAGCGCGGTCTCCAGGTCCATGCCGCCGACCACGTTGCGCAGGGTGGTCACCGTCAGCTGCTCGACCGCGGTGATGTAGTTGGCCACCTCGTAGGTCGCGGCCCGCGGGTCGGTGACCTGGAAGTAGATCACGGTGTCGATGCCGACCACCAGGTTGTCCCGGGTGATGACCGGCTGCGGCGGGAAGCTGACCACCTGCTCGCGCAGGTCGATCAGCGGGCGCAGCCGGTCGACGAACGGCGTCACCACGTTCAGTCCCGCGTTCAGCGTGCGGTGGTACCGGCCGAACCGCTCCACGATCCCCGCCGTGGCCTGCGGGATGATCCGGACCGACCGGACGATGGCCAGGACGATGAGAGCGACGACGAGGATGAGCAGGATGGTCGCGACGAGAGTGCTCATGCTTGGCTCACCTCCGCGGCCCGGCGGCTTACCAGGCTTGTATTTAACGTTACAGACCGCGAGCGAGTTGGGCCAGAGCGTTGTATCTGGGCGTTGTGCTGGGCGTTACTTGGCGCGGGCGGTCCAGCGGGACTGGCGGTGCTCGATCTCGAGCTGGACGCCGAAGCACCGGGACAGGTTCCGCGCGGTGAACACCTCGTCGATCGGCCCGGACGCCAGCACCGCCCCGCGGCGCAGCAGCATGGCGTGGGTGAAGCCGTCCGGGACCTCTTCCACGTGGTGGGTGACCAGCACCATCATCGGCGCCTTGGGGTCGTGGGCGAGCTGGGCCAGGCGGCGCAGCAGGTCCTCGCGGCCGCCCAGGTCCAGGCCCGCGGCCGGCTCGTCGAGCAGCAGCAGCTCGGGGTCGGGCATCAGGGACCGGGCGATCTGGACCCGCTTGCGCTCCCCCTCGGACAAGGTGGCGAACTTGCGCCGGATCAGGTGCGCGCAGCCGAGCGCGTCGAGCAGTTCGACGGCGCGGGTGACGTCGGCGGAGTCGTAGTCCTCCTTCCACCGGCCGAGGATGGCGTAGGAGGCGGTGAGCACCAGGTCGATGACCTTCTCGTTGGGCGGGACCTGCTCGGCGACGGCGGCGCTGGTCAGGCCGATCCGGGGGCGCAGGTCGAAGATGTCGACCTCGCCCAGTTTCTCGCCGAGCACCTCGACCGTGCCCTGGGTCGGGAACAACGTGGTCGCCGCCACCTGGAGCAGGGTGGTCTTGCCCGCGCCGTTCGGGCCGATGAGGATCCAGCGCTCGTCCTCGTGCGCCGTCCAGTCGACGTTGCGGAGCAGGACCGCCGCGTCCCGCCGGACCTCGACCCCGCGAAGCCGCAGCACCTCGTCGGACATCAGGGGGCCCCCTTCAGCTCGTTGTCTCACCGAGACTGAACCTACGTCACCGGAGCCCGGCCGGCCCAGATTATCGCGGGCCCGGTACTCAGGCCCGGTGATCAAGCTGGGCGCTCGTGCCGGACCGCGAACAGCGCGGCCTGGGTGCGGTCTTGCACGCCGAGCTTGGCCAGCACCGAACTGACGTGGGCTTTGACCGTCTTCTCCGAGACGTTCAGGGCCCGGGCGATCTCGCGGTTGGAGCGGCCCTGGGCCAGTTCGGCCAGGACCTCGCGCTCGCGGGCGGTCAGGGCGTCCAGGCCGCGGTTCTGCCCGGTGGCTGGCTGGAGCAGGGTCCCGGCCGCCTCGGGGGCGAGCAGCAGGTGGCCGTCGTGCACGGCACGGATCGCGCGGACCAGCGCGTCCGGGTCCACGTCCTTGTACAGCACGCCCGCCGCGCCCTCGCGCATGGCCCGGCCGGCCGCGACCGGGTCGGTCACGCTGGTCAGGATGAGCACCTTCGCAGGGGTGTTGTGGAGCTCGGCCAGCACGGCGAGGCCGTCCAGGCCGGGGAGCTTCAGGTCGAGCAGGATGACGTCGGGTTTTAGTTCCGCGGCCAGGGCGAGCGCGACGGGGCCGTCCCCGGCCTCCCCGGCCACCTCGATGCCGTCCTGGACCTCGAGCAGGACGCGCAGCCCCCGGCGGACCACCGGGTGGTCGTCGACGATCAGCACGTTGATGGGCATCGCTCGCCTCCTCCCGGCGTTCTGACGGGCACGGTCATGCGGACCAGCGTTCCGGTGCCCCCGGACTTGATGGCCAGGGTCCCCCCTGCCGCGGTGGCGCGCTCGCGCATGGAGGCCAGGCCGACGCCGCCGGACGGCGCCTCGGGGGTGAAGCCGTGGCCGTCGTCGCCGACCTCCAGGGCGACCCGGCGCGTGGTCCGGGCCAGGCGGACGCAGACCGTGGTCGCGCCCGAGTGCTGCAGCGCGTTGTGCAGGGCCTCCTGGGCGACCCGGTACAGGGCCGCCTCTTTCCTGGTGTCCAGGGCAGGCAGCTCGGCCGCGGTGAACGTGACCGGGATCCCGTGCGCGCGTCCGGCCAGGACCGCGTACCGGCGCAGCGAGTCGGCCAGGCCGCCGGCCTGCAGGTCGGGCGGGGCCAGGCCGTCGATGACCGCGCGCAGCTCGGCGTGGGCTTCGGCGCCCAGGGCTGCGACCGTCTCGATCTCGGCCTGCACGCGGTCCGGGTCGAACGGCTCCCGGCCGGCCAGCACCGCGGCGGCCCGCGCGTGCGCCCGGATGCTGAACAGCTTCTGCGTGACCGCGTCGTGCAGGTCGCGGGCCAGCCGTGATCGTTCCTGCATGACGCTGAGCTCGCGGCTGCGCTCGTACAGCCGGGCGTTGGTCAGCGCGATGGCCGCGTGCGCGGCGAACAGCGACAAGATCTCCTGGTCGCGTTCGGTGAAGCCATGTTTCTCCGCGGCGGCGGAGATCTTGTTGGCCGCGAAGATGATGCCGAGCACCTGGTCGCCGTCGCGCACCGGGACCCCGAGGAAGTGCGACATCTGCGGGTGTGCCGCCGGCCAGCCCCAGAACCGCGGGTCGTCGCGAATATCGGCGAGGCGTTCGGGCTGACCCTCGGTGAGCAGCACCCCGAGCATCCCGTGCCGGCGCGGCAGCGGGCCGATGGCCTGCTGCTCGGCCGGGCTGATCCCGTCCACCACGAACTCCGCGAACGAGTTGCCGTCGTCGGGCACCCCGAGCGCGGCGTACCGCGCGCCGACCAGGGACCGCGCCGACCGCACGATCACCTGCAGCACGTCGTGCACGGGCATCTGCCGGGTGACCGACAGCACCGCCTGGCTCACCTGGTACAGCTCGTCCAGCCCGTCGCTCACTTATACGACGGTAGCCGGGTTGCGCGGGCGGGTGCATCGGGCGGCGGTCTTAGGACTATCGGCGGAGGGCGGAGGGGGCGCGCGGCCGATGTGTCTTCCGGGCGGGCTGCCTAGCGTGAAGCCATGATTGCTCTGGTTACGGGGGCCTCCCGCGGACTGGGCCGGGCGCTGGCCGCCGGCCTGGCCCGCGAGGGCTATGACCTCATCCTCGACGCCCGGAACGCCGGTGACCTCCACGCCGCCGCGCGCGACATCAAGGGTGCCGTCACCGCCATCGCGGGCGACGTCACCGACCCGGCCCACCGGGCCGCGCTGCTGCGCGCGGCGCAGGCCGCGGGCCGGCTCGACCTGCTGGTCAACAACGCGGGCACGCTGGGCGCCAGCCCGCTGCCCGCGCTGGCCGACTACCCGGTGGACGAGTTGCGGGCCGCGTTCGAGGTGAACGTGATCGCACCGATCGCGCTGACCCAGCTGCTGCTGCCGCTGCTGCGGGCCAGCGGCGGCGCGGTGCTGAACGTCACCTCGGACGCGGCGGTGGAGGCCTACGCGGGGTGGGGCGGCTACGGCGCGGCCAAGGCCGCCCTGGAGCAGGCCTCGAACGTGCTGGCCGCCGAGGAGCTCGCGGTCCGGGTCTGGTGGGCCGACCCGGGCGACCTGCGCACCGATATGCACCAGCAGGCCTTCCCGGGCGAGGACATCTCCGACCGGCCCTGGCCGCAGGCCGTGGTGCCCGCGTTCACCCGCCTGGTCGCCGAGCGGCTGCCCAGCGGCCGGTACCGCGCCGCGCACCTGCTCCCGGCGGGGCGGTGATCTCATGATCGTCGACTTCACCCTGCCCGCCGAACTCGAGGCGCACGACCCGCCCGAGGCGCGCGGCCTGGCCCGGGACGGCGTCCGGCTGCTGGTCAGCCGAGGCGCTACGGGGGAGGTCAGTCACCGCGGCTTCCCGGACCTGCCCGGCCTGCTGCTGCCGGGCGACCTGGTGGTGGTCAACGACACCGGCACGCTGCCCGCCCAGGTGCGGGCCGGCCGCGGGCTGGCCGTGCACTTCTCCACCGCCCTGCCGGATGGTGCGTGGCTGGTGGAACTGCGTGCGATAAAAGACAAGATCTCTCGGCCGAACGGAGCGGGGTTCCCCGCCCAGGTCATCGACTTGCCTGGCGGGGCGGCGCTGACCCTGCAGAGCCGGGCTGGCGGTCGGCTCTGGCGGGCCCGGCTGTCGGTCGCGGTGGTGCCGTACCTACTGCGCTACGGCCTCCCGATCCGCTACTCCTACGTCAGCCGCGACTGGCCGCTGGCGGCGTACCAGACGGTGTTCTCCCGCAAGCCAGGCAGCGCGGAGATGCCCAGCGCGAGCCGGCCGTTCACGCCGCCGGTGGTGACCGACCTGGCGGCCCGGGGGGTGCTGATCGCTCCGCTTACCTTGCACGCCGGGGTGTCCTCGCTGGAGGCCGACGAGGATCCGTACCCGGAGCCGTACGATGTGCCGCCCGTGACGGCCCGGCTGGTCAACCACGTGCGGGCACACGGCGGGCGGGTCATCGCGGCGGGCACTACGGTGGTACGCGCGCTGGAGACGGCCGCTGATCCGGATGGCTTCGTGACGCCGTCGGCGGGCTGGACGTCGCACGTGGTGACCCCGGAGACCGGGGTCCGGGCGGTGGACGGGCTGCTCACCGGGCTGCACGAGCCGCGGTCCTCGCACCTGCGGATGCTGGCCGCGTTCGCCGGGCCGGAGCTGCTCGGCTCGTGCTACGAGGCGGCCATCACGTCGGGCTACCTGTGGCACGAGTTCGGGGACGTGCACCTGATGCTGCCGTGATCTTTGTCTGGTCGGTGGTCAGCTCCGCGGCGCGGTCGAGCAGGGGCTGGCAGCGGAGCTGGACAGCGATGGCGGTGGCCTCGTCG
>Ga0210383_10001266_pt1 | contig 23218 bp, 58 predicted proteins | sample IncBWC14OmetaG_FD_160072 | JGI IMG/M metagenome (GOLD analysis project Ga0210383, IMG submission 160072) | Forest soil microbial communities from Barre Woods Harvard Forest LTER site, Petersham, Massachusetts, United States - Inc-BW-C-14-O ... | reverse complement strand
TATTAAAATTATAATTGTTCATTCACAGATATATGATTCATTTTAATATTTTATTGATGGTTACTGTTCTACTAAAACTAACTGCTTCTGTAAATAATTTATCTCTAAAAATATTTGAATACTTGTTCATAATTTTGCCATAATTAATTTTTAATGATATATCGCAAACATAAATATTACCTGTAGGAGCTTTATGCCCAGGTGTATGCATAAGAAAGCAAACAGGTTGATTAGTTCCCCTTCGAATACATTTAGTATATACATTAATAGATTTAGTATATACATTATGTGATAAATTTGCTGGATCATATTCTGTCATTTTTAATGAAAAAATATTTTCTTCAAATCCTGTTGTTGCAATTTTATCCTCCACTTCAATTATAACTAACATAATATTTAATCGTTTAATACCTGTTCAATTCTTTCTTTCCTGATTATAGGCAATAGTTGTTTAAGTAAATCATTATGTATGACAATATAATCTTGATTGCTTGATGTCAAACTTGGTGTTAAATCATTATTTATAAGCTTATAAATTATGTTAGCTATTTTTAGCATTTCTGCATCACTGTCAAATCGAATAAGTGTCTGTAAATTATCATATTCTTCAATTCTCATAGTTTAATACCTTTTCAATTCTTTCTTTTCTAACTAATCGTTCTAACCGTTTACGATATTCTGTTGGTATAATAATAAAATTACCCTCCCTGAAACTTTGGGATAGTTCAGCATTTATTATTTTAAGCACCAGATTAATTACTTCGTTTCCCTCCACATTATTATCAAAATGAATTATTGTTTCAGGTTTCTGGACACCGTAAATATTCATATTTTCAAATGTCATACTATATAATTTTTTTACTTTATAGCAAATATAACTAAATTAGTTCAAACAATAATCAATTAGATTAGTATAATAACAAAATATGCAAACAATATGTCATATAAATATTCGCCCCGAAAAAATCAAGTTAACAAACGGGAAGAAATTAATGAAAAAATGAAAAATTTTTACCAATATATTTTATTAACTAAAGAAGTTATTAAAGATGGTAGTTTAGACATCACTACTTTTAGTTCCACCTTAACAGATGTTGAAGGTGATTTGGTACAATTAAAAAAAGAATTTATAGATATTGCTTGGATTATGTATAGGCATAAAATAATATGTGATATAATTGAAGAAAATATTTAATATTTTAAATTAAATATAACATAATGAGCACACAACTACACACTGATTGCGATTTTTTCACTTATACCACCTGTCCTAAGTGCAGCAATGGTACAGTAGAACGGACACCAATGTATACCAAAAAATGGTTAGGATTTGTTCGAGTATATAAACATACCTATTATCATTGTGTGATGGATAACTGCCCTTATGGTAAAATTAAAGTAGAAAAGGATTTAATCAATCAACATTTGATTGGACGTTTTTTCGTTAAAACCGAAGTAACTTTTTACTAATATAATGATTATTTAGCAACTGTTTCTGGCTTGTATTTAATATTATACAAATTCAGCAGATTTTGTTCCTTTTCTGATGCCTTCCGCATATCTACACGTATTTTCATCATTTGATAGATCTCAATGAATGTATAGTCACCAGCATCAATATCTTTCCTCAGTATATCTAGGTATTCTTCTTCTTTCTTTTTCAGTAGATCATTTCGTAAAACGGCATATTCAATCAGGGCTTTTCTATCCACTTCGGTTAAATCATATGCCTTAAACAAAGGTTCCATTTGTATAAGACCGGATTGATATGAAATATATTTTTTCACGTCAATGTTATACGCTTCAATAATATCAATTATTTTACTGGGCAGATGTTGTATTACATTTAATATATCATTATCATTAAGCATATTAAGACATGAAAATTCGAATAGATTGAACATGGTATATAGTTTTAGGGTTAAATTATAATATAAAGATATGATTAATTATTTAGTTTACAACAATTCTTTAAGCTTCATTTTCCTTAGTTCTTTATCAGAAGGATAGAGTAGATAATCTTTATATAATGCCAATATTTTCGGCTGCGAAGCAGCAAAAATCGCTTGCTCTTCTGTTTCAAACAAAAGCCGCGACCCGACAGTCGCGCTCGTATACGTGTTGAACGAATACGTAAACGAAAAGACGAAACCCGACCCGGATTTGTCCGGTACTATTTCGAAGTAATTGTAGTACTTGGCCTTACCATCTTTCCAATCAGGTCTCCAGAACTTCCGAATTGCATCCAGCGTAATTATTAACTTACAGTATGCCAACACGGATTTTTGATGCTCTATTGGCATCATGCTTACGAGTGCCTCTGGCAACGAATTCGAAATACGCCCAAGTGCCAAACAAGCATCTTCGTAGGATGTTATTATCGATGGTTTATTTTTAGCAGTTTTCGTTGCCATGATTAAGTTATGGTTTCGGAAGATACTGAATGATAATAGATAATTGTTCGTGGTTCATGTTAGGGAGAGCTTTTGTAATTACATCACACATTTCACGGCACTCTCTTTTTCCCATATGCTTAACAATATGAGCATTCTTCTCACTCTCAGTTAACTGATAAGTAATAATTGTTTTACCGTTATATACGTCAACAGCTCGTTTGGTTATAAATAATTTAAGGTCTAATTTACTATTTATGGGAAGTTCAGACCAACGGGTAGAAGGCGAAATATTTGCTTCTTGAATAGCCTTAAGCTCTTTTTCGAAATTTTCTTTCAAGTATAATTTAGCAATATTCGGAGTGCCCAAATATGATTCTAATATATCCATTAATGTCTCTATGCGTTTTTTGGTTTTATATGATTTTAGAATCTCCACTGCTTTCGGAAATCCTTCATAATCACCTTTGATTAATCCACATAGTTCTTCGAAATTGATTTCTTTTATCATGGTTAGTTTTATTATTTAATGTAAGTAGGCACAACAATATAAGTGCCTTCCTTTAATGTAATGCCATTCACCGGATCACCATTATTTTCCAAAAAAGTTTCTGCTGCCTCTTCGCTAGTGAATTCTTCCACATAGTGTAGCAATGGGATAGTATCAGTTTCCGAATCATTACCACGTGCATAGTAGCTCGATGAAGGGACATGAACGTCCTTGCGGATAAGACAAAATATTGTGAATACTTTTTTCATGATTTTTATGGTTTAAGGATTTGACTTTTAATCATTAATATCATAATAATAAATTTTTATTCTTTTATCTTCAATTGCAGTCCCTTTAATCAATAGACCATCCTTCACCAATTGCTCAGCAAACCTAATTTCTTCTTTAGACATAAGATTCCGATGTAATGGATTATCTCCTCTGTGATTTGATTTAAAGTATGTCAATAAAGTTTCTTTGGTTTCCATAATTTAATATTTATTTTTTCTCCTTAGCTTCAGAGAAACCCATGTATGTACATGAATAATCATTCTTCAAAATACAAATACATACACGTTTATACGTTGGTATTTTCTGACCACCCTTTATATCAGTGTCATCAAGATAATCCATTTTAACAGGTAGCTTATCTGTCTTGCTGTTAGTGCTCGTGCCGACCTCCAATTTAACACCCGCTTTTTTCAATTTTTTAATCATATCGGGAGATAAGGAACCACCTTTTGTTTTCCAGAATTGGATGCTGGTGTTTAGTTTTTCAAGATAATTATCATGGTGTTTTTTAGGCAATGCTGAAAGAAGGGCATGCATATAGCTTTTCCATGATGTGCGATTTTTAGGCAATTTAGCTGTTTGCCAATTTACAGTTTCTGTTGTTTGTGGGTTTGTGGTTTCCATTATCATAAAAGGTTTAAAATTTAATTATATTACAAATATAAGGATAACTATTTAATTAAACAAATAATTATACTATGATGAAGGTTAAATTAGTTACTTATTAGCCCATTCTTTCAATTCTTCTGGTTCACATTCAAGGAAATCCATATTGAAAAACACCATATCTCCGCTACCATCTTCCCACCAATCAGAACACATTTTAATGGCAGTTGTGCCTGATGCCTTTATTGTTTTTGAAATTCCAGACAATATACCGGAAAACTCTTTACTTTTACCCATGTTGGTAAAATAACCATATGCATAGTTGCATGCTCCGTTTTCACCAAATTCCATGTCTGTATCTCCCCATCCTCCTTTTCTGATAATTAGTTTAATAGCTTCAAGTTGTTTTTCTGTGAAAATATTAAAGGCTTCGGTTCTCATAGTATAAAAGTTTAGTGGTTAGTATTATTCAAAAACATTCCATATAACAGTCGTATCAATACATATTTTTTTATAAGGAGATGTATTCATTTATTAAATTTTATATTGATTATACAAAGGTAAGAAGAATATTTGAATCCTGCAAATATTATATTAACAATATTTAATTAACCCCTAAACAGAATAAAATATGGTCTATCTGATATTTGGGCAAAAAATACTTGAAAATAGGTTAATTTATTGATAATCACTATAAATGTAATTTATCATAATAACAGTTATAGTTGGATTTGTATATTAAATTATGATATAGGTAATAATTTATTTGGAAATGTGAAATATTTAGCTTATGTGCATATTTTATTATATAAATGTTTGTTTAATTAAATTATTCTTCATATATTTGTGGCATAAATTCACAAGTTAAAACTAAATCCTATGGAACAGTTAAAACAAGAACTTAAAAGAAAGTGCAAAGTGATTATGTTGCCCACCAAAAAAGCAATAGATTTTTGTATTGGTAAAAACAATGGAGAATTATCTATAATGACAAGAGGTAAATGTGGCAATAAAGTATTTGAAGTTGGGTTTAAAGAATCTAATTGTAATCAAGTACCTCAACATCTTTATCTTGTATCTAAAGAAAAGATTAAAGAAGGTGATTGGTGTTTGGATAAAAGAGACAATACTATATTCAAAGCAGCCAAATTAATGCATAAATATTACATGCCTAATTTTTCTAAAATAGAAGCTACAACTGATCCTTCTCTTAATCTTCCTCTTATTCCTCAATCATTTATTGAAAAATATGTCGAGAAAGAAGGTAAGATTGATGAGGTTAATATCAAGTTAAGATTACTTGGTAATTATTTTATTAATCCTGATAAAGAGAGTATTGTTGAAACCAGATGTAGTGATAACACTTGTATTATATCTAAAGTACAAGATACATTTAATAAGGAAGATATGGAGAAAGCTTTTAATGCGGGCATAGAATCTCAACAACAATCTATTGAAGGCAATATAAACGAAGGTATTATTAGTCAAGAAGGTTTTTATTTTGATCACTGGTTTGATTCTAATTATTAAACTATTTATATTTGTAAAATCAAAAAACAATTAAATATGACAAACCTGAACCGGAACAAGACGAAAAGGCTTATAATCTAGCCCAGCTACTAAAGTTGAATATTCCCATTAGCGATAAAGACATGGTTTATTTGATAGACCATTATCGTAATGTTAGAAGTCTGCGTGAATTTATGCCTACAGAACAGCTCGAACGAATTAATAACAATATGCATCTTTATCCAAAAGATGATAACTAAACATATATTTACCTTATGAAAACAGTAAAGGAAGTTTTAGAAGAAATCTATCTGAGTAAACGGGTTAAAATAACTATTGGTCACAAAAACAATAATCAATATATTATTGGCACCGTTTTAAGTTTCGATGGAGATCTATCGGGTAAATTTTTTATTCTATTAGGTGATATAACTGGCACACCAGAACAAAAGCATATGATTGAAGAAGGACTATATAATAGGCACTATTTTAGATTTAATACTGAAATAGGTATTTTAAGGTATGAAACCATAAATGAAGTACTGGCTGAATAATTATAAACAAATAAGCATGAAACGAGAACCTATTTACATTAAACCTACAGATCCTCCTGAAACTTTTAAAGTTTCGTTAGAATTGAATCTAATGGATGTCAAAGCTCTGTTTAATTTATTAAATGAACACAGCCATGATGGTGAAATGGTAACTTATACTAATATAAGAGAAATGCTATATGTTATTATACAAGAAAGGTTGCGGTCTAATACAATTAATGATACCCTAGATAATAAAAATCTGCCTATTTAAACTACCAATGAAAAAATTTGTCCAAATTAATGAATATTATGATCTTAATAGTTCCTCATTGTCTGAGCAGGAACTTATGGGAATGGCAAGTTTAAACTATAAAATAACAGGAATTAATGATGTTATTATTTGGATAGGGCCAAACCCCGAGCATCGTTGGAAACGTATTAAAATTTCAAATATACCTAACAAAATTGATGATAAGAACCTATTTACATTAACTATTCCTGATTTTAAAGTTATAGGAGATGTCAATACTAAATTGATTACATCAAAGGTTATGAATCAAATAAAAGAGTGGGTTTTAATTAATCTTAAAGCCATTGAAGATTATTCAGATAGGAAAACCACAACTGATGAATTTATTACTGAATTGAATAAGAAGAAGAAATAACTTTAATGTTCTTTAGTTGATGACAGATCGCGAAAAATTCAATTTTCTTTATAATCTACCCGATTTAATTATAATTAAAGGGATTGATCTATTATTTGAAAAGTACATGGATTATAATTTAGTTATCCTTAATAAATCAAGAAAAAACAATGAATATAACGTATTCCGGCAAGAAACCGAGTGTACACCTAAAATAGTTTATCATGCTGTTGATGATAAGTCACATAAACCTAGATTGGCTGTAATGCATTATCTAGGCATAAATAAGATATACTTAATAAATTTTAATGATAATCCCTATCCTGAAAAGATGTTTGATGATTATTACAACATATGTATTGGACTGTACCGTAAAGAAACCATTGATGGAATACTGAAATGACACCCAAAGAAAAATAATCTATTCCAAACAATAATCTCCCTTATATTAAGGAGACATTAACATGAACATCAAACAGCTGATAAGATCGTATAATTCCTGCACAATATTGGATCAACCTTTGGGTGGTATTAGTAAGGAGACCTTTGATTTTCTCGCTGAAAAATTCGCAGGTTTAAATGCATATAAGGATGGTGGATACCCTGATTACATATTCTATGGTAAAACCAGAAAAGACATAGTAATTGATCATAACTTAAAAGATAAAACATGCTTCATTAATAAATATATTTGGTTAGTTTTCTTGAATAGGTATGGTCTAACAGCATATGAAGATATTAGGATATTTATGACATGGTACATTGTAAATATTCTTCAATTTGACTGTATTGATACTCTTGATTCAGATTTTAGCGATGCTAGTATCATTGATGATGACGGAGTTATACATAGGAATATTTAAAAATAAATGACACACGGAGAAAAATTCTATTTTTTGTATGATTTACCTGATTCGATTATAATCAAGGGTATTGATCTGATACTTGAGAAGTATGTGAGTTATAATTTAGCTATCTTTAATGAAGCAAGAAAAAATAATGAATATAAGGTGTTTAAAGAAGACTATATCAAAACAAATGGTGCACCTAAGATAGCTTATGGTGCTATAAATAATGAACCACCTAAACCTAGTTTTGTTGTAATATATTGGTTAGACAGAAATAGGATATATTTAAGACATTTTGGCGATACACCCGAACCAAAAAAATTGTTTAATGATTATTACAATATATGTGTTGGGTTGAATCGTATAGAAGTTATTAATAGTCTATTTTAATATTATTTACTCTCCCTTGTAATTATAATCTTATTAAGAGCAGAATCGCCTTCGAGCATTCTAGTAGGATTCATTACTTTCCTAACTAACGAAGCTACCTCTTCATATGTTAATTCTTTTAAATTAACCTTTTCGGAATTTGGTAAATCATATTCTACTGTCCACCTATCATTAGGATTTGCCGAAAATTTTTTAGTGTCATAATCAACACTTGACTCATTGATAAATTCGGTAAAAGTTTTTATAGGCAACATTAGTTATGAATTGTTTTTATATAGTGTATATATTAAACAATAATCTCCCTTATCGGGAGACCTTGTTAAGACTAGCCCAGATAAGCATCCTGCCTATTAACCATTAGGCTTGTTCAGATGCTTTAATCCTGTCTTATATGTTATGAGATTCCTTTGAAGCTTGCCTGCTTCCAGACCAGCCATTATACGTCTTAAAACGAAGGCCCATACGTTGGTTATATATTATAATTTTTCAGGTATTAATTGATAATTATGAGGATTTATATCATTTTTTATCATTTTATATTTATCAATTTTATGCCCAATTTGGTTGTGTAATTCAACAACATCTTTACCTTCCATATTACAACCAAAATATACACCAGTTATTATTTTGTCAATATATTTAAAAAATCTATAATGAGGAGGGTTATATAATAGTTCTTGGGTATCATTAAATAATTTAATTATTCGCCACTCTTTTTCGTAATTCCAATATAATGCTTTTGTCAAAAAGGTGTTTTTAACATATTCTTTCATTTCTCCATCACAATTATAATTTGGTACATATATTGTTGGTGAAATTTTAGTATAATTAACAGGGCTAATATTAATAAATGTTTTATATTTTTTATTCTCACGATAAATCATTTTGAATAATTTATAACAATCTATTTCAATACATACTCCTTTATGACTATCACCATAATGACTCCACATTAATTCGTTACTATCTGTTTCAGTTAAACATATCAAACCAAACTTATTATTTCTATCATTTAATTCATCTTTTCGTACTTGTGATTTTTTAGGTATACGTTTATCATGTGACATATGACATAAAGATTGATAATCAACTAAATTTTTACAATCGTATGGATCATTTAGCTTATTTATTTCTGAAAATTTAAGGCTTCCGTGAGTCAATATATTTTGTGCAGATTTAACCGTTGTATAATGATATATTTTTTCAGGTATGCCCACATTAAAAATTGGATCTATTTTAAGAATTTCATCACACATAATTAATTTTATCTCCTTTCTCTAAATTTTTCCTAGAACACAATGGTCTAAGATTAGTATAATGATTCAAACGAATAATATCTTCTTCGGTGTTCGCTGATGCTAGTGGTTTAATATGATCAATTTGCCACGTTTCATTATAATTACCAGTGTATACACCGTGATTGTTCCAGTTCATCCAAGGTTCAAATAATGATTCAAGATATATATGAAATTCTTTATATGAACAACCGAGTATAATAGCTGTTTTTGATGATTTTTTAAAATCATAATCGAAGAAAGAGTGATAAATTAAAGCTCTTATATTAGTTTGTAATCTAAAAATCGAATCATATTCCCTACGCTGTTTATAAATATTATTCTTTCTATCTTTATTTTCAGGAATATTAATATAATTTTTAACGTGTTTCTTAACATTAGGATACGAGTAATAATCTTTAGAATAAGCTTTATTATATTGCTTCTTTTTATCTTTCACATCAGGTATTAAAGAATAATTCTTCTTTCTTTCCTTATGTTCAGGTTTATTATCAATTATATTAAATTGTTTATTTCTACATTCTTTACAACAATTTCTCACACCATCCTTAGATTCTTTATTTTTAACTAATTCTTCAAATGGTTTACTTACACCACACTTCTTACATAGTTTCTCTTTACACATATAGAAAGTTATATCAATAATAAAAAATAAGTTATGGAAAACACATAGTACAATTAAAAAAGTGTCTTGTATTTAAACTTTAAATTCCTAATAAAGTTCTACCTTTTGATTCTAATGAGTAACTAAGACCTTGATTTCTTTTCCAATAATCATTGTCAACAGAATTACCTAAAACACGTTGTAAATCTTCATTATTTACATCAATAATAGTATTGACGTCTTCACCGTTAGCAATTTTTTCACAGATTTCTTTAATTAATTTTTTAATATCTTCTATTATCATATATTTATATATTGTTTTATTCTACGTTGTGTAGATAACCTGTTATATGTCTAAAGAATTAAAAAGTTTAATAAATTTTCCCATATATCATTAATGTTTAATGAATTATAACACATAATAAGATGTTATAATTGTTTCCTAAAAATGAACCCCTTGCTATCATTGACATACAAAAGGACTGTTGTATCCCCTTTGGGAATCGAACCTTTTGTTTTTAATATAGTAACCAATATAAAATATTTTCACTTAAACAAGTCACATTTATTTGAATATAACAGCATCAAAATAACAATTATAAAAATGTTGGATAATAGTATTGACAAATTAGTTAACATGGCAAAATATCTTATTGCTAAGCACAATTTAATTGATAATGATAATCATATAGATAGATATATTTATGAAATGCAAAATGATATAAAAGATATGACAAAAGATACATTAATAGATCATATAACAAGATACGATGTTAACTTTGGTTTTGTTATAGTATATAATGTTAAAACTAATGTTATAAATGAAATAACAAACCGCACAAATATTCGTTTATCAGTAGTGGAACATGCCTATATTTATAAGAAACCTAAAGAATATTTAAGACATATTAAAATTAATGAAATATTAAAATAAATATATACCTAAAAAACAAAAATGGGTATAATTATTAAATCATTTGAAGAATTTGTTAATGAAACCCTATCTAAAAAAATCATTACAAGCATCTTCAAAAGATAATACTTTAAAAATAGTTTATAGAGGTGGTCACAGGGAAATGTTAGCTCCTGTATTTTGGAGTACTGATATTAAAGTGGCTATGGCATTTTATAATGAAGTTCGATATATAGCAAATATGGGTAATAAAAATCTCACACTAACAATTAGTGATGTTAGAGAAATACAGACAAGTATAGAACCATATGAAGATATTGATTGGGTTCTTGATTGGGATATTATAGGAGGACTTGGTAGTGATATTGCTAAATATAAAAACCTTAAAGAAGCCTTAAAAAACATATTTAACAATATCCCAAAGAAATTAATTATTTCAGAAAATCCTAATACAGCTTTACTACAAGGAATACCTACATATGAAAATCCTCTTATATTAGATTTTAAAGGTAAAATATGGGGCGAAACTGATGCAATTATAGAACATCATTTTAAAGAAGCAAAGAAAAATGGAAATGATGTTATTATATGTAACAATATTATTGAAGGTGGACTAGGAAGTCCTATTGGTGATAAACCAGCCACAACTTTTGTTGATATATCGGGAGGTCATGTTATTAATATAACAGATGTAGAAGAATATCCAAAAATAGAAGAATATTAACAATACCTTATATCACTTCTTAAACACTATTTCTGCAGACTTCTTCCCTGTCTTAGGATCTACCACTAGCTTTAATTTCTTATCATCACCTAGTGCATCTTTTAACTCTTCTTCTTTATCTTTCAAGAAAGTATCTTCCGGTTCACCTAAGTCTACATTAGCACTTAGACCCATGATACTATCCGCGAATTGCTCGAAAGTCTTTAATTGTTCGGTAACAATTGTATCAGAATCAAATGACTCGTATTCTTGTAAATATTTCATAAGAGTATATATTAGATGAAATATTCGATATTTAAGAACTATATCGTATTTCCCCACAGCCTTTAAGCAATAATATTATATCTACTAGTCATAACACATTTAATAGTATTACCATCTTGCATAATTGCTACTGATTGCACAATTCTATATGGTTTAAAAATGATAATACTTTTTATTTCTGGATTATCCTGCATATTTTTTATTTGCTTATTAATATTATCTGCAAGTTTATCTACTAACAATTCTTCACAAAAAACAATTAATTCATTGTGGTTTGTGTGGTTTGCTACATCTATTGGAATTTCAATATCTATTTGGTAAACGTTAGTATCTTTAGGATCACCAGTACAATCTATATAACAATTATGTAAATTTAATTTAGATGCAACTTTTAAACTGATATCTAAGTTATTCAAAGTATTTGGATCTGAATTCACTACTTGTTCTGTTAGAGAATGGTACTCAGCATATATACATAACCATTTAATATATGCAGGGTCACCTTTGCTTAAAATCAGTATAATAGGAGTCCATTTTTCGATAATTTTTTCTGTGTTAATTTTTAACCAGCTTGGGTTGGAAATAAGAATGTTCATATTAAAATGTTTATTTTTTACTTGTATTAATAATATACCTGCAAGTTTTAAAATAATATGCTGCTAAAATTTAAACTATTTGAATTATCACTACTATAATTAATCAAATGCAAACTACATATAAAAAGATAGAAGATCTAATTAAAGACGAAAAAGGCTGTCCAATACCTCTATCAGTTATTCCTAATAATATGGGTATTAATTTGTGCAGTGTAGATGCCATTAGCTGGCAGAGATGTAGTGATAATCAATTAAGCCAGTTAACCATATACTTTCTACCTGATGAAGATTCACTGGCAGAAACTAAATTAGATTTTTTAAATCGTAAAAAAGCCATCGAAAACATTCTTAGCCATAAAAACTAATAAATAACCATGGAAAAAAAAGAAATCATATCTTATATAACAGACAGAATAGAAACTCTTAAAGAAGGCAAGAAAGAATATAATAAGCGGGAGAAAAATTATACGCCTGCGGGACACGCATATTGGGGAAATATTAATGTGATTTACAAAGAATTAGAATCCTTGTTGAAGAAAATTAAGGATTAGTAATTCATTATTTCAGTAAAATAGACAACTTCTCCACCCGTTCCAATCTAACCAATTCAGACAAAGGGATAAATTTAAGTTCTTTATAATTTCCCCCGTGTTTTAATGCATCTTCAATATGTGACTTTGATGTTAATCTATAAAACGTATTTAAATAATATACAATTATAAGTGGTTCTATATTATGTATCCGAGATAAATAATTCATTTCAAATGAAATACATTTAACATAATCACCAATAAAAGATATATTATTCTTCTTACAATACCTATTAATAATTTCAATTATTTCATCATTTCTCATTTAATAATTCTTGTAATTTATACTTTCTAATAGTTTTTAAAGCACCTAAATATAAATGACGATCATAATTATTATTAAACCCAATATCACATAATAGTTTATAGGCATTAATAATTACTAATGCATCGAGTAATTCTTTATTCATTTCTTTAGTAATACCGTTAATTTTTTAGCCCGTTCCTGTTTAATAACATCAGACAAGGAAATGAACTTAAACAACTCAGCCCAAGGTCTAAATGTTATTATACGTGATTTTGATGTAATGTTGTGTAAGCTATTCTTTTCTATGTCAATAACAAGTATAAGCGGCTCTGATCGGTATGTAATAGCCGAATATATTATGTCATATATTAAAGATTTACCTTTTCGTAAAACCTTTATATTGTTTTTCTTACAGTATCTTATAATAAAAGCAATTAATTCCTTATCAGTCATTTAATATTTCGTTTATTTTATACTCTCTGACAACCTTTAAAGCTCTTAGATATTTATCATACGTACTCTTTGTAATTCTTTCTACACTATCAAGACTAGTCATTATAATACCATTTTTGATGCAATAATTATAATTACTAATAATATCCAATGCCTGTTGTAATTCTTTATTCATTTTCTAATAGAATAGATAATTTTTCTAATCGCTCTTGCCTGATTAATTCTGATAAAGGAATAAATTTATATATGTCGTTTGTATGATATACTTCTTGTGGATTTGATTTTATCGTTAGTCTATAAAGTGTATTATCATGAATTATTAACATAAGTAGTTCCGTACCATGTGTCTTAGTTAAATTATTTATATCATATATTATAGTATTATTAAGTATAAATATACCATTCTTTTTACAGTATCTATCAATAAGACAGTATATATCTTGATCAGTCATTTAACAATTCATTTATCTTATACTCTCTGATAACTTTTAAAGCCCGAAGGTATTGATTATACATACTTCTTTCACCTACATCATCAATACCCTCTTTACACAATGTTTCCCAGATATTAATAACTTCTACTGCTATACGATATTCATTATCCATATAATAATTCATTTATTTTACTAACTCGTTCCTCCTTTATTAATTCGGATATCTTGATTATATTAAGTGTATCATATTCAAACTCTTCCATTGATTCTGACGCTGTTGTTATATCACATAATTTATTGTTTATAATATCAATTATAATTATAATCGTTTCAGAATTATAATAAGTTTCGAAATACTCTAACGTTGAATATAAATCAATATCACTATGTATAACAGATACATCGTTTCTAAAACAATAATTCTTAATGATATTAACTATCTCTTGTTTGGACATTATAATTATGATAATATTTCATTTATTTTACTACTCCGTTCATCATGCATTATCTCAGATAACTTAATTAGCTTAACTTTTTTACCAAATCCTCCTTTAGCTATTTCTTTTTCTGTTGTCATCGAGTGAAATTTTTTAAATTTATAATCAATCATAATTATAACTGGTTCATTATTATATATAATACAAAATCATTATGCTCCACCATAGAAATATTATTCCTATCACAATAACTCCTAATTAATTCAACAATATATTCTTTATTTTTATTCATTTAATAGCTCAGTTATTTTTGTAGTACGTTCTTCCTGAATTAATTTAGATATACTAATAACGATATTCTGTCTATCTTTATATCGATGGTATAAGCGGAAAATTTCTGTGTCTGTTGTGATCATATGTAAATTATTAGATGCTATATTAATCATAATTTTAATCGGCTCTGATCTATAATGCCTATCCAAAAATTCTAATTTAGAACATAAATTAAGATGCGGAATAAATATATTATTCCTAGCACAATAATCCTTAATTAAATCGACGATTTCTTGATTGGACATTATACCAAAGATAGTCAAAATAATTTAATTATGGCCTATCATAAAAGCAAAAACCCCTTAATTATAAGAGGCTTTTAAGCTTGGTAAATCCGAAGCAGAGTTTAAACGGTCTGGTGAACATCCTCAAATCCACTTACACGTGCTCCCACCTGCTGCAATTCTTTATTCCTGATGGTAGCCATTTCTACGGTCATAATCGTGTAATACGACGATCCGTACACCGATGTACCCTTGGACTTACTTTCTCCGGTTTCGAGGTCAAATAGCCCTTTATCCGTTGAAATTGACTTCTTATTGTTTGTCTTTTCGAAGACATAATAGACCCCTGTTTGTGGATTATGACGCTCCATTAAACGGTATATCTCAGTACCAGCTTTAAGTTGTGAAAGATTATTAACGATTGCGTTTTTCATGTTATTCAGGGTTTTAGTTATAATGCAAAGGTACAAAGAATAATTGAATCCTGAAAATAATTATATTAATCGAAAATCTGTTGTATAGTTTTCATCCGTTCCAAACGAAACAAAGTAGATATGGTAATAGCATGAAATCTATAAGGGTTATTAAATCTATCCTTTTTTCCTAATGGAACTAAGCGTTCGAATTGTTTATATTTCAATGAAATATCTATAATAATTTCAAAATCTGAATAATTACAAAATACCTGTAGTAATCCTTCCTTTTTATAATTATCAATGCTTTGATACCATTGTTTTATATTGTTCTCCCTAAAGTAATTATTTATCAATTCCATTACCTTATCAACGCTCATCACTTTTATTATCAAGGTTATTAACGCAAATATATGAATAATAATCGAATTACACAAATAATTATATTAATTTAAGTAATTATAGTTTTATTAAGTGTTTCAAACTTTTTCTCTGTATTTGGCAATTTTGCGAGTTTTGTAATAAGATTACTTGCTTTGTTTAGCTTTTCAATCTTCTTTGTTTTTCATTTTGTTTAAATCGACTGGCATAAACCATTCTTGTTCATCACCCAAATAATTACCTTGTGAACTATAATGAATCGGTGAAATGAACAATTTTTCTTTAATCCCTATTATTGCTGCTTTATCTTTTAGTGGAGCAGAGTTAAGACAAGTTGCGACACATTTATTCTCTATCTCTGTACCATCTTCTAATGCCGAACCTGGTACTATTAAGGCATATCCAATTACATCATATTCCTCATTGGGAGTTAATCCTTTGTAATTATATGTTTTATAATCATTAGTATTGTTTGTAGTTTTCATGCTGGTAATATATTTGACAATAATTAATTCTTAGTGGATTAATCGGATTATAATCGCAAGAACAATAAATACTGAAGTTATTATATGATAAAATTCAAACCACAAAGCAGTAATAGCATCTTTCGAATCTCGTTTTTCTGCATTGAAATAACGTTTAAAATATTTAATCATCCCATAAAATGGTATGTATTCTAACAATGTCGGTGTAGAACCTTTTTTAGTTTTCATGTGTTAGCAATTATATTAATTTATTATTTCTGTAAGTTCAATGATTAGAAGGGTTAATTATATTCTTAACAACATCAGGAATATTACCATTATTCAATCTATCAAATATTCTTATATAAGGGGAATAATCTTCATCATTATCAATACATTTTTTAATAGAATCACATAAAGTATCAATCACATCATCGGGAATTAATTGATTATATTTAGTGTTATTCATTACTTTTCTTTTTTAATGCCTCAATAAAATCATCAGTTAACAATTTTTTATCTGAATAATCAATAATCGCTTGCATATGATCAACCACCCATTTTTTAATTTGCTCCATGATTTTTGATGTGATAAACTTAGTGTTAACATTACCAATAATTTTAAAATCAGGTATCGTCAAAACAAATAAATCCTTATCATCAATTCTATTAGGGATATTGGAAATTTTAATACGTTTCCAATGTTGACCCGGATTTGGACCTACCCAGATAACAACATTATCAATACCTGTTGTTTTAGGTCCGACATTTGCCATTTCCATGAGTTCTTGCTCACTAAGAGAAGAACTATTAGCATCATAATATTCGTTAATCTGACTGAATTTTTTCATTACTCTTATATATTTAAATCAATCTCTTTATTCAAAAATCTGATGGATAGTTTCCATTCGTTTTTCACGTTCTAAACGAAACAAAGTGGACATAGTGATAGACATAAATCTATATACATTATTAAATTCTGGTGTATCTTCTAACGGAGTCAAACATTCCAATTGATTATCTGACCTACGTATGATAATTTTAAAATCAGGTTGATTACAATATACTTGTAGCATCCCTCCACGTCTATAATTTTCAATACTAGTATAACGTTGTCCTATTCCCTTTTCCTTAAAGCAATTTTCTATTAATTCTATTACTTTATCAATATTCATTGTTATTATTATTAAGGTTAATAGCACAAATATATGAATAATAATCGAATTACACAAATAATTATATTCACTCTAAACTATTATGACTTTTTAACTATAATATGCACCATGAATGACTTATACGACCTCTTCTCAGATAAGATTAAAAAAGCCCATTTAGAGAACTATATCCTCGATAATATAAAGAAAAAGCAATATTCTGATCCACGTTATAATAAAATAATAGACATTAGATTATCTATACCTCGTTTAGTGAAAAATACAACATCAGGTGAGTTATTTGTGACACTTGAAATTACTTACGATAACAAAGGTATAAACTTATATACTTTCGAAACCTACATCGGAAATGGTAATAATTGGTTAGCATATAATTATGATGAGAATAATATCGATATAATACACGAACTTAATAATATATTTGCTAATTTCTTAATTCGTGAAGGTTATGAAATATCACAAATTGCTAATATAAGTACCGAAAGAAAGATAGAAATATTGGAAGACATTTTATATAAGTTTTTAAATTCAAACATGTTAACATCATCGGAAGAAACCATCTGGTATGTTAAACGATTAGAAGCATTATATTTATCTAAATCTGTTTCAAATAATGATGCTGTTAAAATAATACTAAACGAAGAAAAAGCTAATTTAAGGTGTGAGTTAATAAATGATATATTATAAATGCTAAACTTTGATAAAAAATTCATCTTATTTAAACCGCGTAGAACTGGTGATCGTTTTTCTTTCGATTATAGATTTAGCCTAGTAACTGTTTTATTTAAACATTATTTAAACGAAAATATCATCATATTACCAGTTAATTTTAACAAACCGAAGTTAGTAAATGTGAATTATAATTATCAAATCCTAATAAAAGATAATTCTGAAAATTTTATTAACCTAGATTTGATCGAAAAAATAGCTAATGATAAGATAAAACTATTTATAGTAGGCTTCGGTATCAAAATTCCAATTGAATATAAAGACCAATGTCAGTGTATAGAATATGATGTTTCTGATGAAAAAATTATATTATACGAGAATTGGTCAGTAATTAAAGAATTTAATTTTGACTTTGATTATAATAATTTTAACATAGATAAGGAAATTATACGTATTAATAGAAAACAAATAATTGAGTTATTATAAATAAACATTAAAGTGCATCATAAAATTCGTTTATTTATAATATCACAATATTCTTTACTGATCTCACTCCCTATAAAATTTCTATTCAATTTCTTACAAACTACTCCAACAGTTCCACTTCCCATGAATGGATCGTACACCAAATCATTAATATAACTGTAATACTTTATGCAATTACTAGCAAGTTTTTGTGGAAATGGTGCAGGATGCCAGCTTTTATTCTCAGGTTGAATCTTCCAAATATTAGTCCTCTCATAACCATCTTCCACTAAATTTTCATTTTTTAATACCTTATCAATCAAAAATGGAGCTGGTTTCTTAAATAAAATATATTCAGTTACTATATTCGGTTTATAACCAACTGGCTTCCTATGTCTAAAAAATGACCCATTTCTATTAAAAACTGCACCTTCCGGTTTTTCCCATATAATATCTTCTAAAAATTCAAACCCTATCTTTTCCATCATAGGAACATAATAAAATGGTAAAGGTATTCGATAACTCTGTTTGCTCCTATTCTCTCTGCCTACTAAAACCGGAGATATATTAACAATGCACATTCTGCTTTGTTTAAGCACCTTAAAGCAATTGGTGAAGATAACCTCCATCTGAGCCATATAATCAGACACAGTCGAATATTGTGAATATTCCTTAGCATTAAAATAAGGTGGAGAAGTTAATATAAGCTCAATTGAATTTTCATCCAATTTATTCATCGTTTCATTACAATTCTCATTATATACTTTATTTAATTCAATCATGTCTATTTAATTATATCTATAATATATCTGCAGGTTTGATTATATTTATCATGTCCATTTTTAGCGATTTATTGAACATGAGAAATCGATTATTATCTTAACCTTATATACAATTCTCCTATAAAAATAGCCACAGCGAAACTCACCAATGTCCCGATTAGAATATACTCGGTCAGTTTCTTGTCCTTAGCCTCCTTTAAATCCCCAAATCTGAACACCGATTTAGCCGCTATTAAAAACCCTATGGCCTCCCAATGATTAACTATGATAAATAACATAATAAACAATCTCTCCAAAATGCCAATATATTTACCCGCACTTTGCAAACTATCAATATCCTTCTTCTCAGTATCAGGTGTCCACTTAGAAATGAACGTTTTTATCGTTATAGAAGCTGGTATGGTAAGAATAAATCCCATCATAATAAATAACCAAATATGTTCATTTAATATAATATCAATCGGAAATGATCCACCTGAGTAAATTAACCAAATGAAATAGATCGATAATATGTGTATAATCTGATCTATAAAGAAAAAATTCCTTCTATTCGTGTCATTCTGTATCATAATCTTAAAAGCATCTATAATTAAATGCACAACCATAATCAGCACAGCCCATTTAAAAAATGCTAAATTCCACATGAATATCATTATGATAAGTCCATGCACCATAATATGCAAATATAACTGATAGGCTCGTAATTTCTTATCCTCCTTAGCATCAACCCAACTATTAGGCTGAAATAAGAAATCTCCTAGAAAATGTGCCAGAAATAGTTTAATCAATATAATCATAATAGTAGTTTTAATTTAGTTTTATACATTTCATTAATAGCTAGTATTTCATTATAATACCCATTATTTAAATTCTCACTAATAGTATTCTGTCTAATGCCTAATTTTTCCCCTAATACTTCTTGTGAATCATTAGGATTGTCTATAGCCATTTTTATAGTTTTAGCCACACTAGTTGACCATTTATCCATAGCAACAAGCCCCAATTTAAGGTATAGGCCAATTTCTTTATTAAAATCGTGCCATTGACTATTAATGTCTAAGTTACATTTTTTCTTTTTTAAGACATCAAACTTTTCTCCTGAATATATAAACGCTGTACCATTACATTCTGTTATGCAATCAGAAATATGTGTTTTATCACCAATACCTATTGCCATACGTACATCAATCTTTTTTATAGTTTTTATCGCAGTCTTAATTTTAATAGCAATAATTAAAGCCTCCAGTGGATCTCTAACCTCTACCTGAAAACCATCTCCTCGAAATATTTCCCATTGACTAGGACTAGTTCCTATCTTGCCTAATTCATCTTTAAGCACTATTAACCATGCTTCTGGATCAACCTTCTTAGAATTGATTATATCACCTGTAATTATACTTGTCATAATGTTAAATTTAATTATACAACAAATATAATATCTTTTTATTCCAAATACAAATTATCGGTCAATTTGACGATAATTTAATTTATCGGTTAAATAGCCGATAATTATAGTTCATATAAGTATTAGATTAATATCATGTATACTATTCCATGATTTATTATACATGACAACCAAACATTAATCATTTATATTAATATAATAATCATATCAATAATAACAAAAAACAATAATAAATAATGGATGAACTTGAAAAATTAGCATATTTAATACCTAGCATTACTAATGATATGTTAGAAGGACATAATATTAAATCACTAAAAATGATAAGTGACTCTCAATTTAATCCTATACTTATGGTAAAATATATCAATGGAAATATTATTGAATGTAGAACTTCTGACGATATTATTAATTTTATAAAAACATTATCATTATAATAATGCTAAATCCTGAACCAGAGGAACAATGGATAGATATTAAAGGCTACGAAGATGTTTATCAGATATCAAATTTTGGCAGAATTCGCAAACTCCCATCATTTATAATGACCAGAGGAAGCGTTTATATCTCTCGTAAAAAAATAATGAAAAATGTAATAAATGATAAAAATGTCGTAATTGTTATGATTGAATATAATAGTAAAGCAGTCACTTTAAATGTTAAACATTTAGTTGTTGAATATTTTATCGCTGGTAGGAAAATAACCAAAAAAGAGAAATTTAGAATAGGTTATATTGATGGAAACAGATATAATCTCCGGGCTGATAATTTATGGATAAAAACAGATGATGATTATATTCAGGAAAAATGGGATGTGCTTTATAAGTTTTTGAAACCCCTTTATGATGAGAAAGGAAGAATAGTAACAAGTAAAGAGTTAGCTAAATATCCTAAATATTATGATATTCTTTATACTGTGCTAGGAAGTAATTTGAAACGTGCAGCGAGAAAATTTAAATTTAAATCAAAAAGATATAAAAGAAATCTTTAATTATTTCTTGGGTTTTTCGTATGAATGATTATAATTGGAGGAAATGGTTCATTGTGGGAAGAAGTGGTAGAAAGTGGTAAATTTAACCTTAAAATTATCATTTTTTGCTATCCAACAACTTTGACAGACGATCAGCCCGTATTAAATGAGTAATTGAAATACGTTTATAATAAATTCTATCATAACTTCCCATCATGTCCCATTTTCCTGGTACTATATCAACAAGCTGTTTTTTCTCTTTATCAATTACTATTTGTAAATTATTAAAATTATGTCTTAATACATAGCTTATAGAATCTATTATATAAGACTTATCATTATGATATAAAATATCATTAACTTCACAATAATTATAAATTAAAGCTAGTAATTCATCTTTTGTCATAATCAATTAAGTAGTTCTTTTACTTTACTGGCACGCTCCAATTTAACCATGTCATTTACTGTAACATATCTGTAACCACTACCTTTTGTCCATATATTAAATTCATCATTTTTCCAACAAACAATATTCTGTAAATAATTATTCGTGTCTATTAAAATCATAAGATAACCATGTTTTTGGCTATATTTAGACAAATAAGATATTCTAATAGGGCTAAACATATTATCATCACCATCAAAGAATATGTTATTTTTAACACAATATCGTTTGATTAAATCAATTATATCTTTTATTTCTTGTTTTTTCATGCTAAAAGTTCAGCAAGTATATTAAAACGTTGTTCTAATTGAGTTAAATCGGTCACAGTAATATATTTAAATTTATCATTGCTTATGTAACCCATACCTCCAGTTATATGAAATATAATATTAGTATGTCTATTAGATATAACCGTAATTTTATAAAAATCATAATATTTAAGTAAATAATCTATTTTATCTACTGTACAAACATCATCATCAATAGTTATATTGTTCTTATTACAATATCTAATAATCAAATCTTTTATTTCAACGGCATCCATATATTCGTCAATTAAGGATATTTAACATGTGTCATTTTAACAGTTCTGATAAATTCACTGATCGTATAATCTGAACGACAGGTATTACTTTATAATAATTAAAATCAGTATATGTATGATTAAAATCAAGAAATACAGTATCAGTAATAAATTTACCACTAGTATTAATAACAATTCCAATCTCAGTCATATTCGATTTTTCAATGTATGTTGACAAAAGCTCATTACTATCATCAAAAATATCATTAATCTGGCAATATCTATCAAGTATATCCTTTATTTCTTGTTTTTTCATGTTAAAAGCTAAGTAAAAGCTAAGTAAGTGTATTAAACCTCTGTTCAAATCGTATCAAATCATTAACAGTATAATATTTAATTTTAGACGTGACCCAAGTAGCATATGCCATAACAGTAATCCCCTTATATTCATTTGTTTTAGCATATATAAGTATCACAATTTTATTTAATTTTACTATATCAAATATGTTATGTATTTCAGTAACTAGGTTACTTCTATCATCAAAAGTAAGAATTATCTTATTTCTACGAATATATCTAACAATCAAATCAATTATATCTTCCGGTTTCATTTTAACAATTAATTTAGAAGCTCAGTAAGTACATCAGTTCGTTCAGATTTGATTAAATCCAATATAATCAAATTCTTAAATTCAATGCTAGTAT
>Ga0210383_10001263_pt1 | contig 23253 bp, 24 predicted proteins | sample IncBWC14OmetaG_FD_160072 | JGI IMG/M metagenome (GOLD analysis project Ga0210383, IMG submission 160072) | Forest soil microbial communities from Barre Woods Harvard Forest LTER site, Petersham, Massachusetts, United States - Inc-BW-C-14-O ... | reverse complement strand
GGGGCCTCATGCTGGTCACCACCCTGTCGGATGAGTGGGGCTTCTACCGCACCCCTGCGGGTAAGGCTGTGTACTTCACGCTCGCGTTCCAGCCCGACGTGGCCGAGGGCAACGGACGCGGCCCGCAGGGGGTACATGCGTGGGGACTGTGAACCATGAGCCCTCCCCCAGAGGTTCACAGTCCCCACTAAACGCATCCGGCGATTCACCCGACCCGCTCACCTCGGCGCGATGGTGCGCAGGGCGGCCTCGCGGGCGATATCGGTCCGCGAGTTGACGTCGAGCTTCTTCAGGATGTGGGAGACGTGGGTCGCCACGGTCCGCCGGGACAGCAGCAGTTTGGCGGCGATCTCCGGGTTGGACAATCCCTCTTCGACGTACCCGGCGATCTTGATCTCGGTCGCCGTGAGGCTGTCCCACCCGCTACGGGCCTGCCGGTGCTTGGCGTGCGGTCCGCGCCGGATGCCGTGGGCCCGGAACGTAGCCTGGAGCCGCGCGACGTCCGCGGCCGCGCCGAGGGAGCCATAGACCTCCACGGCTTCGGTGAAGGCGGCCCGCGCCTGGCTGCGGTCACTGGCGTCGAGGCAGGTCTGGGCTGCTGCCTCCAGCGCCTTCGCCTTTTGGAGAGGCCGGCCGGCATCGTCATAACGCTCCGCGGCCGCGAGCAGCCGGGAGCCATCTTGGTCCAGCAGACCGCCACAGTAGAGCGCATTCGCTTGCCGGTGCGGGATCTCCGATCCGGCCGCAAGGGCGTCAGCGTGGCCTGCGAGGGCCCGCGCGGTGCTCATATCACCCGCTTGGGCGGCGAGGCGGACGGCGTCGGCCAGCAGGTCCTCGATCTCCCCGAGATCTTCGGTATTGTCGGCGGACCCGGCGGTCAGTGCGGCCAGCGCCTCAGGCAGTGCATCGGCTTGCTCGTGGTCCAGGCTGCGCGCCAGGGCCAGCTCGCGGATCAGCCGGTGTCCGACTCGCTCGGCGTAAGGGACAGCGGCGGCGAGGTAACGGCGCGCGGCGTCGATCTCACCACGATGGAAACTGATGACCGCGGCAATGCCGAGATTGCCGCAGGCTACATCGGGGTCCTGCAGGCTCTCGGGCAGGGTCTCCACTTCGTCCAGCGCGTCGTCCCAGTGTCCGGTTTCGAACAGCAACTGGCCCATGGCGCAGTGCGCCTGAGCCAGCCGGAAGCCCGCGCCGACCTGGTCGGCGAGATGCCGGGCTTGGCGGGCCGCGGCGAAGGCTTGTTCGTACTGGTCCAGGCAGCCCAACGTCACGGCCTGATTGATCTGCAGCAGCAGTCGCAGATCGGTCAGGGCCGGTTCGGCCTGAGTGACGGCCAGAGCCCGGTCGAACAGTGGCAGGGCGTCGGTCATACGTCCCTGCACCGTGGTAACCAAGGTCAGCACGTGCAGTGCCCAGCCCATGGCCCAGTTGTCGTCCGCCTTCGACGCCGCCTCCAGCGCACTGGTGGCGACCTGGCCCGCCTTCTCGACCTCGCCGATAATGCTGTACGTCCGCGCGGCGAGCACGAGCAGCCGGGCGCGATGCCGGGCCGAGATTCCGGGTGAGGCCAGCGCCCGGTCCAGGGTGGCCAAGGATTCGGCGGACATCCCAGCCAACATGCGGCACTGGGCCAGCGTCCAGTGGAGGTCGACTAGGAGATCGGGCTCGGCGGCATACTCCAGCGCCCCGTTGGCCACCCGTTCCGCGGCCGCCAGGTCACCGGTGCGGTAGAGAGCGTCGGCGAGCCGGCTCGCCAGCCAGCCATGCCGGGCCGAGCCCGGGGCTGAACCGGTCACGGCCCGGTTCAGGAGTTCGGCCGCTACCCCTGGGGCCTGGCCGACCAGCAGATCCGCGGTCTGGGTAAGCCACTCAGCCATCCACTCGTCGGTCGGCTCAGCTGGGCCACCGTCGGCGGCCCGCAGCAGTTGCCGGGCCACGCGATCCGGCGGTGCGCCCGCCTCCGCCAGGGCGCGCCCGGCAGCACGATGCCAGGCCGCGCGGACCGAGACCGGCATCTCGTCGTACAGCGCCGTCCGGATCAGCGGATGCCGGAACGCCAGGCCGTGGCTGGACTCGGCCAGCATGCCGACGGCACATGCCTCGTCCACCGCCGGGACTAGGTCCGCGACGCTTCGGCCCAGCACGATGGCCAGATCGGAGACCGCGAAGTCCGCGCCGAGCAGGGCCGCCGCCTTCAGCACTTCACGTACCGGACCGGCCACGAAGCCGACGCGATCGGCTATGACCGCGGACAGGGAGCCTGGCACGGAATCGCTGGCCACTTCGGCGCCGCCGGACTCGGTGATGGTCAGCCTGGAGCCGCGCATCAGCGCGGCGACGAGCTCGGTGACGTAGAGCGGATTGCCCGCCGCCCCGCCGGCCAGCCGCAGGAGGTTGTCGTCTGGCTTGCCGCCGGCCAAGGCGACTACCAGATCGGTCACCGCCTCCCCGGTGAGCCCGGCGAGCTGGAGCCGGGCTCCATCGTCGACCACTCGCCGCAGCGCCAGCACGTCATCGCGGTGTGGCACGGGTCGTGTCATGCCGATCAACAGCAGCGGCACCTGCCGCGCCGACCTAGCCAGCCGCCCCCACAAGGTAATGCTGGCCTGGTCAGCCCAATGCAGGTCGTCGACAACCAGGACGGTCGGCCGCACCGCACACTGCTCGGCGACCAGCGCGAGCAACTGCTCGGCCAGCACCGCTGGTACGTCTGTACCGCGGCCGGTCGTGATCTCGCCGCGCAACAGCCGGACGATGGTGTCCCGTCGCGGGTTGACCGACGGCTCGCGTACCTGCAATCCGTCGAGGAACGGCAGCAGTGGCAGTGCTTGGCTCAGCTCGTCGCCTGCTCCCCAGAACACGTCGCAGCCGGCCTCGGACGCCGCTGCCGTCGCCGCGCGCACCAGAGCCGACTTGCCGATTCCCGGCTCTCCCTCGATGAGCGCCGCGCTTCCGCGCCCCCGAACGACCTCTCTCACGAACCCGATTAGCAGCGCCATCTCGCTATCACGGCCGACCAGCCCACCGGCCGGAGTAACCGGGTTCATGAAGCGAACTTTACCCCCCGAACATGTGGGTAACAAGCGGACATTTTTCGCATATTAATTCGGCAGCTGACAACACTATATGGCTGCAAATGCCTCGCCCCTAGGCTGTTCCATGCAATTTTCACGGCATCTTGCACGGCATGAGTATGTCGATATTGTGTCGCATATGAAAATGAAAGGTACATCTCAAAGCAGATGAAATATTTAGTACTTGAAAAGACGGGTTAATGCTCTAATACTGGTGCATGAGAGCCAAATACTGACAGTAACTCACAGATGACTCAGCGGCGCCGGCGAGTCAGTGAGACACTCAGCAGGCGGCTGACCTGTACAAATGCCATGGAGGAAGTCGTGCGCATGAAGCGAGCCATCATTTCCCTTATCCTAACACTCGGCGCGGCAGGGTCAATTGCGGCCGGCTCGGCGCTACCCGCGGCGGCTGCACCGGCACCCGTTGCAGCCCACGCCACCTCCCTCGTTTGGTTCCATGGATGAGCTAACCTGGCCCACCGCTAAATGGCCTGCTGGCGATTCGACGAATCGGCGGCAGGCCAAGCGCGTGCTTGCGCCTGGGTTGCGGCACTAATGGCGGCCAGCCGGACTGACTGATGGACCGATGCCGATGCGGTCAACGGCGCCGCCGAGTCGGCAACTTCAGGCGCTTTTCTTTACCGTCGCCCCGCCCGCCACATGCCGTCACAGCCGTCGCAGCTTCGGTATCTGCCGGGGCCGGCGCCCATCCGATCCCGTTCGTCCGGCCGTTGCTGCCCGGTCCGGCAGCGGTTCGCCGGGACCGAGGGGCTCAGGGCTTTGGGCCGGCGGGTGTTACGGTGTAGAAAGGCTTTCACAAATCATTTCCGTGAAATCTGCGTGACCCTCGCATCAGTCCGGTCGCGGGCACCGAGGAGGAGGACGCCCGATGATCGCGCCAGGCAGCCCTACGGTGCGTCGGCGTCGGCTTGCCGCCGAACTGCGCGGGATCAGGGAAAGCAAGGGTAAGAGCGGAGATGCGGTAGCCGCCGCGTTGAAGTGGTCACCCTCCAAGATCAGCAGGTACGAGCGAGCCAGGACCGGCCTGCGGCCGCGCGAAGTCGAGCGGCTGCTCGACTACTACGAGATCACCGGATCCCACCGCGCCCTGCTCCTCGGCCTCGCCGAGGATGCGGCCCAGAAGGGCTGGTGGGAAGAATTCGCCGACACCCTTGCCGAGGACTACCAGCAATTCATCGGCCTTGAGCACGAGGCCACGTCCATCGCCATCTGGCACGTCGACGTCGTCGCGGGCCTGCTGCAAACGGAAGGCTACGCCCGGCACATCATCAGCAGCTACAGCCGGGTCGAGCCGGTCGCGCCGGGCATGATCGGACGGTTGGTCAAGGTCCGGATGCAGCGTCAGCAGGTGCTTGACCGCGAAGGCCTTCAGCTATCCGTCGTGCTCGACGAATCAGTCTTGACTCGCCGTATCGGTGATGAGTCGGTCATGTACGAGCAGCTTCAGCGGCTCGCGCGAGAGGCTGACCGGCCGAATCTGACGATGCGAATCCTTCCCCTCAGCGCACAGCACACGGTGTTCGGCGAATCGTTTGTCATCTTCGGCTTCGGCGAGGATAGCGATGCGATGCTGCAAGATGTGGTGAGCACTGAGCAGCTGCGGAGCGGTTTCACCCTGGAGGGCGAGAGGGAGACGTACCTGCACCGGATCGCATATCAGATGCTCGCCGAGGCGTCGCTCGATCCGGTCGCGTCCAAGGCCCTCATCCTCCAGACCGCCCAGTCGTATTGGTCAGGTGCCAAGCGGCACGCCAACGCCTGATACCTCAACGGCACTTGCGGCTAGTAGGATTGCGCGCCGTCCCCGCCCCTTAGACCGTCCGTCGCGCGGCCGGATACTTGCGTGTAGCGAGGTGCGCAACAGAACTTCACTGCAGCTCAGTGCTACTTGAGGCAAGAACCACTCGCAGCTACCAATGATGCTGTTATGATTATAAATTAACAGCTACGGTAGGTAGGGCCTCACCTACATTCCGTAGTTTTTCACATTCCGGGCAAAATGCGACAATCTGTGAGGTAAACGGTGGGACAACCTTCCCTAGGAAATCCGGCCGAAAAGCCGGATTCAGGTTCTTACTGGGTTAAAAGCTCGTTGAGCTTCTCCAATGGCAACTGCGTCGAAGTGGCAAGCCTACCCGAGGGTGAGATTGGCGTCCGCAACAGCCGGGATGCCCAAGGGGCGGTGCTCCGCTTTACATCGGACGAATGGCACGCATTTCTCGGAGGCGTGCGAAACGGAGAATTCGACAGCTTCGGCAGGAAGTGAGCCGCAAGCACGCTGTCGATCAAGGCAGAGGGTCCCCGGAGTACGGGGGCCCTCTTCTTGTGCCCGGACTAGCCGGGCTGCTGAGGCCGCGGCGCCTCAGCCGGGATGCTGGCGACCGGCTCGTCCTCATGCAGGTTGCTGACCTCGGTCTTCAGGATGCGCATCGACTGGCCCAGGGACCGCGCCGCGTGCGGCAGCTTCTTCGATCCGAACAGCACGATCAGTACAACGGCGACGATCAGGATTTTCCACGGGCTGTCGAACAGGTCACCCATCATGTCGGTCCTCCTCTTAAGGCCTGGCTGGAATGGATTCGGTCCCGGTCGGCCTGCGGATGGGTCCGTTACCCGCAAAACGGGCAACGGGAGGCAATAGCTGTTAGGCGGAACCTTCGGTGCGTACACTCCTGGGAGCGGCGACTCCGAGGGAGGCCGGTGATGGCGGAGCCGGGAGGCACTATGGCGGTGGCCGCCGTTGGCCGCGGTCACCTGCGGGCCTCACACGCCGACCGCGAGCACGTGATCGGCGTGCTCAAGACCGCGTTCGCTGCGGGCCTGCTAGCGAAGGATGAGTTCGATCGTCGAGTGGACCGGGCGCTCGCGTCGCGGACCTACGCGGACCTGGCCGCAGTGACCGCAGGCATAGCGGCCGGCCCGTGTGCGTCCAAGCCCTCCCGGCGGCTCACGCGGGCGGAGAATGCCGTCGCGTGGGGCGTCTGCGGACTCATCGTGAGCGCCGTCTTGACCGTCGTCGTCATTCCCGCCGGTACGACCAAAGCCGTGGTGGTCGGCACAGCCGCAGCCATATACGCCCTTTCCTGGCTGCTGGCCGCGATCATGATGCTCGCGGCACGGCACCGGGGGTCGCGCCCCACACGCGGGACGACCTGACTCCCCTGCAGGATCAGTTCGCGCGGCTAGCGAGTGAGGACGTCCCCAGTTCCCGATCCGCCTCTACCGGGGCCGTCGGCGCGACGAGCGCGGGCACCTCGGGTGCGGTCGGCAGGCGATGGCTGTCCTGAGCTTCAGCTGCTGGCGCCTGGGCTGCGCGGTCGAAGAACCGCAGCAGTTCTACCGGGACGGGCATGACCAGGGTGCTGTTCTTCTCGGCGGCGACCTCGACGACGGTCTGCAGAAGCCGGAGCTGCAGGGCGGCCGGGTCGGCGGACATGACGGTGGCGGCCTGTGCGAGCTTCTTGGATGCCTGGTATTCGCCGTCGGCGGAGATGATCCGCGCGCGGCGCTCGCGTTCGGCCTCAGCCTGACGGGACATCGACCGTTTCATCGATTCGGGCAGGGAAATGTCCTTAACCTCGACCCGCTCGACCCGGATGCCCCAAGGTCCTTCGGTGGGGGCGTCGATGACCTCCTTGAGGTGGGCGTTGACCTTCGCGCGTTCGGACAGCAGCTGATCCAAGTCACTTTGGCCAATAACCGATCGCAGTGAGGTCTGGGCTACCTGGGACACGGCATAGGTGTAATCCTGCACGTTGATGATCGCCTTGACCGGGTCGACGACCCGGTAGTAGACGACCGCGTCGACGCGCACGGTGACGTTGTCGCGGGTGATGCCCTCCTGGCCGGGCACCGCAGCCGCGATGATCTGCATATTGACCTTGCGCAGCCGGTCCGTGAACGGGTTAACCCAGGTCAATCCTGGTTGGCGAGCGGCGGGCTGCATCTTGCCGAAGCGGAAGACGAGGCCTTGCTCGTACTGGTTTATGACCTTGAAGCCGAACATCTCGGCCGTCCCATCCCGGGCATGCGGTGCACCGGATTCGCCGGGCCCGCGGACGGCACCGGCGTGACTGCCAGCGTTCGAGATGCCCTGGGCTCATCTACAGTCTATCGCACGCCTGTGGACGCCCTTGGCACCGCGAAGGGCGGGTTCTCCAGATATGGGGCAGGAAACCATGGTAACATGCATTATTCTGGTTGCAGTAGAAATTCGTGTTCGCGTTACAGCGCCTGCGAAGTTCTGACCGCGGACGCCGTGGATTCCAGAGTCCGGCTTTAAATACAGGCGGTCGCAGCAGCATGGTTCCGCGTATGCGGATTCCGGAGATCGTCCTGTAGGAGAAAAGCGAAAATGGCTCAGGGTACAGTGAAGTGGTTCAACGCGGATAAGGGTTATGGTTTCATCGCCCCCGATGACGGAACTAGTGACGTCTTCGTCCATCACTCGGTTATTCAGGCTGACGGTTACCGCAGCCTCCAGGAGAACCAGCGGGTGGAGTTCACCGCCGTCCAGGGCACCAAGGGTCCCCAGGCCGAGCAGGTCCAGCCGATCTGACTATCAGCCCGCGCTCGGGTGAACGGTGACCAGCCAGCCCAGCCGACGGGACATGGTTCGCGCGCAGCTCACGATGGCTTGTACGCGGTCGGAGACCTCGGTCGCCCGCCACAGGACGGACCATGGGTAATACGAGACCGGGTCGGTTAGCGGTCGCCAGATTGTTCCCGGCAGCGCCGAGATGCAGGAAGAGGGCACGCAGTACAGGCAGCGTCCCTGGGCGACAAGATCGGCAGCCGCGCGGATGCTCTCCACGGTGCCCTGGTGCACGGTGGGGGTGAACCCGGCTGACCGGCACATCTCGACGGTGAACTGGTTGAACTCCGGGGCGCGGACCTCTTCGGCGAGCAGCAGCGGCTCTTCAGCCAACGTCGCGACGGGTATGGCGCTCAGCCCGGCGAACCGGTGATCGGGCGGGACCAGCACCCCCAGGGGGTCGTGGCGGAACAGGTACGAGGCGACTTCGGGAGGGGCGAGCGCGGCCCGGCCGATTCCGACGTCTAGGCGGCCCTCGACGAGCTGCTGGTACTGTTCGGGCACGCTGGCCTCAACCTGGTGGATGACCAGGTCGGAGTATCGTGCCTGGACCTCGTGCAGGATCTGTGGCATTGAGTCGTAGCTGGCGTCGATGATGCCGACCCGCAACGCAGGAGATGCGTCGGTCGCGCTGCGGGCGATCTCGGTGGCCCGGTCCACGTGAGTAAGGATCTGCCGCGCCTCGGCCAGGAACGCCGCTCCGGCTGCTGTGAGTGCGACGTGATGGGTGCTGCGTTCCAGCAGGCGGACGCCCAGCTCACGCTCGAGCCGCTGCACCTGCTGGCTCAACGCCGATTGCACGATATGCTCTCGGGCGGCGGCGCGGCCGAAGTGCAGTTCCTCGGCCAGGGTCACGAAATAGCGAAGCTGCCGCAGCTCCATGTCTTCACCCCCAGCCGCCCTCGGAGCGCAACGGCTTGTGACGGTGGAATCGTCCGGGCGCTTAGCCACTTGGCATTTCAGGCTTGCTACAGCCTACTTTGCCGCTCCGGGCGTCCGGAATGTCCAGGCCGTTGTCCCGGGTTGATCGGCTCTGGTGATGGCCTTTCCTCGGATTGCTTGTTTCCCGAACCAGGTGGCCAGGATTGACTGACCGTGACCCGCCGGGCCACGGCCCGGCTTTCCGTGACGGTGAGGGCGCTGCCATGATCAGAGGCCAGAATGTGGCCCATGGTGTGCCTGCCAGTAGCCCGAACGGGTCGGCGCCGCGCTGCAAGCACTTTGACGGGCTGGCACCGGTCACGCCTCAGTCGCATGACTGCCAGGACTGCCGCGCTAGCCAGAGCCGCTGGCATGCGCTTCTGGTCTGCCTGAGCTGCGGCTGGGTGGCCTGTTCGGACGACTCACCCAACCGGCACGCGAGGGCGCACTACGAGGAGACCGACCACCCGCTCGCGGCAGGGCTGGAGCCGGGATCGCGCTGGCGGTGGTGCTACGTCCACCAGCGTCTGGTCTGAACGGGGTGGCTGGCGCGGCCGGGAAGCCGGTGCCGGGATACTGCGTTTAATCCCTGGTGGGATGATGTGGACCTAACCGAGCAGAGATGAGGCTGACCGTGGCGCTGCCCAATGATTCCGCGGCTAAGTTGCAGGAATATGCCCACCCCGAAATGATCGTCACCACCGAGTGGGTGGCAGAGCACCTCGACGATCCGGGCCTAGTGGTAGCCGAGTCCGATGAGGACGTGCTGCTGTACGAGACGGGTCACATCCCCGGCGCGGTCAAGCTCGACTGGCACACCGAGCTCAACGACCCGGTCACTCGCGACTACGTCGACGGCCCCGGCTTCGCCCGGCTGATGTCGGACAAGGGCATCAGCCGCGACACCACGCTGGTCCTCTACGGCGACCGGAACAATTGGTGGGCCGCGTACGCCCTGTGGGTGTGCTCGTTGTTCGGGCACCCTGACCTGCGCCTGATGGACGGCGGGCGAGCCAAGTGGATCGCCGAGGGCCGGCCGCTCAGCACCGAGGAGCCCAAGCGCCCGCAGACCGATTACCCGGTCATCGACCGCGACGACACGCAGATCCGGGCGTTCCAGGACCAGGTCCTGGCCCATCTGGGCCAGCCGCTGATCGACGTGCGGTCGCCGGGGGAGTACAGCGGCGAGCTACTGCACATGCCCGATTACCCGCAGGAAGGCGCCCTGCGCGGCGGGCATATCCCCGGCGCGCGGAGCGTCCCGTGGGCGCGGGCCGCCGCCGAGGACGCCACCTTCCGCCCCCGTGCCGAGCTGGAGGCCATCTACCTTGGCGAGGCCGGGCTGCGTCCCGATGACGACGTGGTGGTCTACTGCCGCATCGGCGAACGGTCCAGCCACACCTGGTTCGTGCTCACCCACCTGCTGGGTTTCGAGCACGTGCGCAACTACGACGGGTCGTGGACCGAGTGGGGGAACACCGTCCGTGTCCCCATCACCCGCGGGGACAGCCCGTGAGCACCCCCACACTGAACCCCCGGCTACAGGAGATCGTCGACGACTTCAACGCGATGTCGGGCAAGGATCGGCTGCAGCTCCTGCTGGAGTTTTCGCAGGAACTGCCCGCCTTGCCCGACCGTTACGCTGAGCACCACGACCTGCTGGAGCCGGTGCCGGAATGCCAGTCACCGCTGTTCCTGGCCGTCGAGGTCGAACCCGACGCAACCGTTCACCTGTTCTTCGAGGCGCCTCCCGAAGCTCCGACCACCCGCGGCTTCGCCGGCATCCTGCATGCCGGGCTGGACGGGCTGAACGCAGACGAAGTGCTGGCCACGCCGGGGGAGTTCTCCAGTCAGCTTGGCCTGCAAGACCTGGTCAGCCCGCTGCGCCTGCGCGGCATGGCCGCCATGCTGGCCCGGATCAAGCGCCAGGTCCGAGACCAGCGCGGCTGACCCATCCGTTTGGACGATTGGCGCAGGCCTTGTCCTCATCGCGGTTGGAGCCATCCTGAGGCGCCGCCGGTCGGCACCTATCCCGCGGACCGGCCGTACGTGGATGAATATGAGGACGAATACCGGCACTGAGCTTCTTAAGAGCCAGGCACCCTCCTAGTCCGCGCCAGGAGGGTGCCTGCACCCACTGCCTATTCGCGTACGCCTGAAGCCGTAGGTGAGGGCCAAGCCGGGTTACTGTAAGCCTGTGGCCGAGACCAAGCCAGGCGGGACGCTCGCCCGGACGCACGAAGGGCAGCCCGGTCTGCCCCGTGGCCGGAATGGCCTGCCGTTGCGCGCCGTCCGCGCCTCCCAGCGCGAACGGCTGCTCCGGTCCGTAATCGCCGCGGTATCCGACATTGGTTATCCGGCCGTCACCGTGGCCGACGTCGTGCGGCGGGCCCGGGTATCCCGGGCCGCGTTCTACGCCCACTTCGCCGACAAGGAGGAGTGTTTCCTGACGGCGACCGGCGAGGGCCGGCAGCTCATGTTCGCCGGAGTGGTGTCCGCGGCTCGCGCCGTGCCGCCCGACGCCCCGGACGAGCAAATGATCCGGGCCGCGTACCGTGCCTTCCTGGCTTTCCTGGCCGACGAGCCGGCCTTCGCCCGGGTCTTCTATATCGACATGCCGGCCGCCGGCCCGCGGGCGGTCGGCCGGCTCGAGGCTGCGAGTCGGCGGTTCGCCGACCTAAACCGGACCTGGCACGAGCGCGCTCGGGAGCGGCATCCGGACTGGCCGGCCGTCCCGCACGAGGCGTACCTGGCCCTAGCCGGGGCCACCGCCGAGCTGGTACGGTCCATGGTCCGCGCGGACCGCACCGACGAACTGCCGGACCTCGAGGACACACTCGTGTCGCTGCATCTCGCCGTCCTCGCGGCCCGTCCCTGGCACTCACCCAAGGAGGCGTGATGACATCTCGGCCAGACTTCGGATCCGACTACGGCCAGGAGTTGTGGGAGGCCCCGGCACCCCCGCCGACGGAGCTTGAAGAAGAGCAAGAGGAGCTATACGGGGGAGAGCGGGAGCTATACGAGCACGAGGCAGCAGAGCGGGAGGTGAACTACCTCGACCCGGAGGACAACGAGCTCCATGCCCCGGGCCAGGTCTGCGAGCGGTGCGGCAGCGGCATCGTCGCCATGCAGGAGGCGCGGAGGCTACTGGACGGTCACTGGGTCCACGAGGTGTGTCCCATCCACCCGTCCTAGGGGAAGAACGGGTTCGGGTTGCTGCTGGCCGGGTACCCGGCCAGCTGGTCACGGTCCATCGGCTCCATCGTGGTCCAGGCCATCCTGCGCGTATTCGACCAGCAGGTCACTGAACGAAAGCCCGCGCTGCTCGGCCTGGGCCGCGAGCCGTTCGGCCAGCCGGGCCGGCAGGACGAGCATGCGGCGCACGCAATCGTCGCTCTCCCACACGTCGTCGGGCACCTCAGACACGCTCTCTCCTCTCCTCGACGGCGCGCACCGGCTCGGGCAGGACGACGTAGCGGCGCAGGATACGGTCGCTCAGCAGGCCCAGGCAACTCAGGTTGGGGAAGCCCGGTCCCTGAGCCAGGCCGGCCGCCACCGGAAGGTGCAACGGCGGGCGCAGGCCAGCGACCGACAGGTCGACTTCGATCCGCCGCTCGAGATGGGTGTCCGCGACTGCCTGGTCGAGCCGGTGCCGGGCCTGGACGCCGAGCAAGCCCTCGAACCAGCGAGGCTCGAAGCCGATCGCGACCACCACCAGGTCGTAGGCGACCTGCTCACGCTCGTCGCCGTACTCGATCGTGACGACCACCTGCCGCTCGCCGGCCTGGATCGCTGCCGCTCGCCCGGCGAGCGTACGGAAGCCGCGCGACTGGTTGAGGATCGCCTCGGCCTGCCGCGAGACCACCCCGCGGTCGGTGCGTACCAGGAACTCGCGCCGGTGCGCCTCGGCCAGTCCGGGCCAGTCACCGGGGTCGGAGTACAGGCGGTTCTCCTCGTAGCTCTCGCCGCGCGAGTACAGCACCCCGCGACTAGTCAGCACGTCGACCGAGGAGTGCTTGGGCAGCTTGCTGACCAGGTTGATCACGACCGAGGCCGCCGTCTCGCCGCTGCCGATCACGCATGCGTTCTGGGCCACCCGCGTGCTGATCGCGTGCTCGTGCAGCCAGTAGCTGCGCCCGTCGAGGACGCGCGGGTGCCTGTCCGGCTGGCCGGACACGCGAATCGGCGGGCCCGCGCCGGTGACCACCACGCCGTCCGCCCCGATCGCATCCCCGGGCTCCACGGTCACCTGCCACCGCTCGCCGTCGGCCTCCAGCCCGACCACGTCGGCCGCGATGATTTCGGCTTGCGCCTTCTCGGCCACCTCGCGCAGGTACCAGCTCCACTGCCGGTGCGTGGGCCGCGTGCGGCCCCGGTCCACCCAGTCGGCGTACGCGCCGTGTGCGATCAGGTGCCGCTGCCAGGTGTAGTCGGACATCGCCGCGGTGACCGCGGGGGACGCCGGTCCCCAGCTATCGGCGTACGGGAACCCGACGTCCTTCTCCGGGGGCGTGCCCAGCGGTAGCAGGCCGCTGGTGTAGCCCTGCCGTCCGCTCCAGTTCCCGGCGACCGCGCCGGGGTCGATGAGTACCACCTTCGGCGCGCCGAGCCCCGCCGCTTCCAGGGCCCGCGCCTTGGCGGCGATCGCGATTCCCTTGGGCCCCGCGCCCAGCACGGCCAATGTCGGCATGATCGCGAGGATAACCTGGCCGGCCGGCCGGTGTACCGGAACATGGGCTTGAACATGCGGTGGCCTGGGAGGAAGAGTAAGGGGGTCACCCAACCGAAGGAGAGTCGATGAAGACCAAGGCAGCCGTGGTCTACGAGCCGGGTAAGCGCATCGAGATCGAGGAGCTCGACCTGGACCGGCCGCGGGACGGCGAGGTCCTGATCCGCTTCCTCTACGCGGGCCTGTGCCATTCCGACATCCACGTCGCGCACGGCGACCTCGAGGCGCGCCTGCCGATGGTGCTCGGCCACGAGGGCGCCGGGATCATCGAGGAGGTGGGTCCCGGCGTGACACGGGTGAAGCCCGGTGACCACGTCGTCTGCTCCTTCATCCCCAACTGCGGCACCTGCCGCTACTGCGCCACCGGGCGCCAGTCGATCTGCGACTGGGGCGCGACGATCCTGGAGGGCTACCTGCCCGGCGAGCACTTCCCGTTCACCGGCCCTCGCGGCCAGTACGGCGCCATGTGCATCCTCGGCACCTTCAGCCAGTACGCGGTCATCCACCAGAACTCAGCGGTCAAGGTCGACGACGACCTGCCGCTGGACAAGGCCGTACTCGTCGGCTGCGGCGTGCCCACCGGCTGGGGTTCGGCCGTCAACACAGCCAACGTCCGCCCGGGCGACACGGTCGCGATCTACGGCATCGGCGGCATCGGGATCAACGCCGTGCAGGGCGCGCGTTACGCCGGCGCGAAGAACGTCGTCGCCATCGACCCGCTGGAGAACAAGCGCGAGAAGGCCATGGAGCTCGGCGCCACTCACGCGTTCGCCACCGCGGAGGAGGCGCAGGAGGCCATTACCCAGATGACCAGGGGCCAGGGCGCCGACTCGGCCATCCTCACCGTCGGCCTCATGACCGCCGAGGTCGTCGGGGCGGGGTTCAACGCGGTCGGCAAGGACGGCATCGTCGTGCTGACCGGGCTGAACAAGCTGCTGGAGCCCAGCATCCAGCTGCCCGGGACCATCCTGACCCTGTTCCGTAAGACGGTGAAGGGCAGCCTGTTCGGTGACTGCAACCCGACCACCGACATCCCCAAGATCCTTGGCCTGTACCAGGCCGGCGACCTCAAGCTCGACGAGATCATCACCAGGACCTACACCCTGGATCAGGTCAACGAAGGTTACGAGGACCTGCTGGCCGGCAAGAACGTACGCGGCATCGTGGTCCACGAGCATTGAGCGGCCGCGTGGCGGCTTGTCCGACACGCACGCTCCGGGAGGACTGACCTGATGCCGATCCAGGTTGTCGGGCGCCGGCGCGAGCTGGAGCTGGTCCGAGCCGCGCTCGCTTCCGGCGCCCACATCCTGATCGAGGGACCGCCCGGCACGGGCAAGTCCACCCTGCTCCGGCAGGTCGCGGAGTCCCGGAACACCGAGTTCGTCCTGGTCGAGGGAAGCGCCGAGCTGACCCCGGCTCGCCTGATCGGGTCCTTCGACCCGGCGCTGGTCCTGGAGCAGGGCTACCGGCCCGAGAACTTCTCCGACGGCCCGCTGGTCCGGGCCATGCGCGACGGCGGCCTGCTGTACGTCGAGGAACTCAACCGGGTTCCGGAAGAAACGATCAACGTCCTGCTCACCGTCATGTCCGAGGGCGAGATCAACGTGCCGCGGCTCGGTCGGATCGCCGCGGACCCGAGCTTCCGGCTGGTCGCGGCCATGAACCCCTACGACTCGGTGGGGACGTCACGGCTGTCGATGGCGCTGTACGACCGGACCTGCCGGATCTCGGTCGGATACCAGGACGCCGAGCAGGAACGACAGATCGTGCGGCTCTCGGCCGAGCAGGCCAAGCCGGCCCTGGTCGCCGAGGCCGTAACCCTCGCCCGGGCCACTCGCGAGCATCCCGACCTGCGCTCGGGCGCCTCGGTCCGCGGCGCCATCGACTACGCCCGGCTGGTCCCCGAGCTGGCCGACATCCGCGCCGTACCGGCCGACGACTGGCAGGCCGGGCTGGACGCAGCCCTGACCACCCTGTCCGGGCGCGTCCGGCGGCACGAATCCTGCCGGCGGTCCGCCGACCAGGTCATCGAGGAGATCTTCCGCAGCGTGCGAGCCGCCCGCCCGGACTCGGCGGGAGGCGACGCCAGCCCGGGGGAATGACCGGCCCGCCGCCCGCTCCGGCGGCCGGCGGGCCGCGCCGGCCAGCGCCCAAGTCGGGACGGCCCGACGGCAAGACCGTCGGACGGCACGAGCTCGCCCGTCACCCCCGCTTCGCCGAGCTCAGCCCCGAGGTCGGCGTACTCGATGAGGACGCCATGCGCCGGGCCCTGGCCGGCGATCCCAGCGCGTTCGAGTTGCTCGCGCTTATGACCACCGCCACCGACGAGCGCCTCCGGGCGGCCGCGATCCGGCTCGCCTCGCGGATCGTGCTCGACCGGGCCCGGTCCGGGAGGCCCGCGATGCGCGGGATCTCCCGGCTGCGGCCCGCTCGCGGGGCCCTGGACGGCGATCTGGACATCGACGCCTCGATCGACGGGGTGTCGGCCGCGCGGACCGAAGCCCGGCCGGTCGGGCATGACGACCTGACCACTGTGCATTGGACCCGGTCGCGTACCGCCTTCGCGGTCGTGGTCGACCGGTCCGGCTCGATGAGCGGTGCGCGGCTGGCCGCCGCCGCGACGGTCGCCGCCGCTTGCGCGCTGCGCGCCCCGCAGGAGCACGCCGTCTTGTCCTTCGGCGCGACCGTCGAGGTCATCAAGCCCCTGGCCAGCGACACCGCGCCCGCGGTGGTGACCGAACGGCTGCTGGGCCTGCGCGGCCACGGCATCACCAGGCTGGCCGATGCCCTGCAGGCCGCGCACGAGCAGCTAGCCCAGGCCCGGGCCCGGCGCCGGGTCGTCATCCTGCTGTCTGACTGCCGCAGCACCGATGACGACGACACCCTCGAGACGGCCCGCCGCCTGCCCGAACTGATCATCTTGGCCCCGGCCGACGATCACGACCAAGCGGCCCAGCTCGCCGCCCTGTCCGGCGCCCGGTGGGGCCCTATCGCCCACCCGCTGGACGCGGCGGCCGCCCTCGAGCAGCTACTGGGAGTCCAGGCAGCCGCCCAGGACGTCCCCACCTGAGTCGCTGTCCCTTACCGAGATGGCCGACCGGCCCGCCTGAACCTAAGGTTCTGACATGGACCTTGCACACGAGACCGAACCGGTGGTGAACCCCGTCGCCCTGGTCGAGGCGCTGAGCCGCGGGCTCCCGGCGGAGCGGCTCGTCGTCGATCCTGACGTGCTCGCGGCCATCTCGCACGACGACGCGGAGTGGGCGCCGACCGGGCAGGCCTCCGTCGGCGTCCGGGCCCGCTCGGAGGCCGAGGTCCAGCACGTGGTGCGCGCCTGCGCCGAGCTGGGCGCCCCGGTCGTCCCGCGCGGCGCGGGTACCGGCCTATCGGGCGGCGCCAACGCGGTCGGCGGCTGCGTCATTCTGGACTTGTCGGCGATGAACCAGATCCTCGAGATCGACGCGGATAACCTGCTGGCCGTCGTGCAGCCGGGCGTGATCAACGGTGACCTCAAGGCCGCCGTGGCCGAACACGGCCTGTGGTACCCGCCCGATCCGGCCAGCGCCCAGTGGTCCACGATCGGCGGCAACGTCGCCACCAACGCGGGCGGCCTGTGCTGCCTGAAGTACGGCGTCACCCGCGATTACGTGCTGGGCCTGCGTGCCGTCGTGGGCGGGCCCGTGGCCTACGGCGAGGTGGTCCGCCTCGGACGGCGCACCACCAAGGGCGTCGCCGGGCTTGACCTGGTGGGGCTGTTCGTCGGCTCCGAAGGCACGCTCGGCGTGGTGACCGAGGTGACCCTGCGGCTACGGCCTGCCCGGGCCGGCACACCGCGCACCGTGGTCGGCGCCTTCGCCGACCTAGTCACGTCCGGCCAGGCCGTCGCCCAGATCACCCGGCGCGGGCTGACCCCCGCCGCCCTCGAGCTCCTCGACCGGGTCTGCCTGGAGGCAGTGGAGGAGTGGAAGCACATGGGCATCGAGGCGGACGCGGCGGCGCTACTGCTGGCCCGCATCGACACGCCGGGGGAGTCGGGCGCCGCCGAGGCGGCCGACATCGCCGCCACCATGACCGACGCCGGAGCGATCTGGGTCGAGCAGTCGACCGATGACGCAGAAGCCGAGGCGCTGTTCGAGGCCAGGCGGCTGGCCTATCCGGCCCTCGAACGCCTCGGCCCGGTGCTCACCGAGGACGTCTGCGTCCCGCGCTCCCGGGTTCCGGCGATGCTGGGACGGATCAACGAGATCGGCGCGCGGCACGGGGTACGGATCGCGACGATCGCTCACGCCGGGGACGGTAACCTGCACCCCCTCCTGGTCACCCCGGCTGGTGACGAAACCGCCCGGATCCAGGCCCAGGCGGCGTTCGAGGAAATGCTCGACGCGGCCATCGCGCTCGGCGGCACGGTGACCGGGGAACACGGCGTCGGGATCCTCAAGCGCGACGGCATGCGCCGCGAACTCGACCCGGGGTCGCTCGCACTGCAGTCGGCCGTGCGTTACGCGCTGGACCCGCGCGAGATCTTCAACCCCGGCAAGAACTAATTCGACGCCACCGTCCAGGCCGGGCGTCTAACCTGTGCTCATGCCGGGGAGGAAGCGCGATGGCCGACGCCGATGACGTCCGGCGCGTCGCGCTGGCCTTGCCCGACGTGGAGGAGATCGACAGCGACGGCTTCGATTTCCGGGTCGGCGGCAAAGGATTCGTCTGGTCCTACCCCGAGCGCCTTCCCGGCCAGCGCCGGGTCATCCGGACCGACATCGCGGTGCTGTTCGTGGGGGACGAAGCCGAGAAGCAGGCTCTCCTCCTGGGCGAGCCCGAGGTCTTCTTTACCGCGCCCGGATACGACGGCTGGCCGCTGGTGATGCTGCGGCTGGCGCAGGTGGACATCGAGCGCCTGACCGAGCTGGTGACCGACGCGTGGCGGATGCGTGCCCCGCGAGACCTGGCGGGCGAGCTGGACGGGCCCGGCTGAGCGACGCAGGGTGGGCGCCAGGCCGGCAGCCGGACCCGTAGCGTCACTCGCCGCCGTCGGCCGGCGCCACCGGCGCGGTCAGCTCCAGCTGGATGCCGTCCGGGTCGTTGAAGGACAGCACGTCGATGCCGAACGACGGCAGCGGCGTGATCACCCCGTGGGTCACGCCGTGCTCGTCGAACAGCGCCGCCGCCTGCTCCAGGTCCTCACGGCCGGGCACGCCGAAGCTGAGATGATCCAGGCCTACCCGGTCCGGGTCGAACTGGTCCCCGGCGGGCGCCATCGGCCGCAGCCCCATGATCAGGTTGCCGCGGATCATGACCACGCCGCCGAACAGCACGCGGAACACCTCCTCGGCCGCCGGGTCGCCGGACGGGGGCGATTCCGCCACCACCTGGAAGCCGAGCAGGTTGGTATAGAACTCGCGGCTGCGCTGCACATCGCACACCGTAAGTCGCAGATGATGGATGTCACCGGCTGGAATCTGCCCTGTCACTGCGCCCTCCTCCACAGGCCCAATATCACCCTCATACCATCCCAGCTCGCGTCCGCGCTTGGACATACTCTGGCCCGGGAAAGGTGCCGAGGTGAGCATCCCGGCGCATATCGCGCGGCTGCGGGCGGCCGTCGGACATGACCTGCTCCTGCTTCCGTCGGTCTCGGTGCTTCCCGTTGACCAGGCCGGCCGGCTGCTGCTCGTCCAGCACGCTGCTCATAACGACGGATGGGGGGTGCTTGGCGGTGCCGTCGAGGTCGGCGAATCCCCGGCCGAGGCGGCGGTCCGGGAGACCCGCGAAGAGATCGGCGTCGACGTCCGGCTGGTGCGCTTGCTAGACGTCCTTGGCGGTCCGGACTACCAGGTCAGCTACCCGAACGGGGACCGGACCGCCTATGTCACCGCGGTGTACGAGGCCGCGATCATCGGTGGTTCCCCGGCCGTCAGCGACGATGAGCTCACCGACGTCGCCTGGTTCGCCCCCGAACAACTTCCCCGGCTGGAGCTGAGCCGTTTCTCGCGCGCTCTGCTCTCGGCGACCGGTTATCTCTGACCCGGGCCGGCTGTGCAGAACCTTTAGATCCGCCGGCACATGCCGACAACACAAATCACCAGAATCGAGTGACAGTCGGTCACCTTGACGGCCGCTAGCCTCGGGCTGATCCGAACGGCTGCTACGAAACGGAGCCGCTCTCATGACCAGCGCCGCGGTGCGCGACCCGCTCGCCGACCATCTCCTCACGCCGGACAACTCGACGTTCCTGTTCATCGACTACCAGCCCGCACAGCTGGTCTCGGTCCCCTCGATGGATCACGCGCTTCTCATGAAGAACGCCAATCACGAGCGAAAGGAACCATGATGCGCCGAATAGCGACGGCAGTGGTGGCGGTGCTAGCAGCTTCGCTGGCGGGCACCGCAGCCGTTCCGGCCGTGGCCGAGGCCACACCAGCGGGCATCCAGGAAACGGTGGTACAGGGCGGGCTCAACGCGCCCAGGCACCTCGTGCTAACGCAGGCAGGCCTCGTCGTGACCGAGGCGGGCACCGGCGGTCCGGCCGGCACGTCTAACTGCGTAACCGGCCCGGCCACCGAGGGGGCGGGAACGTCGCAATACTGCACAGGCCCGACGGGAGATATCTTCACGATCTCCTCCCGCGGCCAGATCATCCCGGTACTGGGCAACCTTCCCTCAGTCATCGAGGAAGCCATCCAAGAGGTGACCGGCCCTTCCGCGATCGCCTACGGCCACGGGCAGGAAGCCGTGACGATCGATGATTTCCTGGTTACTAAGGACGGCAGCAACAGCCTGCTGCCTAAACCGTTTGCCTCCGCCTTCGGCACGCTCAAGCTGATCTCCGGCGGGAAGACCAGGGTTGTCGACATCGCCGCGTTCGCGGCCGCTCATCCGCAGTCGGCGTACAGTCTCGGCACTATCCCCGGCGAGACGCCGTACGACTCCGACCCCTACGATGTGGTGGCTTACCGGGGCGGCTGGGTCGTCGCCGACGCGGGCGCCAACGACCTGCTGTACGTCTCAGCAACCGGGCGTGTATCGATGCTGGCGCGCTTCCCCGCCGTCGCCGAGCAACTGCCGGCCGGCGTCCTGGGGAACCCGGCTCCTATCACCGTCAAGGCACAGGCCGTGCCCACCTCGGTGGCGATCGGGCCGGATGGGGCCCTGTACGTTAGCCTGCTTCGCGGCGTCCCGTCCGATCCGGGGACCGCCTACATCTACCGGGTCGTCCCCGGGCACAAGCCGGTGATCTGGGCCCGCGGCCTCACGTCCGTCACGGCCATCGCCTTCGACCGCCAGGGCGGGCTCCTGGCCACCGAGTTCAACACCGGCGGCCTGCTCTCCCCGCCGACCGTGCCCGGGGCCCTAGTGCGCATCAGCAACAATGGCCACACGGTCACGACCCTGCCAGTTCCCGGTCTCTACCAGCCCACGGGCCTCGCCGTGAGCGCTGACGGCACGGTCTACGTGTCCAACTACGGGGATAGCACGACCATCACCTCCGGCCACCCCGGCGAGATCGTCAAGATCACTGGATTGTCCTAATGTCCAGCACCGCACTGGTCACTGCGGCTTAGGTCCTCACCTTGGGAGTGATCGCCTCCGCGCGATCCCTGACTGCCTGCGAAGGCCCCGGCCGCACTTTCCCCGCGGCTGGGGCCTTCGCTTTCCCGCTGGTCCCGGGTCAGGCCGGCGGCGCCACCGTGATCCGGCCGGTGGCCCCGGTCAGGGTCAGATCGGCATACGGCGACATGACCAACGTCGCGGCCAGCGGCGGCAGCCCGCGGATCGCGGGCGTTGACCAAGGTCGCGACGGCGAGCCCGGCGCCAGCGGACACTCCTGCCAAGACGATCTCCGACGGGGACGTGCCGTTGCGCAGGGTGTGTTCGGATACAACCGGACACAGATATTCTTTCTCGATTTCTCAATTGAAATCGAACAGCCGAGCTGCGGCCGGATTCCGGGTGCGGCCTGTCACCGTCGGGGACCGGCCGGATCACGCCGGGCGAGCGGGGCCCGCCTCGGCTTGCGCCGGGGGCACCCCGGTCTGTGCGGGGGACGGCGTGCCGGCCGGGACCAACGGCCCACGGCGGAACAGTACGCCGCCGATGACGGCGCCGGCGGCGAAGATGCCGGCGGTCCACCAGAATGCGGTGTCGTAGCCGTGGGCCAGGGCCAGGCTGGTCAGGGCCTGGCGGCCGATCGTCCGGGCCGAGGCGAGGTTGGCGGTGAGGTAGGAGGCGACAGCGCCGGCGAAGATGGTGTTCAGCAGGGAGGTGCCGATGGAGGCGCCGAGTTGCTGGCCGACGGTGACGGTGGCGGAGGCGACGCCGGCGTCTTGGGGGGCTACGCCGAAGGTGCCGGTGTTGATGGACGGGGCGATCACCAGGCCCAGGCCGAGGGCAACCAGGATGAGCGGGCCGAGCACGCCCGTGGCATACCCGGTGTGGGGACCGAGCTGGGCCAACCAGGTCATCCCGCCGGCGGCGGCGAGCATCCCGGCGGCGATGAGCGGCTTAGGCCCGACCCGGGGCATCAGCACGATCGTGGCCACGTTGGAGGCGAGCGCGGAGCCGGCGCTGAACGGCAGGAACGCGACGCCGGTGACCAGCGGGGAGTACCCGAGGCTCTGCTGCAGGTAGTAGGTCAAGAACAGGAAGGTGCCGAACAGCCCGGCTCCGACGATGAGCATCGAGAGGTAGGCGCCGCCTCGGTTGCGGTCCAGTACCACGCGGGGCGGCAGCAGCGGGTGGGCGGCCCGGCCTTGCCAGGCGGCGAACACGGCGAGCAGGGCCACGCCGGCGGCGATGAACCCGTAGCTGGAGGGGGTGTGCCAGCTGTGGGTGGCCGCGTTCGAGAACCCGTAGACCAGGCAGAACACGGCGCTGGACACCAGCAGCACGCCGGGGATGTCCAGCTTGGGCCTACCCGCGGGCCGCTGGCGTGCCAGCAGCAGCGCACCGCCGGTGAACGCCACCGCGGCGAAGATCAGGTTCACGTACAGGGTCCACCGCCAGGACAGGTACTCAGTCAGCGCGCCGCCGAGCAGCAGGCCCACCGCGCCGCCGGCCACGGCGATCGCGCCGAAGACGCCGAACGCCTTGCCGCGCTCCTTCGGCTCGGTGAACGTGGTGGTCAGCAGCGATAGCGCCGAGGGCACCAGCAGCGCGGCGAAGGCGCCCTGGCAGGCCCGCGCGGTCACCAGCATGGTGAAGTTGATCGAGGCGCCGCCGATAGCCGACACGCCGGCGAAACCGACCAGGCCGGTCAGGAACGTCACCTTCCGGCCGAACAGGTCCGCCAGCCTGCCGCCGAGCAGTAGCAAGCTGCCGAACGCCAGGGTGTACGCGGTGAGCACCCACTGCCGGTCCGCGGTGGTGAAGTGCAGCGCCCGCTGCGCCGACGGCAGCGCGATGTTCATGATCGTCAGGTCCAGGACCACCATCAGCTGCGCCAGGCCGATCACACCCAGGACCAGCCAGCGCCGCCGGTCCAGCGTGCCGTTGACGGAGGTGGCATCAGACATCAGACTCACCGCTTCTTTCTCCGTTGCTACTGCGTCCGCGCAGAAGCGTCCGGTATGGAGCCAGGCTGGCGTGCGGCGAAGTGAACGGGCATCACTCGATTCCAGTGATTGAGCCCGCATGCGGAACGGCACTTCGGCCGCATCGTGTTCATCACCTCCGACACGCTCAGGTTCGCGCACCGTTGACATCACGTGCGCTGGCCTGGTACCGAGAGGGGAGGCGCCAGGACTGCGTCGCCGACGCTGGGGTGTCAGGCGTCGATCGAAATCAAGGCAGGCCTTTGACGGTGGCTCGAGCAACTCCCTGGCTGATCGACCGGGGCGATCTTCTCGCTGCCCTGGATCGCGCCGTGGCCCGGAAGGTGACGATCATCTCGGCTCCTCCCGGCAGCGGGA
>Ga0210383_10001258_pt1 | contig 23298 bp, 16 predicted proteins | sample IncBWC14OmetaG_FD_160072 | JGI IMG/M metagenome (GOLD analysis project Ga0210383, IMG submission 160072) | Forest soil microbial communities from Barre Woods Harvard Forest LTER site, Petersham, Massachusetts, United States - Inc-BW-C-14-O ... | reverse complement strand
TACTCTTCGACGGTGTCGGTCGGTTCGTCGCGCCGCCCCAGCAACGCGATGGCACGGTATCCGCTCACGCTAGATTGCTCATTTTTCGGCGAGGAAACTCCCGATCACCAGGGCGTCTTCCCGTGGTTGCACGTGTCAATCAGTATGCTGGCAAACCTCTTCGCCAAAGTATCACTCCGCGAAACTTTTCAGTCTCGTCTGCGCGCCAGACAATACATGTACGTTCCTTTGTACCCGCGCATCCGTACGTACGGCACCGCCATCACCGCCAGCGGAAAACACGCTGCGTGCTTAATTCGCCCAAGCATCTGCATTGTGCGCCGCCCAAACGTCGACCTCGCTTGCAGCACGACCTCCGCCTCATCCGGCGCCATTTGCATCACGTCTCGAAAACTCGCTGATGCTTCGCCCGCCGCAGGTTGCGTCATTCCGGTGCGCAGCGCCATGTTAATCATCTGCGCAGCATACGCGACACTCGCCGGTTCCTCGCAGATGGTCAAGATCTCGAATCCCTGCGCGCTAAGAAATTTCCGGAGCGATCCGGCGCTCCACCGCAAAAAATGATTCGGCGGATAATCCAGAACATCCGGCCCGGTCATCCACCGCTCGCGATTCGGCACGCTCAGCGCAATCAACCCGGTGGCTCGCACACACGCTCGTATCTTTTGCAGAAATTCAACCGGCACCGCCTGATGCTCCAATACCTCAAAAAACGTAACGACATCAAATCGCGCTTCCGGATATTCCCCGGAAAATTCCGAAATCGTCAGGGGAAATATGTTTTGCAAATTGAGCTTTTCTTTCGCGAACCGCGCCGCGTTGCGATCGAGCTCAATTCCTGTCACTCCATAGCCCGCGTCGCGCGCGGCCGCGAGAAAATTCCCCGTCCCGCAGCCAATGTCCAACAGCGTTCCCTTGCCGGGAGCAAGAGGATCCGCGAGAAAATACTTGTGCCCCGGCTCCAGCGGCAGCACGTTTCGATCTCTTCCGCCGTACATCTGCTCGTACCAACGTGCGTCCGGCATCTCCCGCGGTTCCCAAAACTGCAGCCCGCAAATTCCGCACGCAAATCGCTCGTATTTTCCGTACCGCTCGATGGCCGGCTCACGCGATGCTTCCCCGCAAGCGGGACAGATGCCAGCGCCCGTAGCTCTCCCCAGTTCGCCGCTCTTTGCGGCCGGAACCATCTCCGGGCTCGTTGCCCTCTGCGATGCCATTGTTTCAGCCCTTCGCCGCCAGCGCTTTTTCTTTCTCCGCCAGACTCTTCTCAGCGGAAGAATGGTCCATCCCTTTGCTCTTCCTTCGAAAATCATCCAGCAGATGCACATAATGATAGCCGAGGAAGAGTGCCGCGAACGCTCGCAGATAGCTATACGCGCGATGCCGATCCGTCATGATCTCGCCGTAAATTCGCGGATACTCAACCAAATGGCGAAAGAACTCCCACCGCCCCGGCCTGCGCAGTGCGAACCCATCGCGCTCCTGCGCTTTGCTCCACTGCATGAGGTAGGCGCGAATGTCGCGGGAACTCACATCCTTGCCATATTTCGGCAGCCACGTTTCAATTTCCGAAAGTAGCGCGCCTCGCATGGCGATGCGGTGCTCGATCTGTCCTCGCGTTACGCGTTCCGCATCACTCTGGAAAAGATTCGCGCCATGCAATCGGTACTTTCCCAGGAACTCCGGTATGGCCACGACTGGCGCCACAAAAATAATCAATGCGGTCAAATACGCATCCGCCTGCGACCGTAAAGTTTCGGGAACTGGCAGCAACTCCTTCAGCGCGTCTCGCCGAAACACCAGGCAGGATGTTCCCACCATCGGATACAGTAGCAACGCACGTCGAGTCTCCGGGATATTCCCGGAAACAGGAATGAAATAGGAATCCTCTGAAAGTTCGCCGCTGCTCTTCCACAAATGCACGCGGTGATACACCATCCCCGCCGCTGGGTTGCGTTCAAATGTCTCATACACGCGCCCAAGCTTTCCCGGCAGCCATACATCATCCGCATCGAGCAACGCGACGACTTCGCCTCGCGCATGTTCAAAACCAAAATTAAACGCCGACGCCTGCCCGCCATTCGCCTTGCGCAAATAACGGATGCCATCCCCATATTTCTTCAATCGTTCCGCGGTGTCGTCCGTCGAACCATCGTCCACCACTACAATCTCGCGTTCTTCCTCGGGAAAACTCTGCGCCAGCACACTCTGAACAGCCTCCTCAATGTATTGCCCGTAGTTGTAGGTATCAATCAGGACTGTAAAGAAAGGGGTTCTCATCCTGGCATTCCCACGCGCATCTAAGTTTTTTCACGCGAACCCGTCGGCGTCCAGCTTTTCAGCCCGTTGCGCTGGATGATTCCGCTGTGTTCCCGAAAAAACCTTGTCGTTGTGAAGAGCGTGTGCATGTCTTACCCGATTTCATTCATCGCGCGGCGGAGTGCGCCGTCTGTGCCCGTTGCGACGCGATAATTTCTTCCAGGATCGCGTCCAATCCCTTGGTGATCTTCCAATTCGGATAATGGCTGCGAAATTTCCCCAGATTCGAGATGTAGCAAATGTGATCGCCCTTGCGCGCTTCCTCGACGTAGTGCCAGTTCAACTTCCGCCCGGTCATTCGCTCAATCCGCTCGATGGCTTCCATCATGGAGACGCTGTTTTCGCGCCCCCCGCCCATGTTGTAAACCTCGCCCGGCCGCGGGTTCGCCGCAAACTCCTCGATCGCGCGCACCACGTCGCGACTGTGAATATTGTCGCGCACCTGCTTGCCCTTATACCCAAACACCGAATACGCACCACCCGTCAGCGTGACCTTCACCAAATACGACAGAAATCCGTGCAGCTCCACGCCCGAATGCGAAGGACCCGTCAGGCAACCACCACGAAAGACGCCCACCTTCATATTGAAATATCGCCCATACTCCTGCGCGACGAGATCCGCCGCCGCTTTCGAAGCCCCAAACAGCGAGTGCAACGTGCGATCGATCCGGCACGTTTCGTCCACGCCCGCAAAATCTTCCGCTCGTGCGTAGTCGTAGCGCTTTTCGAGTTCCTTCAGCGGAATCTCATTCGGCGCATCGCCATACACTTTGTTGGTGCTGAGAAATACGAAAACCGCGTCAGGACTGTGCTGCCGCGTGGCTTCCAGAAGATTTATGGTACCCAGCGCGTTGACCTCAAAATCCACCAGAGGAATCTCGCGCGCCTTGTCATGCGAAGGCTGCGCCGCGCAATGCACGATTAAATCAAAGCGGTGCGTTCGAAACAGTTCTTCAATGCCAACACGGTCGCGAATATCCAATGCCGCATGCTGAAATCGTTTGGTGGCTGCTTTCAACCGCTCCAAATTCCAAAGCGTGTCCCCAGCCGCGCCAAAGAAAACTCGGCGCATGTTGTTGTCCACGCCGACAACTTCATGCCCCTGCCGGTCGAAGTGTTCGGCCGCTTCCGACCCAATCAATCCGCTGCTACCTGTGACCAGAACCTTCATGCGTCCGATGCCGCTCCATTCCGCATTGCCCACCGCGCGACAAAAAAAACGCCGTGCACACGCCGCAAATGGCGCTCCTCACTCGGCTGGTTGATGGGTCGGGAGGCGCGGCTTCCCCCTAGCAGGATAGCAGCAGTCGACCGCTTTTTTAACTCCGGCGAACTTCGCCGGTGCGCGAATGCCGGAGTCCTGCAGCGTACGTACGCGCAGCAATCTTGCTTGACTTCCCTCGTGGCTTTGAGCCTAGAACTCCAGGCGCAACTGAAATGCGACCATGCGCGGTGTGCTGTCACCACCCAGTCCAACGCCTAGCAAGCCGGTCGGCGGAGAAGTCGCGTACGTAAGCGCTCCAAATCCCGTCTGCGTCGAAGGCTTTCCGGGAATGCCCGCCAGGACCATGCTCGGGAGCGCGAAATTCGGATGATTGAATACATTGAAGCACTGCATGTCGAAACGCATCTTCGCGCGCTCGCTCAACGGGAACCACTTTGTGAGGTAAAAATCGCTCCACACAAAATCCGGACCTCGCAAGGCGTTGCGGCCAAGGTCGCCGAATTGACAATTCTTGGGCGTGTTGGGATTCGGGTTACTGGGATCGCTGGGGTCATAGCATTTTCCTGTACTCGGGTCCACAGTGGAAACAAATGCATTTGGATTGAGCCATTGAATCGTGCCCGGCTGCGTCACGCCGGGAATCGGATTGTGCTGGTACGGCGGCACGCCGGGAACCACGCTCGCGAATTGCGGCCCGCTGCCATTTACAATTCCGTTTCCGTTGGCGGAATACGGCGTGCTCAGCACCGAGAACGGAAGCCCGCTATGCCAAAAAAACGTTCCCGAAACTTGCCAGCCGTTCAGCGCATATCCCAGAGCCCTGCTTTGCACCTTCACCGGCAATTGAAACACGTATTGCGCATTAAGATTGTTCCGGATGTCGTAGTCGCAAGGGCCGTAGTCCCGCGCTAACTCCCCCGGCAGCGGCGCCAAAATTCCTCCCGCCGAAAACTGCAAGAACCCGCCGTTGGACACCGTGTCCATACAGCGGCTCCAGGTGTAGTTCAATTGCCCCATCAGCCCGTGTCCCAGACGCTTTATCGCGGTCATTTGCAATCCGTCGTAGTGACTGTTTGCACCGGTGGAAAATTGTGTGACGCCCGCAAATCGGGGATCCGCGGATTGCGCGTATGGAAACGGCGCGAAACATCCCTCGCACACCCTTTGATAGCCGTTCGCTTGCGTGAGATACGGTTGGTTCACCGCGCGGGTCCCCACGTACTGCGCGTGAATGCTCGCCGTCGACCCTAGCTGCTGTTCCAGCCCAAGGCTCCACTCCATGAAATAGGGCGCGTGAAGTTCTCCGCTGGGTATCGCCGTGATGGCGACGGGAGGCAAACAAGTTGCGGGATTCGCCTGTGCCGACGCACAAGAAAGCTGCCCCTGAGAAAATCCCGAAGTGAAAATTCCATTTGCGGCCACCGTTGCGTCCACCGCGCTGTTCGCCACGCCCGGCGCAATCGCTGTCCCGCCAACCGTTCCAAGAAGTCCGCCCTGGAACGTCTTGATGTACGGCGGATTGGCTCCAACTACATCAGCAATGGTGCCCGGCAAGATATCGCTGAAAATTCCGAAGCCAGCCCGCACCACGGTTTTTTGCTCCAGCTGCCAGGCAATGGCCATTCGCGGCTGCAGGATCGCCATCGGCGTCGACGAAAATATATTCCCCAGGCCGGTTCGAATGGCCCCGTTCAACGGCTGATTCACATCATGAGAAATGGAATTGAACGCGCCGCTCAGCCGCGCGATCTGGTCATGGGGATTTAGAGGATTCGAATTCAGCGTATCGCGTATCCCGAACGTCCACGTCAGCTTCTTCGTCACCTTCCACGTGTCCTGCGCGTAAAGATCGAGATTCAAAAAATTGAAAGGTTCGTTGGCCGAAGTGGGAAACGTTTCCGTCGCCGTGGACGCCACCCCGTAAATGAACTGCGCCAGCGTGGTGTACGTCACCGTCGGCACTGAACCTTCGCCGAAATCATAATCATTCAGGCGAAGAATCCGCGTATTGGTTCCAAAGCGCAACTCGTGCGCGCCATGGCTCCAAGCAAGATTGTCATTGATAAAGAACCGCGTCGCGCGCCTTCCCTGCACCCAGGTATTGTCCAGTCCCCCGAGCGTCGTGAACGGCGCATTCGCGCCGCTGCCTTGCAACACGATGGGAAAATCCGAAAGCGTCCTTTGAAGACTCGCGGGACCGAACAGGCTCTCGTACCACGAAAACGCCGGATTAAAGTAGTTCACCAAATTCTGCGAAAAAACGTGGGTATATCCCGCCGCGAACGAGCACAGCGGCTGCGGCGACACCGCATCGAACACGGAGTTGATTGGATCCGTGTAAGCTGCCTGCACGCCGGTGTCCGCCTGGAAGCGAAACCACGTCGTGTTCCTCTCATTTATGTTGTAATCCACGCGCGCCGTCTGCACCTGCTCATGATCGTCGCTCGAATGCGACACGCTCTGCCGGTTGGCGCACCCGTTCCCATCATTGGCCATCACCGGAGCGACCCCGCCCACATCGAACGGACAGCCCAGCACCGGAAGCGGCGTTCCGCTCGTATTTCCATAAAGCGAGAACATCTTTGTATAGAACGGCACCAACTGCGGCGCCGGTTGATAGACGGATCCAGTAACGGAGTCCATTCCGCCCAATGGGAGTTGCTGCAAGACGTACTTCTGAAAGGCCAAAGTCGGCACGGTCGTAGACGTAACAATGGGCAGCGCAATTCGAACCCATTCGCTATCAAAAAAGAAAAACAGCTTGTCGCGGGCAATCGGTCCGCCCACGCTCCCGCCGAAATGATTCACTGTCGAACGCGGTTTGTGATTTCCTGGAGTTGCATTCGTGAAAAAATCAGCAGCGTCGAATCTCGACCCATTCCACAGCTCATACAAATTCCCATGAAACTGATTCGAACCAGACTTTGTAACATAGTTGATCTGCGACGCCCCGTACCGCCCCTGGTCCACCGCGTATGAGAGCGTGTTGACCGTAACTTCCGAGATCGAATTCAATCCGAGAACTAAATTCGTCGAAAGCCCGCTATTCAGATTCGTCAGCGGATCGTTCGTTTCCAGCCCATCCACGATGTAGCCGTTCGAAAGCGCTGGCAGCCCGTTGAACTCCACGTTGCCGTATCCATTCGTGCCACCAACAAAATCATTGCCGCTGCCCGCCGTGTTAATCAGTGCGCCCGCCGCGAACTGCAGCGGGTACGTTAAGTCGCCACCCGGATTCGGAAGATCCTCCAGCGCGCGTGCGCTGAGATTTGTCGACGTGTTCGCATTCTCGGGGTTGAGAATCGACGCTTCGCTTCTCACCTCGATGCTCTCTTTTGCTTGCGCCACCTGGACGATGAAATCGACGGTCTGCTTCTGGCCCAGGCCGGCCGTTACCGCGTCGTTCTGCGCCGGTTCGAACCCATCTGCTTCGACTTTGACCAGATACGTGCCGCGATTCAGTTGTGGGAAGTTGAACCGGCCTGCTTCATCCGTTTTCGCGCTGCGCCTTAGCCCCGTCTCTCGATTCGTGATCGTCACCGTGGCGCCAGGCACTGCCGCGCCACTCACATCGCTCACTTGTCCAACAATCGCGCTGGTAGTTTCCCCTTGCGGAAACGCAGCCGCCGGCAAGAAAAGCTGAGACCATGCAGCAAAAAGAAAAACCGCGAGTAAGAACCGCGGCGTGCAAACAGTCCGGGATGGGCGCGGGTCCTCTATAAACATGATTAACCATACTTAATACAATTGCTTAATACAAGTAAATACGGATTGCCGGCGCCCCAAGACGAATCATGTGGAGCACTTCTACGGGCGGCAGGGCATCACAGGTTTTAGCTTTACATCTAAAAGTACTTTGCATAGACTCTCTCCGTGTCTCAGACCCCCAACTTCTCGGGCGCACCAAATCCGGGCCTAAGGTTTCCCGGCTTCGCCAAGCGCCTTCTCCAACGCATTCTCAAGACCTTCGCGCTGCTGGCTCTATTGGCTGTCCTCGGACTGGCGGCACTCTTCGCTTTTCTTTGGCACGAGCACAACACCAGCATCGAGTTGCCCAGGCCCACCGGCCACTTCGCCGTTGGCCGGACGACCTTTTATTGGATCGACGCCGCCTTGACCGACGAATTGGCACCTGTTCCAGGCGTGAAGCGCGAAGTCAAAGTGTGGATGTGGTATCCCTCCGCCGTACCGACCTCCGCCAAACCCGCGGAGTATCTCCCCGCGCCCTGGCGCTCGGCCCTCGGGCAACGCTCCGGCATCCTGATGAATGAATTCCTCACACGGGATCTGTCCTTGATCCAATCCCACAGCACCTCGGACCCCGAGGTTTCCCCAGAGCAGCCCTCCTACCCCGTTGTGATCCTGCGCGCCGGTGGTGGAGCATTCACCACGGACTTCACGACGCTGGCCGAGGATCTGGCCAGCCACGGCTACATCGTCGTGGGCTTCGACGCGCCGTATCGAACCATCGTCTATGTTGGTTCTGACAACACTGTCGTTAACAGACCTCCCGCGAACAATCCCGAGAATCTGGAAGCCAGCCAGGCCGATCGCCTGATCAACAAACTTCTACTCCTGTGGACGAGCGATACGTCGTTCGTGGTGGACCAACTGGAGCGCCTGAACGCTGCCGATCCGTCCGGCAAATTTACGGGCCGGCTGGATCTACAGCGACTCGGCATGTTCGGACATTCCTTCGGCGGCGCAACGTCGTTGCAATTCTGTCACGACGATTCCCGCTGCAAAGCGGGCATTGATATTGACGGCGCGCCTTACTGCAGCGTCGTTCAGGACAGCCTCAAACAACCCTTCCTGTTCATCCTCAGCGATCACAGTGGCGAACTGGCAGATCCAGCCACAAAGCAAATCCTCGCGAACTTCCACTCCATTTACGACCGCCTTCCGAACGGACGCCTGTTCATCACCATTCGCGGCGCGAATCACTTCAGCTTCAGCGACCAGATGCTCCAGAAAAGCCAGCTACTCATCGGCCTGCTGCGCACCTTGCGATTCGGCCGCCTCGAAGGCCGCCGCGGCCTCGCCATTACCACCGACTACGTGCACACTTTCTTCGACGTCCATCTCAAGGACACACCCGCCGCCTCGCTCGAAAACCTACCTCAACCCTATCCAGAAGTTCGATCTGGCTTTCCGAATTGGTAATTCGCGCTGCTCAAGGATCAAGCTGTATCGGACCCGTCTTGTATCGAAGCCGGATTACAACCGGGGGAGGTCGAGCAGCGTCACATCGGAGTGTTCTTGCATTCGTTCGAGCACAACTTCATGGCCGTCTGGAGAGATATCGAAATCGCGAATGTTGAAATCAGGAGCGACGTTGGTCAGTTGGCGTTCAGCGCCCGTTTGCAAGTCGAGGAGCCAGAGATTCTTGTGTTGAATTTCACCTCGCAAGAACACGAGCGTCCGCCCTCCAGGCAGGAAAGCCAGATGTCGAGCCCCGCGCGTCAAGGTCAAGGCGGGCAGGGGACGCGTTGCGCCTTCGCCCGTGACGGCTTTCACCGAAAACGTAGTGCCAATGTCGGGCCCGGAGTAGACAACAAACCGGCCATGTGGAGCCCACGCAGGATCGACTGAGTATTCCTGCACAAAAGGAACTGGGGAGCCCCCGTCGAGCGGCACGCGGTAGAGGTGCGGAACGCCGTGATCGGTGGCCCCCGTGAGGATCGATTGGCCGTCGGGCCCCCATGCCGGAGCACCCTCCAGGTCCAGCGAATCGGTCAGCACCCGCGCGTTGGAACCATCGGCCTGCATGACATACAAGAATGTCCGCCCGCGCTGGCGGGCCGAAAATGCGATGGACCGTCCATCGGGGGCGATTGCCGGGCCGCCAAAGACGTGAGCGTCCGGACTCCTCCACAACTCCGTGCCCGTTCCATTCGCGAGCTTCCAGATACTCTCGCTCGTTCCGGTCGCAGAAACATACAGGAGATAATTTGGACCCAGTCGTGGGGAGAATCCCGTGCTATTCGTCAACGCGACTCGAGCCGCCGCCCCGACGGGCGAATCAACGAGGCTCAAGCGCCAGAGTGATGTCTTCGGACTTGCAACGGTGACAACGAGTCGGCGGCCATCCGCGCTGGCTGCCAGCGACGTGTACTTGTCAACACCATACGTAAGCCGGTGAGGAATACGGCGCTGAACGTCCATGCTATAAAGCCACGGCCCCGAACCATCCGGATCGCTTGCGAGGTATAACAGCGTGCGCCGATCCAATAGGACAGGATGCGTCACGCGGCCATTGTGCGACGTGATTCGTTCGGGGCTTCCGCCGCTGGGAGTGATGCGCCAGATGTCCAAGTTGTCCGGGAGAGATCCCTGGACGAAATAGAGAAACGCCGCATCGGACGACCACAAAGGAAAGTGGCTGTGAAGCCCGGCCGGTGCCGTGAATATGGGCCGATCTTCCGCTCGCCGCGTGCCGTTTGTGACGAAGAGCGGGTCTCCCGGTCCGGGCGTGTGATACGCGAGTCGGGAGCCGTCATGCGACCAGTCGTACTCCGCCACGCCCTCAAGATACGGCTTCGGTGCTCCGCCCAGTGTCGGCACCGCCCAGATGCTGATGTCGCCGCCGCCGGAGCCGTCTTGCCTGCGAACCCAAAACGTAACAAAAGCGCCATCGGGCGAAAACCCCAGCATGCGGACCGATGGATTAACAAGTTCTGGGGCGCTCCCATGCGTCAAATTGTGGAACTGTCCCGAGCCGACCTGCGTGACCCAGACGTCCATCGGCCCGTCGCGATCCGACAAGAACGCCACGAACTGGCCATCGCGTGACACTCCTGCGGCCTGTTCCACTCCTTCGGAGTCCGTCACTACCTGAAATCGCGCGTTGGTGATCGGGTTTCGCCAGAAATACTCCGTCCGCTGCAGCCAGAGGATTGCGCCAATCACCAGCACAGCGCCGGCCGCTACCAGCGGCAAAACCAACTTGCATCCTCTTAAGGAGGGCGCTATCACCGAGCGCGGCAACTGTGCGGGCGGATCGGCCGAGGAGACACCATCCTTGTTGCCCTGCACCGCCCGAAGATTCCGGCCTACCGACCATGCGTCCAAGTCCGCCCGAAACGCATAGACCGAGCCAATCTTGTCATGCACATGACGGTGAACGGGCATCCCCTCCCGCTTCTCCCATCGTTGGACGGTCGTGACGTCGCGGTTGAGGTATGCCGCGATTTCCTTCCAAGAATCCAGCCGGTCCTCGGGTGGTCCTTCTGATGCTGGCATGCCAGAGGATGGTTCACCCATCGCGCTCTCCTGATTGGTCCGTGGCTACCGCGAGCCTGCGGGCCCGGATTGTAGCTCGACCGGCCCCGCCGGACGACGGCAAACCACGGCATTCGACGGTATGTACAGAAACGACTGCAATCCTGTGTATTGCCGTTTGACGGCAACCACAACTTGTCCGATGGTGTCCTCAAGTCTTGAGTGTGCAATCGCCGACCCTAATTCTTGGGCAACAACTCCCCCGGGCAAGCCCGGAAGTCCCGAGGCCATCGGCGGCAAAGACATAATCTCAAATTCGGAGGTCGTTCATGAACTACAAAGCTCTCTCGTCGATGTTACGCGTAATCGCTGCCCTTCTTCTAACGGTCGGTACCGGCGCACAGGCTCAAGCTCCAACTCCCAAGCACTTGAGCGGCATCATCAATGACTATACCCCCGCCACGGGCGTCAGTGGCCCGTGGGAAATGCATGGCAAGTGGTCGATGAAGATAAACAGAGAATCCGGTAAAGCGGACTTCTCTGCCTTTATGACTATGGAACATTCCGACTATTGGGTTCTGGCGAACCCTTCCACCCCACCTGCCCCGCCTGTCGTTGACAATCCCCCCGCCCGTAGTCCTCATACCCATCACATCACCATGACGGATGTTATGGTCAGCTACGACACGAGCGTCTGTCCTGCCAACAACCCTCCTACCACGAGCGCTGGTTTTGTTGTCACCGGCCCGGTCAGCATTACCGGCAATGGAAACCCTGCGCCTTTTGAGACCAAGGGGCCCTCCATGCTTCAGGTCTGTGTCACCGGAGGAGCGGATGTCCCGTTTTCGAACGTGTCCCTGGTGTTGACGGGGCCTGCGACGGGGCATTTCGGAACCCATGCCATCAACGGCGTCGTCCGCACTGTTAGCAATTCGGACAAAGACGAGCGGGATAGACGCTGAGCTTGAGAAGCGCTTCATCGACCTAGGGAACCTCAGCGTTATGCCCGCTTTTCCACGTGGGCGCGCAGCCAAGGAACGAGCCCCTATTGCAGCGGCAGCCACGCTCGGCAATCCCCCGCGCTCACAGGCGTGGTCAACGGTGGACCCTGTTTCAAGTGAATTACTCCATCCGATGTTGAACAGAAGCTTCTTGTTCCGGTGTTGCTGTCCACGGGCGTGGCAACCACCACGTAGTCCTTGCACGGTTGTTGTGTGCATTCAGCGGTAAGGCGGAAATTGTAACCAGACTTCACACACCAGGCGCCTGCGGTGCAACTTGCATTTCCTAAAGCGGAGTCGATGAGACTTGCGTGCTCCGGCGATTCCGCATTAGGTCCTCGAGGACCTGGCCCGAGCGAGGCAAGATTTGGCGCAAAGCCTCTCTTGGGATATTTCGTCTCATAGATAACTTCCGCGGCGTTTACCGTGCGTACGCTGCCGACGGCGCTCGCTTCATTCGCAGCCATTCGCGACCGCAGCAGATTGGGAATCGCGATGGCCGCCACCACCAATACCACTCCGGCATCTAGAGCGCCGCCTTTGCTCGCCTCTCGAATGGCCGTTTCCTCGCCATACCAGCGCATCACCGCCGGAGCATTTTTCCCCGCCATTTGCGCAAGCGATTGCATCATTTGAGATCCCGCCTGCCGCAGCTGCAACGCCGCCATTGCGATCGGGTCCTGGTACAACAATCCGGAAGCCTCCGGCGCGTGACTCGCTGGCAAAGACGCTTGGAGCTTCTTGGACTTCCCCAGCGATTCGTCCGTCCTATGCAGTCGAACGGCATCGGCAACGACGTCCCGGCTCGAACCGACCACCAGATACCCATCCACGAACGCGTATTCGATTTCGACAGCTCCCTTTGCGGAAGGAATCTTGACCGCGTGATAGGTAACACTCCCATCGTCGGCTTGCTCTGTCTGGAAATGCACTGCCGTCAGTAGCGTATTCAGTGATTGCTGCAAACGGTTGACGTTGTTGACCTTCAGGATCGCTTTCCATTCCGGCTTTGGTGGAGCGATGTTGTCGAGCTCCAGCGTGATCTCTCCCCCAAGTTGCCGGAGCAAATCCTCCTTCAGGTTGAGCTTTAATACCTGCTCCGCCTGCGTGAGCGCCGCGAAGGCGTTTGGATTCGAGGCGGTCGCGATTTCGCGGACATCGTCAAAGATCTGCGCCGGGCTCGTAAGCACCATCGTGCCCGCCATCATCGCCTTGGGCGAGACAAAATCCAGGCTGCCGAGCGGCGCGGGCTTGGCGATCCAGGCCGCCACCCCGTGTCTGGGACCGGTGAAGCTCAATTCCGCTTGACTCACTTCCTGGCCACCCACACTCTTGTGTGCCCAAACCAAATACTTCATGTCCGCAAATCCGCTGCGCTGAAATGTCATCTGTTCCTGCGGAGGGCCGGGCGGCACTTGCTTCAGAATCGTCTGCAGGTCCGCGGCTGCCAAAACCGTTACACCGCCTTTGTACTCCTGAACAATCCGCTGCCCGAAGGGCGTGCCCGCAAAGCCCCGGCTCTTTCCCTCCAGCCGCACATTGAATTTGCGCAGCGTGGCCACGTCGAGCGCTCCCACCACAAAATCAGAGCGCACCAGGATCAAGAGTTCCTCCGAAGGCTTTGTTTCTTTTGCTGCGGCCAGTTCCTGCAGGTCCAATACGCGCACACCGGCTTTCGATTTGCCGGGCAGCGCATCCAGCATTCCCTGCAGGAATTTCTTAAAGCCCGGCTTCCGTGCTTCCGCAACCATAAGAAATTTAGGGTCGCGGCCCTCCATGGCGCCGGAGAACACGATTTCTTCTCCCAGGTATTGGCTGAGTTGCGAGAACTTCTCCACTGCATCCTCCACCTTTGGCCCAACCGTGGCGGCTTCACTATGCTGCCACCAGTTCCGCAGCACCGCGTTATCCACGAGTTCTTGCCGGAAAATCTTCAATGCCTGGCTCGCGGTTTCCCCATAGTTGGGAAGCGCTCCATAGGACATGGTTTCTTCCGGCAGTAGAGGCAACAGACGGCTTTCACCGCGCCCTTCCGGAAATTGAACACTCTGCTGGATCTTATTGATCAACTTTCCGAACTCTTCCAGAAGTCCGGGATACTTCTTGTTCAATTCCTGAGTCCATTGATCGGCAGGCGCTTGCCCTTGCGGCCTAGCCTGTGCACCACAAGCCGAGGCGAGGAGAAGGATGGCCAAGATCGTAGCCGCGGTCTGGACGAAATATCGCTTTCGCCTTTGCAGATTCTGCGCATGTTTCATCCGTTTTGCCTCCGTCAGAATGGTCTCAGGATAGACTGCCCGCTCTCATTCCACTATTAAAATGCGCCCGACGGATGGCTTGGGGTGCGCAAAACACTCTTGACCAATACTGCACAGAGGACGTTTCGACCTATTGGCGGCTTTTCAGGTAGGTAAAGCGAGCCGACAATTCTGGCTGGCTGCGAACCAGAGATAGTCCAGCGCCGCGAGGTCTGGATAATCGCCCTCGCCGCTGTCTATACTAGTCTCTACTCAAATTCTGCTTGGATGCAGTGCGATGAGTCCCTGAATCGGCCGAAATCGGCTACGTTCATCGTGAGTATGTGGTTGACACCACGCACGTACATGACGGCCGCCAATCGCGCATCGGCGGCATTCCCGCGGAGAAGCTTCGAATGCGATCACTCTCCCGTTCCGGCCGACTCTTCTCGAGGCCAGCAACGTGTACAGGCCGTGATGCGCGCCCACGTCCAGCACCGTTATTCCCGGACGCAGCAGCTTCTGCACGAATCCGGTCTCCGCCGTTTCGAATTCGTCGTACATCAGATCGTGATCCAGCGCGCTTTTTTCCGCTAGCCACCACGCCTTTTATTTATAGGGAATCATACGCGCCCACACCGCCGGCGCTGGTAGAAATTCGAAAGCTCTCAACTTACCGCGAAGCCGCCCCGCGCCCCGTCGTGTTCGCGTCCACCGCAAATCCAGCTTGCATGTTTCCCGGCTCGCGCAGTCGAAGTGAAGGATCCAAATACGGCGAGCACGGCAGCGCCGCGTCCCAGCACTGATTCGTCCCCACTGGCACGTACACGTCCAACCCCGACGCCGCCCGCCGCAACTCCAACTTCGCCTCTGGCAACCGCTCCAGCCTCCGCACGCTCATGCTCGGCCGAAAATACGATCCCCACAGCAGCCGCGGATGCGCCGCCCACCCCGTCATCACCACCATCGCAAAAATCGCAACCCGCCGCGCTATCGCCCCTTCCAACAAACGCAGCGCCGCAAACGCCCCCAACCCCGCCCCCGCCGTCCAAATCATCGGCTCGCCAAATCGCATCGCCGGCGCCCCAAAAAACCAGAACACCAATCCCGCAAACGCCGCCAGCACCACCCACAACCACAGCGGCAATGCGCTTCCTCTGCCTTTGAGAATTGCGACGAATGCACCAGCCAGCATCAAGAAAAGTGGTATCAGAAATCCTTCCCGTTCGCGCACCAATTCCCGCAACCACGGCCGCAGCCACCGCCACGCGCTCGTGTCCGCCAGCGGTATCACCGGCACGCGCGCAAACGACTGCGCAAACTCCAGTTGCGCGCGCGCGGCCGCCGCCGGCACTTTCCAATCCGCCGCAATCCCTATGACCCTGCTCGGAAAAAATGGATACCCCGTTAGCATTAGCCCGCGCGCGATCCACGGCACCACAATCACCGCCGACAGCACCACCGCCCACGCCAACACGCGCTTCCTCCGCGCAAACTCCCCGCCGCTCATCCTCCACAGCGCAACCGCCGCCGCCAGCCATCCGCACAACGCAAACACCACAATCGAAATCTTGAATGTCACCGCCACCGAAAACAAAACCATAGCCATTCCCAGCGCCACCGCCCGCCCCCGCTCCTCCTCTTCACCCTCCAGCCCGCGCACCAACATCCACGCCGCCACCAACGCCACCATCGTCGTCGGCAAATCCGTATTCGTCCCCGACAATTTCCCCATCGCCCCCGCAATCGCCCCCGGCACAAACAGCAGCGTCAAGAACCAGTCCGCCGCGCTACTCTGTCCGCCGCCTCTCCACACCCGCATCCCTGCCCGCACACTCATCCCCAGCACCGCCGCCACCAACATACCCACAAACAAATGATGCGCCACTCCCCGCAGCGATCCCTGCTCCAGCGCCGCCACGCACAAAAACACCGACGAATTAAATCCCATCTGCCCGATCACATTCCCCAGCCCCGGCACTACCGCATAGCTCGTGAACCACCGCACCGCCTGCGCCCCGTACAATCCCGTGTCGTAATGCTCGCAAGGCGCCGCGCTCCGCAAAGCCACAATCGCCGCCGCCGCGAACGCAACCACGCCCTCCGCCCACTGCCATCCGCCTGCGCGCCATCGTCCTCGAGACGCCACCAACCCGCACGCCCCCAGCCCCGCCAGCGCCACCGCCGCCATCCAGTCCACCGCCCGCGCGGAGTGATACACCTCCAGCAGCGCCACGCTCCCCGCGAGGCCCATCCAGAACGCATCCGCACGCGAAATTTTCTCTTGAGTGAAAACCCGCAGCACCAGCGCGCCCAAGCCCACGCACACCACTGCGCACATCCCCCACAGCGTCAGTATGGATAATACGACCAGCCCCAGCATGCCCCACGCATGCTATCAAAAGTCCGCGGTAGGCGGGAGAACCCTAGACTCTTTGATTTTTGAACTCTTGGACTTTTAGCCGTTCTTTGCCCTACGCGCCATGCGCCGCGTGCGTCGAGCTCGTCTGCTTTGCCGCACCTCTCCTCGCACCCTTCGCCATGCGCGTGCGGAAGTACCGCGTCTGGCAATCCTTGCAGCGATACGGGCTCGTAAAGAGGAAATAATGGAGGAAAAACTCAAGGCGCCCCCGTCTTCTTGACCGGTACGTAGACCCGCTTTTGCAATTGGGGCAGACGGAATGCTTTTCAACGAGCTGCATGACCGCTTCTCCTGCTCTGGCTTGGCCGCTCATTGTACAGCAATCCCAAGCAACGCCTCAATGCGCCGCCTGCGTCGAGTATATCTCTGCGCGACTCTTCGACCCTCGACTTTTCGATTCTTATCAGTTCCGACGTTCCGAGCTTACGCGCCGTGCGCCGTCCGCGTCGCGCCCGACTGCTCGACCGCCGCCTTCGGCGCATCCTTGAATACCCGCAACCGGAAAAACCGTTGGTCACAAACCTCACAGCGGTACGGAGTAACGAAGAAAAGACTATGAAGTATGAATTCCACAGCTCCGCTCCTTCTGGACCTATGGCATAACTTGTGTTGACAATTTGGACATATATGAGACTTACAAATGGGCTCCATGGCAACTTCTCCTACTCTGGCCTGGGTACAGCATAGTACACTCGCCATCGCAACATCTCAACCTCCCCCGCCCCGTCCCGAGCCGTCCTTTCCTTCCTCATTTCTAAACTCTCCAACCTTCAAACCTGTCGACATCTTTTCCCAGCTCCTTCCACTTTTCTCCTCGATGTTCGACCTCCAACTGTCCGACTGTCAACTTCTCGCAACGCTACGCAGTATGCGGCGCTTCCGCCCTACAAGTTCATCAGGGAGGCAATCCAAACTGTTTTTCCGCCTGGAGATTCAGAAGTACGATTTCTGCCGTCTGGCTCACGATTACCATGACATTATTAATCGCTTCGAGTAACGCCCGGTACTGCGTATTTTCCGACCTTGTCGCTTCGCATGCGAACACGAAACAAATCGTGGCCATCAGAATCAAGGGAGTATGATCGAAGGTATCAACACTGGTTACAACATTTAACATTTACGAAGGCTCTCGTCGGGCTTATATTAGGGCGCCGGAGATCGAAATCCGTGAAACGTCGTGACACCCTCGGGGACGTTGAGCTTCGACCAGCCTCGTCAGGCGAGTTCTTAATGACTGCCTGCTTTAAGAGTCCTTCTGATACTAGGAGCGCGAATGCTTCCTAAAAGTGAAGCAGTTGAACCTTTTGTCAGAATTGTGGCGATTGACGACGATCCCGAATTTCTTGACTTCCTCAGCCACGCGCTAAGCGAAAACGGCATGGAAATCATCACTTCTGCTGATACTGATACGGGATTGGACCTGGCCTTAGATGTCCGCACGGATATTGTTTTGCTTGACTTGGTGATGCCCAATTGTAGCGGCTTCGACCTCCTGGAAAAAATTGTCAGCGTGAACCCCACAATTAACGTAATTCTTTTGACGCGCGAATACTCAACAGAATTGGCAGTAGAAGCCATTCAGAAAGGGGCTGCGGATTACTTGAACAAGCCAATTTCGGTTGAAGCGTTAAGGCTTAGGATAAAGAAATTTGTGGATAGCGCTCGTGAGCGGCATGAAGCGACGAAACTTAGTCACGAGCTTCTGCGCAACTTTCGATTTGAGGGAATCGTAGGGTGGAGCCCTCTGATGTTGGAGGTATTTGACAAGATTCGGCGCACTGGCCCGCATTTCCGAAATATCCTAGTTACCGGCGATACAGGAACGGGCAAGGAGTTGGTGGCCCATTCTCTACATCGACTTAGTCCCGCCTCTTCCGGACCTTTTGTGGTGTGCAATTGTGCAGCGATGGTTGAGACCCTTTTCGAGAGCGAACTATTTGGCCATGTAAAAGGTGCGTTCACGGGAGCTCTCCAAGACAAGAAAGGGTATTTTGAACTTGCAAATGGAGGCACTGTTTTCCTGGATGAAATCGGCGAGGCGAGTCTTTCGACCCAGGCCAAGCTTCTTCGAGTACTGCAGGACCATGTGGTGCAACGCGTTGGTTCGCCCATTCGTCACGAAGTTGACGTTCGAGTGGTGGTGGCGACCAATCGCGACCTACGCTCGATGGTGACACAAAAGAATTTCCGAGAGGATCTGTACTACAGAATCTGTGCCGTCGAAATCAAGCTGCCTACGTTGTCCCGCCGACGAGAGGATTTACCCTTGCTCGAGCACCATTTTCTGGAGAGGTACGCCGCACAGTACAAAAAGTCGATTCGCGGAATTACGCGAAAAGCTCAGATATTGTTGGCTCGCTACTCGTGGCCCGGGAATGTTCGTGAGCTCGAAAATGTTATTGCTCATGCATGCATGATGACACGGGGCGATGCGATCGATGCTCACGACCTTCCGGACGTCTTCAGGAGCGAGCGTTTTGACGCCGGCGACTGGGACCCTGATCGCAGTTCGCTCGAGGAAGTTCAGCGTCGGCACGTCCGGCGCGTTCTTAAAGCTGTAGGGAATAATAGAGCTGAAGCTGCGGAAATTCTCGGAATCGGCCGCACTACTTTGTATCGCATCCTCGCGAACGATAAGGAGCCTGCAGAAAATGAAGCCCACAAGTAGGCATGCTGATACCTTGCCCCTGATTCCACTCGTTCAGAAATTAACGAAAAAACATTCTTGACCTGCTGCAACTGGATTACTGTCCCAAAGATAATTAGTACTGCTCACAGAGCTAACGCGGATTAGTGTTTCAATTCAGAACACTTTCTACTTTGAAGGCCATATAGTCTCGCCTGTTTTCAACAACTTGCAAGCTAAACGCATGGCCTCCGGAGTGCACTATCCCGTATTGGCCCGGACTATGCCGCCTCGCGGTGCATTCGGCTTTGCAAAGCGATGCCTCGAATTGTCCGAAGGTGGCTTTGCGAATCAGACAAGGCTTGTGATGTTAGAACCGAAATCAATACTTGGAGACACAACAATCATGAAGTTCAAACTCGGCATGGTATTACTGATTACAGGGTTTCTCTACCCCACGATTATTCGTGCTCAGGTTCCAGTTGGACGCTGGGAAATAGTCCACACGAGCGGAGACAACGTTGCTCAAGCCAGCCAGTACCCGGGGAGCTTTTCCACTTTTCTGAGTGCGGGTGGTACAGGCTATACCTACGGGACGTTCACCAGTTCCATGTGCGTTATCGATACTGAATCCTATAACGTCGTTCCCACTTGGGTTTCGCTGGGTTCCAATAATTATGAAATTACAATCACAGTCGACAATCTAGGGTTGGGTCCGAATTTCTCATTCGTTTACATTGGTCAGTACAATTCCAACACCAATGTCCCGGGAGATACCTCTTATAGTATTCCTGCAATTACGGGAACATACTACCCGGTGGGAGATGCTTCTGCCTGCAGCGTTGCAACACAGGGCACTCCTGGTACCTTCGTTGCAACTCTCCTGCCCACACTTTCGTCTGGATCAGCTTTAGGTTCACTGGATGGCTATAGCGCCGCTAATGGTTCAGCATTCGATTCGACGGTGAATGCGACCCTCACGTTTAGTACGCCGGCCGAGCCCGGTCAGATTTCCGGCACGGTAGCCCTCGCTTCCAACCCGACGTTCACCAGCCTCGCATGCTTCGCAACAACCGGCACCGTTGTGAACGCTTTGACTATCAACCCCAATAGGTCCAGTCAGTCTGGTGTTTACGAATATGTGTTTGCAGAAGGTCTAGACCCCTACGGCGTGCCTACTACGCTTTTCCTCGACGGCTTTTCAGCGGATTTGTACACCACCGCTAGCAACACGGACCTCAGCGCGACACAAGTTACCTCAACTGAATGGGCTGTATCCGCTGCCATCGGTGAAGACTACCCCGCCGTCGGAATCACTGGCGTAAGCAATGACGGCACGAATAACGCCATGGTTTATTTGTACGGCGTTATCGGCGGCGTTTGTAACGGTGCAGGTGGAGTTGACGCGCCATTTCATTTCATTTCAGGCACGCCGATCGATCACAAGCCCAATAAGCATCATCGCCGCGGCCACGGGGAGAATCCGCATCGCGGCCAGCTTGAAGAACGTGAAGATTGAGGACAGGTACCCACGTTGTGTCGGGCGCCTTCCACCCCTTTCGTGGCCAGCTGCACGGCGGGCTGGGAAGAGAAACACAGATCTACCGCAAGGCTAGTCGGTGGCATACGACAGCTTTATTGCAGGAGACGGGTTCTTGATCCCAGCACCCATCTCCTGCATAAGCCATTCACAGAAGAGGTCCTTACTAGGAAGGCTCGCGAGGTGCTTGATGGCCCGGCGAAGCCAATGCCAGCTACAAGCAGTCTGGCCGAAACTGCTACAGTCAATATCAGGTCCAACAAATAGGAGTGACTAGGCGATGAGCAAGGTTTTAGTTGTGGATGACGATAAAGCCTTACGAGGCCTGGTGCGTCTCGAATTGAGTGACACATATGAAATTATTGACTCCGGCGAACCAGAAAAGGGCTTGGCTCTCGCACTCGAATGCAAGCCCGACGCAATCTTACTCGATCTGCGAATGGCCAATTATTCCGGTTACGATCTGCTTCAGTCGTTCCCTTCTCTTAATAGCACCAAAATGATCCCCGTAATTGTTGTGAGCGGTGAAGCCTGGCGGACAAACGAAAGAACACTGCAAGCGGCTTGGCGCCGCAGGCTATTTTGAGAAGCCGATCAATCTTGATGAACTGCGGGCATGCCTCCAGCAAGTTGCCAAGAAACGCCGCCACATCCCGCGAAGTGAAGTACGTGTTCGCTTAACGGTCGCCTTGAAGTTGCGAGGCACAGACAATCAGGGGAAGAAGTTCGAAGAGGCTGCTACGACGGAGAACGGGAGAACGTGAGCGTGAGCGGTTTTCTGTGCCGTTGCTACGCCAAGCTTCCCGCCAATTCCATTGTGGATGTCTGTCTAGGAAGCCACGCAAACGCATGCGTCGGTAAGGCTAGAATTATTCAAACGTGAAAGCTGGATCTCTTTGGTACTACGGATGCCACTTCGTGGAGAAGACCGAGCAGTGGGTGCTGCGGTAAAGGGCATTCGTTGCCTCGGTCTCGGCGTAATGCGCTGACGGGTCCTGCCGGCGCAGGAGAGTCCCTAGGAGACGAAAAGAACAAATTCAGACTGGCATTGAATGAATGGCGGGGACGACGAGACTCGAACTCGCGACCTCTGCGGTGACAGCTAGTTCAGGCCGGTCTGAGTTACCTTGACCGCGCAACCCACCCCCACGGTGCCACCGCAAGTAACGCCGGCCGTGCTGTTCCCCTGACTCGAGAAATAGAGACTAGAGGACTGCGGAAAGGTCGTCGTATTCGCGTCATTGTCCACAATGATTCCGCTAGGGCCGCCGATTTCAGCAATCGAATTTGCAAAGGCCAATGTTCCGGGCCTGTTGGTCACGTTGATCGACATAACGCATCCGCCCCCTCCACAGTTGGGGCCTGCACCAAGGCTTTGAACGCCAAAGAAAATCTGATCCTGGCTAGCAGTGGGGGCGCTGGCATTGAAAAGCTCCGTCACAGGAGCACATTCCGTACCGTTGCCCGAAGCAACCGCGAGAGCCACACCAACGTCGACAGCGCCGTTCATGGTGCCTGTATTCGTGAACCCGATGCGCTGCATGGTCGGCGTGCTGTTACTTGATTCCCCGCACACGTACAGCGATCCGGCGCTCCTGTTGCCTGTCAGGTAAGAGTTGTCAAAAGCCCCCGAATGAAGATGGTGGCCCCCAGCTCCAACGTTAACTGAGACAAAGGCACCCGCACTTAAGATTGTATCCGACTGAACCACGGCTGCGTTAGATCCGTTACTTCCGTTGTTGCCGATAAATGCGAACACCTTTCCGGTAGTCGAATCTACAAGCGGACCATCCGTTATGACATGGACCCCACCAGGGCTGAGGTTGATGGAGCCGCCGAAGCATGGGAGTGTGCAAGTTGTCCCCGTAATACTTAGGACTTCCCGTACATAGCTCAAGACACCGTCCGAATCCGTCACAAAAATATTGTCCGAAACGGAATCGAGCGCAGGGGAATTCAGCCTTGTTGTTGCTGTGCCGCCCAACTTCATGGGCCAACTGCCCGTCATGCCCGTCACAACCTCGCTCGGGGTCGCGCTAGAGACTCCAAAAGCGTTGACAATCTTATGAAGCACATCGGCGTCATCGCCGACGTATATAACGTCGCGCTGATAGTCGTAGAAAGGTGAGGACGCGGAATCCGCCTGACCGCCATTGAACGCTATGCTGATCATGCACGATCCCGTAACAGGACAATGCCCCGCGTGTCCGTCAGGGGTCCATGCTGTGGCGATGGTGGGAGCGGCTGCGGTGTTGATGGCACCGCCATCACCGGCACTCCACTTCAGAAGATGCAGAATGGCCCCGCCGTTCGCGGCACTCCGTGTCTCAACGAACGCTACCTTGCTGCCGTCCAGTGACAACACGGGAGAAGTTTCCACGGTTCCCGTGGTAGCCACGCCTGCGGGATTGAAATTTGTGTTATAAGACCAGTATACAACCGGATTGGCAACCTTACAGAATGGAGTGGGAGTGCCAGTTCCGGCGTACAGTTCATTATAGGCAATGATGCTGGCTTGTCCGCCCGTCGCGCCCGCAAGATTCGTTGGGAAGACCGCATAGTCGTTTATACAATCCGGTGCGGCATTGATATTGAATGAGAATTTAGCGGGATATACTGGGACGAAAGGAGATGCAGGAGAGCCTGTTGAACCGCCTGCTCCCAAAGACTGGCCCCAATCTCGTTGAAACGTGGGTTTGTGCTCTCT
>Ga0210383_10001257_pt1 | contig 23301 bp, 22 predicted proteins | sample IncBWC14OmetaG_FD_160072 | JGI IMG/M metagenome (GOLD analysis project Ga0210383, IMG submission 160072) | Forest soil microbial communities from Barre Woods Harvard Forest LTER site, Petersham, Massachusetts, United States - Inc-BW-C-14-O ... | reverse complement strand
AAGGAAAACATCGCGCTGCTTTACGAGATTTTGAAAAGCGGAATTGACGGTTATCAGTTCGATTTTTATGTTCTGTCGGCGGCGCCGGTGGAAGTGATTCAGTCCGCGCTCGAGGGAATCGTTCCACCCAGTCATATTTATGGAACTGAGTTCCGCTACAACGATGCGGGGCAGATTGAATCGATCGCACGGGCCACGGCCGGCTACGGCAAAGTCGCGCGGCTCGATCAGTTGCAGGCTGAACGGCAGGTTGGGCCGGACCACATCATTTATGTGGGTGATGGCAGCTCTGATCTGCACGTCATGCTGCACGTCAACGTGCGCGACGGCTTCACTATCGCGGTCTCCGAGGCCAAGCATGTTTCGCAGGTGGCGAAACGAACTATCCTCAGCAGTAACGCGCTGGCTGTGCTGGCGCCTATTCTGGAAGATGTGGTGGGGTGGGAGAGAGCTCACATCCGGCAGCTGTTTGAATCCTACGGAATGCTGATTCAGGAGTGGGACCGGGTACGCACCGACTGGCTTACGCTACGCTCGGATGGAAGCGACTGGTCGGCGGCGGGCGCGAGCTAGAGTATGCGCGGGCGGCTGCGACTGTGCGCGTCCACTTAAGATTCACCACCGTTTATTATTGCTCGATGCTGCGTGATAAAAACCTAGTCCCGCTTTCGCGCCAGCATCAGCATGCGCTGGCGCTGTGTGTCCGCCTCGACCGAGCGATTCAGGCGGGAGAGGTTGATGTAGAGGCGTGGCAGGCCGAGATCGCGCAACAATTTGAACAGGAGATCGGATTCCATTTTGCAGCGGAAGAGAAGGAACTGTTTCCTGCCGCTGTGCGATTTCCCGAGTTACAGCCGCTGGTGGAGGAACTTCTCGCCGAACACGATTTTCTTCGCGACTATTTTTCTCGCGCGAGCCTCCGCAGCCTCGATCTGCAGAGCCTGGGGAAGTTCGCGGAGAAACTGCCGCAGCACATCCGCAAAGAAGAGCGCCAGCTTTTTGAGGGGATGCAGAAGGTTATGAGTGCGCGGGAGCTCGACGCGTTAGGAGCCGCGCTGGACGAGGCGCTGAAGGATGCGTCCTCGGCTTGCGTGTTGCCGGGTGAGGCCACGCGCTTGCGGTCCAAGCCCTAATCAGCGTAACTCGTTGTACAATGCGCGCGTACCTCGATTCCGACCGGAATCCAACTCACCGGCTCTCGCAGCCACCAAGGAGAGATCATGAAAAAACATCTTGTTGTCTCCGTCGTCGTGCTGTGCTGTATGGCTGTCGCCCAGGGTAATGACAAACCTGCGTCTAAACAGGGTGCAGCCAAACCCGCTACCAAGTCGGCTCCAGCGACTCACAAGAATGCCTTCACTCCAGACCAGATTCCATACGGACCCGCTCCTCCTTTCGTTCCGGCAGGTGCTTCGCTGGCAGTTCTGGAAGGTAATCCGATGGCGGCGACGGGCGATTACACCATCCGTTTGAAGATGCCAGATGGCTATAAGGTCGCCCCGCACTGGCACCCGAAACGTGAGAACGTGACCGTGATTTCAGGCTCGCTGAAAGTTGGAATGGGCGACAAATTTGACGAAAGCAAAATGATGAGCTTCCCGGCCACCAGTTTTGCTTATCTGGATCCCAGCATGCACCATTATGTGATGGCCAGCGGAGAAACCGTGGTACAGATACACGGCGTGGCCCCGGTGAAGTTTAACTACGTGGATCCTAACGACGATCCCAGCAAGAAGAAACCGTAGCCTTGGCTTGAGCCGGGATCGTCATTCCGATGGCGGCGATGGAGGTGGGCTATTGCCTGTGCTATCGGCAACGCCGTCACAGGCACACCCACAGATCCCTCGCTTCGCTCGGTATGGCATGTAATTGAATTGCTAGACCAGGTCTTCTACTTTGACTGGGCCACCCTTCCATGAGTCGTTGAACTCGGCTTCGACGAAGCCTGCGTCATAGTTGCGGTTTTGCGTCTTCAACGATTGCTGCAATCCGAAAAGGGAGCGCGGATTGCGTGGATTGCGATCGAGGTCGGCTCGAAAAACTTTCTCCGCTCCCGCGGCATCGCCATTCATCAGGAGGATGCCGCCCAGGGACTCGCGGACGGGGAAGAACCAGTCTGGAGGCTCTCCGTATTTCAGCGTATCCTGAATCGCGACTGCCGCCGTCAGCAGGGCGATTGCCTGGGTGTAATCTTTTCTCGCCATCGCGATCTTTGCTCCGAGAACATCCTCGGAAATTTTCATGATGTCTTTCGCTTTGTTATTGATCGGCATGGAGAAGATCACATCGGGCGGCGTATTCTGCTCTGCCTCGGAAACGATTTTGTATTCCGCCTCGGCTTCGCTCAACTTCCCCGTTCCCGCCAGCGCCATGCCACGGGAGAAATGCCAGAATCCGGTTGTGATCTTCATCGCGGGATCGGGCTGCGGCATAGCGAGAATGTCATTCCACCGATGAAAACGAACATCCACCGCCATCGGGATGGTCATGAAACCTTCGAGCGGGGGCATGTCTTTCACGTGCGGACCGACATTTGCGACCAGTAAAGCCGCGTTCTTGCTGGCTTCCGCATAGTTGCCGTTCATGCTGGCGCACATGGCGATGAAGTGCAGGTTGTGGCTGTAATACATCAGGGGATAGATTCCTTGTGCGCCACTGGCTTTGATGTAGGCGCGGTCTACCGTTGCGGGTTCTTCGTTGGTCTTCACCGCGGCTTCATAGTCGCCGGTACGGATGTAAACGTGGGCCGGCATATGCACGATGTGTCCTGCGGAAGGGGCGAGGGCCGCTAACCGGTTGGCGCCGGCCAGGGCGCGCTCGGGATTGGCTGAGGCCTCAGTGGCGTGAATGTAATAGTGAATTGCGCCCAGGTGATTGGGATCGCGGCGAATTACGGATTCCAGGGTAGCGACAATCTCCTCGGTACCCGCTTGCGGTGTGCCGTCAACATGCCACAATCCCCAAGGATGCAGGTTCATGCCCGACTCGGCGAACAGCGTGGCGGCATCGAGATCGTCGGGATATTTCTTCGACACTTCGCGCATGGCATCGTGATAATCCTCGGCAGCTTTTCTGAGGTCCGCCTTCGGGTCGGCCGGAAAGCGCTTCGCCATGGCTTGAATATAGGCCTGCTCGCTCGGTGAAGCATTCGCGGATAGATCGACCGCTTTCTGGATCGCTTCGTGCGCCTGCTTGAAACGGTCTTCGCTGGCAGGATCGTTGTAGTTCGGGCCGACGGCTTCAGCAATTCCCCAGTAAGCGATTGCGAGTTTGGAATCAAGTTCAGTGGCGCGCTGAAACGAGCGGGCAGCTTCATCGTGATTGAAGTCGTAAATCAGGCACAGGCCTTGATCGAAGAACTTCTGGGCTTCGGGATTGCTGGTCGAGACGGGATGATGAACGTTTCCCACTCCCGACATGAGCGTTGCTGGTTTGGACTGAGTGTGAGCGGAATGGTCTTGCGCAGGGGATGGCAGACAGAAACACAGGGCGAGCAAAACGGACATGCGAAATCGCATACGATCGTCCTCCTCTGAATTAGGGGAACTGGAAGCGCTGCTGCGTGTGTTGCCCCAAGTGCGCCCAGAGTAATCCAAAGCCGGGAAAGACGCAATGGAATGGCAAGATGGGTTAGTTGCCGCCGGTGTGCCATGAATCCGGAGTCTGGTTGACCTCATCTAGCAACTATGACTCAGGCAGGTGGTGTTTTTCCTTTGGCGGATTATTCAGGAGCGGTCGTTCAACCTCTGGAAGCGAGTACGCTGAATGATGCGGCTTTGCTGGACGCCTACTCGCAGGCGGTCGTCGGCGCGGCGGAAGCAATCAGCCCATCGGTCGTGAAGATTGATGTCGCGCAAGCGGGACGAAGCCGATCCGGGGAGCCTCGCGAGCGGCAAGGCGGTGGTTCCGGATTTGTATTCACGCCCGATGGCCTGGTGCTGACCAACAGCCACGTTGTGCATGGTTCCACCCGCATCGATGTGTCTCTTCCGGATGGGCAGCGCTTCCCTGCCCATATTATTGGAGACGATCCTGCGACTGATCTGGCTGTGATCCGCATAGGGTTGCCGAGCAACGACGCGCCTCATCTCGTCGCCGCGCCTTTGGGGGATTCGCAGCGGCTTCGGGTTGGGCAGTTGGCGATTGCCATCGGCAATCCTTATGGCTTTCAGTACACCGTGACCGCTGGCGTGGTTAGCGCTTTGGGACGGTCGTTGCGATCGTACTCCGGGCGGCTGATTGAAGATGTGATTCAAACTAATGCGTCGCTCAACCCGGGGAATTCGGGCGGTCCGCTGGTGACTTCTGACGGGCACGTGGTGGGCGTAAACACGGCGACGATCATGGGCGCTCAGGGACTGTGTTTCGCCATCGGGATCAATACCGCGAAGTTTGTTGCGGGGCGCCTGCTGCGCGATGGCAGAATTCGGCGCAGCTACATCGGCGTCGAAGCCCAGACCGTGCCGCTGCTTCGCCGGGTGGTGCGCTTTTACGATCTGCCGAGCGAAAGCGGCGTGATCGTGGCCTCGGTCGCGAACGGCAGTCCGGCGCAAAAAGCAGGATTGCGGGAGGGCGATGTGATTATCGCTCTTGATGGCAAGCCGGTCGCGGGCGTGGATGATCTGCATCGTCTATTGACTGATGCGCGCGTGGGGGCTAGCAGCGGGCTGACTGTTTTGCGGCACACGGAAAAGTTGGAGTTCACGATCGTCCCCCAGGAGATGCGCGACTAGACGTGGGGTTTCGGTGTCCCGGGGATTAGCCTTGCGGTCCCGGCGGCATCGCTTCCCACCCTTGCAACGAACGCAGGGATGGGGCACCCCTCGGTTTAGTTTGGGATGGGAACTCGACCGGTCATGCCACGTTGGGGATTTCTGTCGCGTTGGTGTAGATCTTCAAACCCAATGTCCGTCCAACACGGACCATTTCATCTGCTCCGGCCGAAGGGCCTCCGACTCGAAGGACGGCGTCGCACTTTTCCAGAAGGCGAACTGCGATTGGATGGAATATCTCGTTGAACGCTTGGTCGCCAATCCTCATGGACCCGGCCAGTTCAACCAGTGGAAGCGCCAGCCATTCACCTAGAACCGGGATGTGTCCGGCGCGGAAGATGGGCAGCGCATGGGACTCCATCTCTTGAACATTCTTCTTGATCAAAGACGGATCGTCGTTGGTACCGGAGCGGTAGGGACCTGCAATCAGGATCATCATCGGTTTCGTCGTCATGGGTTTGGTCTGGACTAGGAACAAAATTACCTGAAAAGTGGCTGGGCGTCATTCGGGCAGGTCCGCCATTGCGACTTTTAGGATGGCCGAGCCTCAGCGCTAAAGGCGTCGTTGAAAGGGAAACGCTTACGGCACGCCTAAAGGCAAGCCCTGATACGAATCGCTAGGCTTCAACGCGTGGGGCCACTTCCGTGTCATTGCCAGCGGCTTCCCTGCTGTGTTAGCTTCTTGAAACAGCAGAGGTTAGCTTGCAAGCAACAGTTCCCGCCGGGCTGGACCGCAAAGAGGCCGAAGTTTATTTGCGGCTGGATCCGAAGCGGCTCCCAAAACACATCGCCATTATCATGGACGGCAACGGCCGATGGGCCAAGCGACGCCACCTGCCTCGCATTGCCGGACATCGCGCTGGAGTGTCGTCCGTGCGCTCTACGGTGGAGACGGCTTCGCGCATCGGCATTCCCGCGCTCACGCTTTACGCTTTCTCCGAGGAGAATTGGAAGAAGCGGCCCGAGAGCGAAGTCCATTTCCTCATGGGCCTGCTCTGCCGGTATCTGAAGGCGGAAGTGCCTACGCTGAACAAGAACAATATCCGCCTGGAATACATTGGCCGCCAGCATGAACTGCCGGCGTCGGTGCAGGAAAAAATGCGGTGGGCGCGAGAAGCGACGGCACATAACTCCGGCATGGTGTTGACGCTGGCGCTCAACTACAGTGCGCGTACGGAGCTGGTGGATGCCTTCCGCTCGATTGTGGACGCGGCGGCACGGAATGGCGGTTTGGATCATCTGGAAATTGACGAGGACGCTGTTTCGCGCCACCTTTACACACGGCATTTGCCTGATCCTGATCTCGTGGTTCGCACCAGCGGGGAGATGCGGCTAAGCAATTTTCTGCTGTGGCAACTGGCATATGCGGAAATTTATGTGACTCCTACCCTGTGGCCAGAGTTCCGTGGCACGCATCTGCTCGAGGGCATTGCGGAATATCAGAAGCGCGAGCGGCGCTATGGCGGGCTGGCGGGAGATGCTGCGAACGCCCAAGGACACCGCGATGTTTCGCGGGCGGGGGCGCCCGCGCCACACATTCCTCACCCTGCGAAGACGGGCAGGAGCTAAGGCTCTTGCATCTGCTCAAGCGCATCCTCACAGCGGTGGTTTTGATTCCTGTCGTCCTGCTGCTAGTGCTTCGCGCACCAGTGCCCGTGGTGGCGCTGGTGGCGGCTTTGGTGGCCCTGCTCACGGTGCAGGAATTTCTCAAGCTCGCCGAGGCTTATGGGATTCGTCCGCTGCGTTGGCCGACCTACATTTTTGTGGGGCTATTCTTTTTGCTGCTGGCAGTCAATCCGGGAAACGATAAGCCTCTGCTCTCGACCGCGATCTTTGTTTACAGCGTGGGATTCGCCGCTGCCATTGCGCCGTTTGTTTTTCTCACCATTGCCATGCGCCGGGTGAACCTGAGTACCTCGCTTCCGGCTGCGCTGGTCTCGGCTTTCGCGTTCGGGTACATCGCTTTGCCGCTGGGATTTCTGGTGCAGTTGCGCGAGCAGTGGTCCGGGGCGTTCCTGCTTCTTTATTTATTGCTGCTGGTCTGGGCGGGAGACATCTTCGCATATTTTGTGGGGCGTTCCCTGGGCCGTCATTTGATGTCGCCGCGCATCAGTCCCAAGAAAACCTGGGAGGGCGCGCTGGCATCTCTGCTGGCGAGTCTGGTAGTGGGAATGTTGCTCTACAACTATGCGCTGCCCATCAGCACGGCTCTGCTGCATGCGCATCTCATCGAACGTCGCGATGGCTTCTTTGCGTTGCAGAAGCCGCCCCTGGGGCCGACGTTGCTCCTGTCAGCGGCGCTCAATATCGCGGCGCAGTTGGGCGATCTGGTGGAATCGTTGATTAAGCGCGGAGCCGGAGTGAAGGATTCGGGAACGATTTTGCCGGGCCACGGAGGTATGCTGGACCGCATCGATGCCCTGCTCTTTGCCGCTCCAGTGCTGTGGTACTATGCGGCTTGGCGGGTGATGCAGTAGAGCTTTAACCACAAAGGACAGGAAGGTACACAAAGAAACGCAATAAATCCGACAGAAGTAAATTGGCGTCCTGATGTTTTCCTTTGTGGATCTTTGTGTCCTTTGTGGTTCTCGATTTTCCTATCCATGAAACGAATTTCCATCCTGGGTTCGACCGGCTCTATCGGGCGCAGCACATTGAGCGTGGTTGAATCTTATCCCGAGCGATTTCAGATTATTGCGCTGGCTGCGGGACGGAATGTAGATGCCGCATTCGAACAGACTCAGCGCTGGAAGCCGCGGCTGATCTCGGTTGCCGCAGAGGCGGATGCGGAAATTCTTCGCGCTCGCTTGAAGACTGCGGGAATACACGGAATCGAAGTGGTCCACGGTTCGGCTGGAGCCGTACAAGTCGCCACCCATCCGGAAGCGGACTTCGTGGTCAGCGCCATCGTTGGGGTTGCGGGACTCGAAGCCACCTACGAAGCGGTGCGTGCCGGCAAGACCGTTGGCCTCGCGAACAAAGAGTGTTTAGTTGCGGCGGGAGAACTGATCACCGCTGAGGCCCGACGTCAGGGCAAGCCTCTTTTGCCGATCGACAGCGAACATAATGCGGTCCATCAATGCATGCGCGGCGGACGCATGGAGGAGGTTCGGCAGATCTGGCTGACGGCCTCGGGTGGACCTTTTCTGCACACCCTTCAATCGCAGTTTTCCGCAATCACTGTCGAACAGGCCTTAAACCATCCCACTTGGAAGATGGGCCGCCGCATCACCATTGACTCGGCGACATTGATGAATAAGGGGTTCGAGGTGATCGAAGCTTGTCGTTTATTCAATCTGCCGCCTAACCGAGTACAGGTGATCGTGCATCCCCAGTCCACGATCCATTCCATGGTTGAGTTCGTGGATGGCAGCATACTTGCTCAGTTTTCGGTGACGGACATGCGGTTGCCAATTCTCTACGCTCTGACTTACCCGGAGCGCATTGAATCCGATATGCGCTTCCCGGTCATGGACTTACGGCATCTCGAATTCGCCCCCCCAGACGTGGGAAAATTCCCTTGCCTGGGTCTGGCTTACGAAGCGGCCGAGGCCGGGGGTGCAAAAACTGTAGCGCTCAACGCCGCCGATGAGGTCGCAGTGGCCGCGTTTCTGGATGGTTGTATCCGTTTCACCGAGATTCCTGCCATAATTAAGATGGTGCTTGCGGAAACGAAAGCCGGTAAATTGGAATCTATAAGTAAGGTGCTGGAGGCGGACGCCCAAGCTCGCCGGATTGCCCATGAAAAAGTAGAGCAGTTGGGCTACGCCGCGGCTGCGCGATCTGCGTCTTCTACCTTGCGAGGGGAATAATAAAACTATATGTCGGGATTTTTTATCGCTGTTCTGGCGGTTGCGGTGGTCCTGGGATTCATGATTCTCATCCATGAATTCGGCCACTACGCGGTGGCGAAGTTGCTGGGCGTGCGAGTCGAGGTTTTTTCCATCGGATTTGGCAAGCGGCTGTTTGGCTTTCGCCGCGGTGATACTGACTACCGGATTGCCGCCATTCCTCTCGGCGGCTACGTGAAAATGAGCGGCGAGAATCCCATGGATGAGCGGACCGGCGATCCCGGCGAGTTCTTGTCGCACCCGCGCTGGCATCGTTTTCTGATCGCCATTGCCGGGCCGTCCATGAATATTCTGCTCGCCATCGGCCTGCTTACTTTCGTTTACATGGTGCACTACGAATATCCGGCCGTGTTGGACGAACCCGCGGTCATCGGCTGGGTGTTGCCCGATACTCCGGCAGCGAAAGCCGGCATTCAGATTGGTGATCGCATCGCTCGCCTCGAGGGAATCGAAAATCCGACCTGGAAGCAAGTCGATCCGAAAGAAGCCCTGAGTCCGAATCAGCCTCTCGACGTCACCATCGACCGCGGGGGAAAACTTTTTGACAAGACCATTGTGCCCGAAGCCTACGGCGTAAATCAGATGGGATCGGCCGGATGGGTTCCCAAGGAGCCTAGCGTTACTGTAACGGATCTCGAAGACGGCCTGCCAGCGCAAAGGGCGGGAATGAAAATCGGGGATGAAATCCTCGCCGTCGATGGCCAGCCCATCCCCGCCCTCCAGGCGATGATTGAGACCTTGAAGCGTACCCAGGGAAAGCCCATCGAAATTACGGTTCGTCGCAATGGCGAGCAGAAGACCTTCACCATGCAACCGGTGTTGGCTGACATTCCCGGGCTGCAGGAGAAACGTTATCGCGTGGGCATTGGCAGTACCCGGATGAAGGTAAGCGCTCTGCCCCTGGCCGCGGCCTTCCACAGGTCGATCGAGCAGAATAAGGAAGGCTCGCTCCTGATTCTGGAACTGGTGCAAAAGATGATTCAACGGAAGATCTCGATCCGCACCATCGAAGGACCGATCGGGATTGGCCGCGCCGCGGGAGAAGCTGCCACCGAAAAAGGGTGGACTCCGCTGATGGCTTTGACTGCCGCGATCAGCCTGAATTTGGGCATCTTTAACCTCCTGCCGATTCCCATCCTCGACGGCGGCGTAATCCTGCTGCTGTTCGTCGAAAGCCTCATGCGCCGCGATATCAGCCTGCAGATCAAAGAACGCATCTATCAGGCAGCATTTGTGTTTCTGGTGCTGTTCGCGGTCATGGTGATCTACAACGACCTGGCCAAGACCTTGCCCGGAATGATGCAGAGACTGCCGTGACCACAACTTCTGGATTCAACTAGGAGCGCGCGTTTCTGCATAACAGCTTGGCCTTGGGGCTTCCTTTGTGAACCTTCGTGCCCGGAGCCTGCCCTGAGCGGAGTCGAAGGGTGGTTTCCGCTCTTGTTCGCAGCGGACACTCATGTTCGGCCCCTGCCGCATGCTAAACTAGAGCTTCCCCATGGCTAACATTCATCGCAGGAAATCCGTTACGTGCTCGATCAATGGTGTTCGCGTAGGCAGCGATGCACCGGTTGTGGTGCAGTCCATGACAAACACTGATACCGCCGACATTGCCTCGACCGTTCAGCAAGTCGCGGCGCTGGCGCGCGCAGGCTCCGAACTGGTTCGCGTGACCGTGAACAACGAAGACGCCGCTGCCGCCGTCGCGCCCATTGTTGAGCAACTCGACAAGCAAGGTATTAGTGTTCCAATCGTCGGTGACTTTCATTACAACGGACATCAGTTACTCAAGAAGTATCCCGAGTGCGCGCGGGCTCTGGCGAAGTACCGCATCAATCCGGGCAACGTCGGCATCGGACGCAAGGACGATTCCAACTTCCGCACCATGATTGAAGTCGCGGCCGAGAATCAGAAGCCGGTCCGCATCGGCGTGAACTGGGGCTCGCTCGATCAGGCATTGCTCACCCGCATGATGGATGAGAACTCGCGCCTCTCCGAACCGAAAGACGCACGAGAAGTCACGATGGAAGCGATGGTGGTGAGCGCGTTGAATTCCGCTGCGCTTGCCGAGAAGTGCGGACTGCGCGCCGATCAGATCATTCTCAGCGCCAAAGTCAGCGGCGTACAGGATTTGATCGACGTCTATCGTTCACTCGCGGCTCGTTGCAACTACCCGCTGCACCTCGGACTGACCGAAGCCGGCATGGGCGCCAAAGGCGTAGTCGCATCCAGCGCGGCGCTCGGGGTTCTCTTGCAGGAAGGCATCGGCGATACCATTCGCGTGTCTCTGACGCCCGCGCCTGGCGGCGATCGCACCGAAGAAGTTCGCGTAGCCCAGCAGATTTTGCAATCACTCGGCATCCGCCATTTCACCCCGCAGGTCACGGCCTGCCCCGGATGCGGCCGCACCACCAGCACCTTCTTCCAGGAAATGGCCGAGCAGATTCAGTCCTACCTGCGCGAGCAAATGCCCATGTGGAAGGATCGCTACACCGGCGTCGAAGAGATGAAAGTCGCGGTCATGGGCTGCGTGGTCAACGGCCCCGGCGAATCCAAACACGCCAGCCTCGGCATTTCCCTTCCCGGCACCTTCGAAGAACCCAAAGCCCCGGTCTACGTCGATGGCCGCCTCTTCACCACGCTAAAGGGCGACCACATCGTCGCCGAGTTCATCAAGATCCTGGATGAGTACGTGGAAAGCCACTACGCTGCGCGAGAAGAAGTGGCCGCGCATTAGGTCAGCTTGGATGGGACAACCCACCTTGGCCGCCCGGCGTTTTTATTCAGTTCCAGCCAATAGCGGTAAGATTAAGCTGCTGCGAGAGTGGTTCGAATAGGTGTTCCACGTCGGTTGATACGATTCGTCAGCCTGGTTGCCCCAACTGACCCAACCTTTTCGCTCGCCGCGCGCAAACAGCTCGAGATACGGTCCACGGCTGCACGACTCGATAACCTGGTATTGCTCCTCAGGTTTTCTTGAATGCTCCCGCTTGCGGCTTGATACGTAGTTTACCTGGGTCCGGCCTGGCTTCAGTGTCCGCGCATTCTTGCCGCGAACTCCGAAGAGAAGAAGTTCGGTTACATTCCTGAAGTAGAAACCGACACCCCTCCCATCTGAGCCGCCGTCTTTGCGAACTTTATGCCAAACGATATTGCTCTTGTACTGAAATCCCCACGCTTGCATAACATCGACGCCTTGGGGCTGAAGAGCGTTAGAACCCAGGTAAACGACCCTCTAAGGCTAATGCCGCTGACCGATCTGCCGATCCAATACGTATGACTCGCCCCAAGAAGAAATCCCAAGCTGCGCCCGACCCCTTAACGAATTGGGAACGGGTATCGCCCACCCTGAAGAGCCCTCGGACCAAGCAATCGCCGGACGGCCCCGTGGAAGCAGAAAGGCGCAGACCGGGACATTTCCTACTGGAGAAAGCAATCGCCGAACTCTGCGCCACAAGTAAAATAATCCCACTAACTAGCAAGCATATCGATCTACTAATACAGGACAGCCTCGTATCTTTTGTCTTCGAAATGAAGGTCTGCGACATCACAGACATCGGGTCCCATCTGCGCCATGCGATATATCAGCTGCTCGAATACCGATATTTATACCGGAATGTGCTTAGGTCCGAAGTGCGTCTCTGTGTTGTTAGCGACCGACGACCAAGAGGGGGTTCGGAGTGGATCATGGGCTACTTGGACCACATTCGCATCGGGATTATCTGGAGGAACGACGGAGACAGCGGCTTCAGCTGCAGCGATTTTACGAAGACGCTTCTTGGCGACGTCTTGCCGCAGGTCAGGGAGTGGGTGCCGACGCCGGTTATGTGGAAATGACCCCTGATGCGCCCTGTCCGCCGGCTAACTCCGCACCTGGTAGCACCCTGGAGCCGAAAACTCGAGCAACCCCAGGTTCCGAAGCACTTGAAGCTGCTGCCTTATTTTCGGGCGGACGTTCTGGTTCCGCGGATGCAGGGCTTTCAGGTCGGACTCAAGTCCATAAAGCTCTTTCAGCGTGAATTTCCCTTTCCCGAGGCGGCGGATTGCATTCAGGACGTCAACCGTCCAGCCCCTCAGCGAGGGAGGCAGTTCGGACAGCCTCCGTACTCGTGAGAATTCTTCTCGGACTCGCCGCTGCGGCACGGCGCATCCGTCGGAGACCACCGCGACCTTCCCATCGCTCGGTATTTGACTCAGAAGGATATTGCATCCTATCCAACCCGCACGTTGTGCATGCAGACCCAAGGCCTTACGTTTTTCGATAACGCTTTCCGTGAAGAACACGCGAGGGATCAGTACAAGATTCTGGACTAGCCATTTACTGGAGTACTGCAAGACGAAAAGGTTTGGGGTCTTATCAGCCTTGATCGCACGCAGCATTGCCTGATAGCCGGCGTCTGGAATCCTTCTAGGATTCCAGACCTTCAAGCTCTTCAATTGAAAGCGCTCCTCACAGCGAAAGCAGACAAAATCGACAGCGGGTGTGTTCGCCTTGAGTTGATCGAGGCGGTCGCAGTCGCACGCAGGACAGTACAATTCACGACTGCACCAGTCCTCGCTGAGCACCCGAGCAATTTGGGAGCCGGACTTGTAAGCCGCGCCGATTTCAATTCTGCACTGTAGGTTCATGCACAGCCTTGCTGCCTCGTAGACGCGGAGATCGATGGATCGGGAGAGCCCGAGAAAGGGTCATAGCAAGAGAGTGCTTATCGAGAACGCCCGTTTGGAAAAGGAGCTGACGCAAGTTGGTGAGCGCCTTGTGGCCACCAGCATCTTCAAAATATCCCAAATCCTTACCACGAAACACTGAAGTGTCCCACCTGCCCGCGTTCTTGCCCACTACGTCGCAGATAAACTGACGATAGCGGGCATCCCGAAACATGAACGTAAAGTACATAACTGTCTTCACCGTTCCGGTAAAACGCCCCTCCTGGTGAACGAGGTCAACCAACTTGTCCCGAAGAACGGTCCCGTCCCTGACCGTCAGGTATCGCTGCTTTGCCGTCGCGTACAAATCCCGATCAAAACGGACGCGTAGCTCGGCCTCGGGCGTGTCCTGCGCGATTGAAGCGATAAGGCGGTAATATTTCTCGACGCGAATGTACTTACTCAATGAGGAGACGAACTGAGGCAGCGGATTAGGCATGGCAAGTATCGTCGCCCCCTTTCTGACCGTGAAACCTTCAGCTTACTCGCTGCACATGTCGACCGCACCGTGGGACAGCCGACGACGGGAAGTATATCCGACCGGTAGAAAACAACAAGGTGTGAGCCTGGGCGCTCTATCCCCGCTGAACGTCGCTCAAGAAATCCCCTCACTCCAGCAGCCACCAAGCTTCGCGATACTTCTCGAAGCGGCCTCCGTCGGGGGTTCCACGGGGATAGAGGCGGAAGCTCCGGAGAGGCGTAAAGGCTCGGACCGGGATGATGAACCACGTGTCCTCGGCGATAATATAGACAGCTAAAAAGTCAATCTCCTCCGCGGTGTACGCAATGCATCGCCCACGGTGGCTTCTTTCCGCATTTACCCTGTAATGGCCGAAGGCCATGAAACCGCACGCCTTTACCTGCACCTTCCAGAACCGCTGCCCCGAGCGCACGACGAGATCGTAACGATTGCTGTTGCCATAGGGTTTGGCTACGTCAAACCCTAGGCTCTCAGCCCTGTACATGAAGGCCATCTCCGCCAGTTCGCCCTTTTTCTGGGGTCCCAGACCGGTACGAAGCTGCTCTTGTTTCTTCTCAAAAGCTAGACGCCGTGCAGCATTGGTTTTGGGCATAAAAAAAACGCCAGTTTTGCTGGCGCTTGATCCTTCCTCTAAATTGTTGATGGTTGATTCGAGAGCGCAGTCCGGACGGGGCAGCTCGCTTTTTTAATAGAAAAGGCGCGGGACCGAGCCCCGCGCCTTCTTTAATTGCCTATATTTCTAGAATAACAAACTGAGCAGGAAAGTATGACATGAATTGGAATTTTATTTTTCCTTGCGAATGAATGTTTTGGGAAGAAATACGTGGTTTGGACCCCTTGACAAGTTTTTGTCCCGAAACGGGAATGAGGGGAAAAGTCCCAAATCGGGAACGGAACCAAGCTTGGCGGACGAGGGCGTCCGCCCCACACGGCCCGCTGCCATCCTTACGACGACATCGATAGCAGAGGCAGTCCGTCGCCATCTCCCGCAATCGGATCGGCAATGTTTTTCAGCTCCGGATAATGTTTGAGCAGCATCTCCGTGGCCTTGACCCGCGCCCCGCTCAGCGTGTGTTTCAGTTGCAGCGCGTCTACTCCTGCTTTCGCTTCGAAGTGATTGTTGGCGACTACGTAGGTGACCTCGGCCTTTTGCGCGATGCGCTCGATCTTTTCTTTCCATCCCGCTAATTCGGCTTCGTTGTACAGATAGTTGTAGCGATCCGCGCCTTTCTCGGCAGTGAACCATTGATCGTAGTTCCGGCCGTGCAGGCGCACGTATCCTACCGGTGAGGTCACGTGTTCGGTGGCCGCGAGCGAGCGCCCGATCTGCGGTTGGTCGATGTTGCAGAAGGCGACATTTCTTTCGGTGAAGTAGCTGAGCGTTTCGGGATTGTTCCAGCTTTCGTGGCGCACTTCGACCACGCGGGGGAACTCGATGAACTGGCGCAGCAGGGATTCCAAATATTCCCGGTTCAAAGACGTGTTCTTGTATGAAACCGGAAATTGGATGAGCAGAGCGCCGAATTTTCCGGTTGCGGCTAACGCATCCAAGCCCTCGCGTGCCAGTCTTTCGTCTTCATCGTTGGGCTTGATGGTTGCGGCCGAGGTCGGCTCCATCACCGCAATGGGAGAATGCGTGAACGACCGGTGCAGTTTAGCGGTGAACATAAACTTTGGATTGACCGCGACCTTGCGCGCCCAAAGCTTGGCCAGTTCCGGCTTGATGTGTCCGTAGAAAGATGTATTGATCTCGACCACATCAAAGCATTGGGCCAGAATTTCCAGAGCATGCTGTTTTCGGCGCTGCATTCCCGGCGGATAAAACACGCCCTCCCAGTCTTTGTATGCCCAGCCAGCCGTGCCGATGCGAATTTCGCGGGGTGATTCCATGAGTTGCTAATGAAGAGGTACAGAATTGCAGGTTAGCACAGCAGGTTTAGTGCAGGGCTTTAGTGAAGGACCAGTGTCACCCAGTACACGCCATTCGGATAGCTAGACGTACGGGCGTAGCAGGTACCCACCGAGAAGGCACGCATTGTCCGGTCTTCGATCGCTTTGGCCGCCGCGGCTGGCAGGGCTTCCGGCTGTTCAGTGGGGTAACGGATGATGTAGGATCCCCGCGCCGCTACTGTCTTCAGGGAATCAGCGCGCGCCATGGAGCAGGCGGTGGCATCGGCCGCATCGCTATCCATCCATTGCAACTGAGGCAGATTGGCTTCCCGCCGCGTGCGCGCGATCGTTCCACTGATCAGGCCTCCCGCTTGCCGCGGGGAGTAGGCGGGCAGACTGTGGGCGAAATCCTGCGCGACATAAAGCGAATTGCCGGAGCGCACGACCCCGAATCCAGCAACGTTGTAGCCGGGATTCAGCAGGTTTTCACGATGCGGAGGCGAGTGCATCAGGCCTTGATGCGACTGCTCCACGGTGCCCGCGAGTGAGACGTTTTCTCCCGCTTGATCCAGGTGCAGGGTGCTGTGGGCCGCCAGACGTTGTGCAAGGGAGGGCTCGCCGGCAAACTGATGCGAAAGTTGTTGCTGTGCGGCCATTTCGGAAGCGTGCGCCCGCGCGGCCTGGGTCAAACCATCGTCCATCTGCAGCGGCGCTACTCCGGCTTGAGCCCGCGCTTGATTTGCCAGATCGAACAGTTGCCGCTCAGCCTGGGCGTCATAGGGCGATGGATCATCGGGGGAGGGTTGCGGGTGCGCCGAGGTCGAATTCAAAACCTTCGCAGGCGGGGCTTGCGGATCCTTTACGGGAGCCGCGCCGCCGATCAATACCACCGCCAGCCAAGCTGTTAGGACCCGAAACATGTTTTGCCTTACCCACGTTCAGGACCCGGGAGCACCACGTTTTGGGGGGACCAACTTTACAGCTTTGTTTCTCAGACCATACGCTCTAGAATTGAGTCAGGCACGATTACAACGGAGACACTTCGAATTGACTTTCCTCGCGTGGCTGCTTGGCCTCTCGCTGGTCCTGGATGTAGTCCTTTTGATACTGACTATTCTGCTGTTCCAGCGAAGGTTTGGCACTTCATCGCAACTTGAAGCATTACAACAACTTGCAAGCCAAGCCGAGACGCTGCACCATACTCTGTCCGCGCAGTTCGCATCGGCCACGGCCGATACGGCGATGCGGCTGGAGCAGACAAAGGGGGCGCTCGGACTGCAGGTCGCGGACCGCTTGGGCGATGGCTTCTCGGCCATTCGTTCTGTCGTCGAGGAGCAGATGAAGGCGGGGCGGAAGGAACAGGCCGAGCGGCTCACGGACACGCGCACGGAGCTGACTTCCTCGCTGGCGCTGACCACTTCGCAGCTCAAGTCGGAGTTCGACAGCCTGAATCAGAAAACCGCACAGAGCCTGGATTCGATTCGCGACCGCGTGGACGCTCGGCTGCTTGCCATCACCGACCAGGTGCAGCAAAAACTCGATCAGAACATTAAGGAAGGTTTTGCCCAGTTCGAAAAAGTGCAGCAGCATTTGAAAGCGGCGGAAGAACAACTCCGCGAAGTCGGGGCGCTCGGGCACTCGATCAACGACTTGAACAATTTGCTCAAGCTGCCGCACTTGCGCGGCCGTTTTGGTGAAGCCAGTCTGGAACGGCTGCTGGCTGACTTCCTCCCGGCGCACATGTTTGAAATGCAGGCGCAGCTACCCGATGGCGGAGGGCGTCCCGACGCCATCATTCAGTTCCCCGATCGACGCTTGCCGATTGACGCCAAGTTTCCTCGTGAAGCCGTGCTGGCGTTATTCGAAAGCAACGTCGAAGCCGAGATCGAAGAAGCCCGCGTCGCCCTGGTGCGGGTGATGAAAGCAGAAGGAAAACGAATCAAGGCCTACATCCAGCCCGAAAACGGCACGACCGATATCGCTTTGATGTATTTGCCCAGTGAGACGCTTTACATGGAAGTGATCCGCAACCGCGAACTTGCGGACTGGCTTAATGTGCAGCATGTCTTTCCGGTTTCGCCGAATTCTTTGCTGATGACTTTGCAGACCATCGCTCTGGTCCACAAATGGTATGAAGTCGCCAGCCGCTTCGAGAAGAGCCGGTTGGAATTGTCGAAGGCGCAGAAATCGTTCGACTATTTCCAGAACCAGTTTGAGAACGTCGGCAAGAGTTTAAGCAAAGCCCAGGAAGCGTTCGACAAAGCCCAGACTCATCTGAAGACCTATCGAGGGCGAGTGACCGTGCTCAGCGGGCAGGAGCAATTGGATTTGGACGCGGCGGCCGCCGCCGGCCAGACAAGGCAAGAGACCGACGAGCCCATGCTGCCCTTGACCGACAAGGCCAGCGCGTAAGGCTGACATCGCAAGGTCTTCTCACTTTACATGTGTGGCAGTTTGCCGTACACTATTTCCGGGAGATGCGTGGAATGGCTCAAGCGGGATACGCGGCAAAAAGGAACGAAAGACTAGATGCACGGGTAAGTCAGAAGGAAAAGGACCTCATCGAGACAGCGGCCAAGCTTCGTGGAATCTCGGTCACCGATTTTCTTAGGACAACTGCCACCGATGCGGCTCAACAGATTATCCGCGAGAGTGAGATCCTGACCCTTGCCGAGCGTTCCAGAAAACTTTTTGTCCAAACGCTATTAAACCCTCCGAAGCCTAATGACGCGGCCATTTCCGCCGCGAAGCGATTGCGGCAACAGGTCGGCTGATTGCCAGAACAGTCTCGAGCAAGACTCGTGGTTGAGCCGTTCGACAAGAAGAAACCTGATCGAGCGGCTTTTTCCTGTGAGCACGAAGCTCTCACTGCCTATATCAAGCAACAGGCTGGGCAAGATGTTAAAAAGAGTGTTGCGGCAGTGTTTGTTCTCACTCCGGATGGCAAAACAATCGCTGGCTACTACACCCTTTCGCAATACGCGGTCGACGCCGGCGGTGTGCCGGAAGGGATCATACAGACGCTTCGCCTTCCGAAGTACAAAGAACTTCCGGCAACTCTGCTGGGGCGCCTGGCGAGAAGCCTCGCGTTCAAGGGTCAAGGTATAGGCGAACTGCTGTTGATGCACGCGCTAAGACAGGCGCTCGATCAAAGCAAGATCATCGCTTCAAGCGCGGTGGTGACGGATGCGAAGGATGAACGGGCCAAGAATTTCTACAAGAAGTACGGTTTCGTTGAACTCCCGGATCATTCCAATCGTCTCTTCCTCCCCATGAAAACCGTACAGCAGATATTCGCGGAGCGGCAATGACGCAGGTTAGGTAAGTCTTTGTGGCCGACCTCAGAGACCGGTGTGCCATAATTGCCATTGCTCATCAGATATGGTGCAAGTCTCGCAAAGATGCCAGTGCGGGCATCGGCGGATACCACAGCGCGGCCTCAGGAACTCGAAGGCGTTGCCCCGCGCGCGGGCTGCAGGTCAAACTTCAGATTGCAGAAAGTGAGGAACATCATTGTCCGACCGTGACGAGAAATGGGGAAGGTTCATGCAGCAGTTCAATCTGCAGGATTGGTTCGATCACAACCCCACGTCAAAGACTGGTCTGGCGCTAATGAAGCTCTCGGAGCACATCCCGAATGAAGTCTTGAACAGCCTGCGCGCGCGCTTTCTGCAGATATTTGTTGACGACTCGGTGACTCGAAGCGAACCGCCCGGCTATCTTGGTTCGGGGCCCGCGTTCCCCGGAATCCACCTCTCGCGCGATCTTGAAAATGAGGCTCAAGAAATCGTTGATTACATGATTGCTGTCTTGTTCCTGTCGGTCCACGACCGGCACTACGACCTCAAGAACGATCCCCGGGCAGAGGCGACTATCGCCATGCGGGAACGAACGCTGCGGGAGTGGGGTTACGTGAGGCCGGAAAACATGCCTCGCGTTTAGAAACCCGGCGCGAGCCTGCTGGCGTGACGTCCGCGCCGGCATTGGCATCTGATGTAGACTGCATTTCCCCGCGGATTGTCGGCCCGCGGATGGAGGCTGGGATGAGTTGGGCTAGCAAGTTGGTGAAGCGTTATCGGGTCGAGGACGGCAAGAAGTTCCGGCTGAAGGATTTTAATCCGGAGGATACGGGGGAAATTCACTCCAAAGAGGACGCAGAACAACTTCTGACCCAGGGCATCGCGGCCATGGCCGAGTTGCAGGACAAGCTTTATGCCGAAGACCGCTGGGGAGTGTTGCTGATCTTTCAGGCCATGGACGCGGCCGGCAAGGATGGCGCCATCAAGCATGTGATGTCAGGCGTGAATCCGCAGGGTTGCGAAGTGCATTCGTTCAAGACTCCGTCGGTGGAGGAAATGAATCACGACTATTTGTGGCGGACGATGGAGCGTCTCCCGGAGCGGGGGCGGATCGGGATCTTCAACCGGTCTTATTACGAAGAAGTGCTGGTAGTGCGGGTGCATCCGGATTTATTGAAGAACTCGAGAATTCCACCGTCTTTGTTGACCAAGGATATTTGGAAAGACCGTTTTCAGGATATTCACTGGTTCGAGCGTTATCTTTGGCGCAACGGAATCATCACTCGCAAGTTCTTTCTCAATCTTTCGAAGAAGGAGCAGAAGCGGCGGTTTCTCGACCGGTTGGATCATCCGGAAAAGAACTGGAAATTTTCTTCGGCGGATGTGCGCGAGCGCGAATTCTGGGACGACTACATGAAAGCCTATGAGGAGATGATTTGCCATACGGCGAGTGCGCACGCGCCCTGGTACGTGATACCGGCGGACAATAAATGGTTCACTCGGGTGGCTGTGGCTGCGGCAATTGTCGAGACGTTGGAGGATCTAAAGCTGGCTTACCCGGAGGTCTCGGCTGCCGAGCGGAAGCAGTTGCGGGTCGCACGAGCACGCCTCGGGCGCAAGAAGAACGCGCAGGTCGGTCTGCAATCGGGCAGCTCAACATAACAGTTCCCCATCCGACTGCCTTTGGGGGCTGTCATTTTCGATGACATTACCTCGGTTCCCTGGGGAATCCTTTCGCCAGATGAGTCCAGGCGGTAAACTAAAGTATCCATTTTTGGGGTGAAATAAATGAACTTGTTCAGGGTGACGGACGGTCGAACTACATTAGTCGCAGGTGCGCTGTTTCTGCTGGTCACCGGCGCGAGTTTCGCGCAAAGCAGAACGGATGCGGAAAGGAAACCTGCGGAATCGGCGACGCTTGCCCAGAAAGCTTCTTCGGCCGATGCAGACAAAGAAGACCCGCAATTCAAAGGCATGAAGTACCGGCTAGTCGGACCGTTTCGCGGCGGGCGGTCGCTGACTGCCTCGGGAGTTTCGGGCGATCCTAATACCTATTATTTTGGCTCGACCGGCGGAGGCGTATGGAAATCCACCGACGGTGCGATGACCTGGGCTCCAGTTTTCGATAAAGAAACGGTTTCTTCGATTGGGAGCCTGGCGGTTGCGCCTTCCGATCAGAACGTGGTGTACGCCGGTACGGGCGAGGCATGTATTCGCGGGAACATCTCGCATGGCGATGGTATTTTCAAGACGGTGGACGGCGGCAAGACCTGGAAGAACGTCGGCCTGCGCGACTCGCGGGCGATAGGAAAAGTCATTGTCGATCCCAAGAATGCGGATGTCGCTTTTGTGGCGGCGCTGGGCCATCCTTTCGGTCCGAACACCGAGCGGGGAATCTTCCGCACGACCGATGGCGGCAAGACCTGGGAGAAGGTTCTTTACAAGGACGAGAATACCGGCGGAATCGATGTTGCGTTAGACCCTCACAACTCTCATATTCTTTTCGCCTCGCTGTGGGAAGCGCGGAGAACGCCGTGGGGGCTTTCGAGCGGCGGGTCCGGCAGCGGAATCTATCGTTCCAACGATGGTGGAAGCACGTGGAAGCTGCTGCAAGAGCACGGCCTGCCCAAAGGACCTTACGGCAAAATTGGAATCGCCGTGGCCGCGAATTCTGATCGTGTATACGCGTTGATCGAAGCGCCCGAGGGTGGTCTTTATCGCTCGGACGATAGCGGCGACACCTGGCAACTGTTGAATAACGATCGCGCCTTCTGGCAACGGGCGTGGTATTACATGCATATCATCGCCGATCCTCAGTTGGCGGATGTGGTCTATATCGCGAATGTGGACTTCTACAAGTCCAGCGACGGCGGGCATACTTTTAACAAAGTGAAGGTTCCGCACGGGGACAATCACAGCATGTGGATTGATCCCAAAGATACCAACCGCATGATCGTCACCAACGACGGCGGGGTCACGGTGAGCCTCGACGGGGGCAAGAACTGGACGCGCCAGGATAACCAGCCGACGGGGCAGTTTTATCACGTGATCACCGACAACCGTACGCCCTACTATCTTTATGGTTCGCAGCAGGACCTGAGTTCGGTTGCGATTGCCAGCCGCAGCGATGACGGGTCGATTGATCGTCCTGACTGGTACGCCGTGGGCGGAGGCGAGGCTGGCTACATCGCTCCGTATCCACCGGATCCGAATATTGTCTATGCAGGCGAGTATGAAGGTGTGATCACACGCTACGACAAGCGCAACGGGCAGACGAAGAACATCGCTGCCCAACCTGAGATCAGCGATGGTGGAGGAGCGGCAAGGCTCGAGCATCGATTCCAGTGGACTGCGCCGATCCTGATTTCTCCGCATGATCCCAACACGCTTTATCACGCTGGTGAGCGTTTGTTTAAAACTACCGATGGCGGCATGCACTGGGAGGCGATCAGTCCCGACCTCACGCGCAACGACAAAAGCAAGCAACAGGTTTCGGGTGGCCCCATCGACAAGGACGACTCCGGCACCGAATATTACGACACCATCTTCGCCGTGGCGGAGTCGCCGCTGGTGAAGGGCGTGATCTGGGTTGGCACCGACGACGGGCTCATCCACATCACGCGCGATGGGGGAACAAACTGGGCCAACATCACTCCTAAGGACTTGCCGGAATGGAGCCGCGTCAGCCAGATCGATGCCTCGCCGCATGATGCCGGGACGGCTTACGTCGCGGTGGATCGGCATCAGTCCGATGATATGCGTCCCTATGTTTACAAGGCCAGCGACTACGGCAAGAGCTGGGTGAAGATCAGCAAGGGGATTCCAGACGGCACATTCGTTCGGGCGGTGCGCGAAGACCCGAAGAAGCGCGGCCTGCTCTATGCAGGAACCGAAACGGGCGTTTATGTGTCTTTCAACGACGGGGCGGACTGGCGTTCCCTGCAGCTGAATTTGCCCACGGCGCCGGTGCACGATCTGGTGGTGAAAAATAACGATCTCGCGCTGGCCACTCATGGGCGCGCATTCTGGATTCTCGACGATGTTTCGCCACTGCGGCAATACAGCGATGAAATTGCCAAGCGTGACGTTCACCTCTACACGCCTGCAACTGCCGTGCGCTTCCAAAATCCGAGCGATGAACCACCCAAGCCGGTGTTAGTGGGACAGAATCCTCCGGCGGGGGCGCTGATCTATTACTTCCTCAAAGATAAACCGAAGGGTGCGACCACGATCGAAATCCTCGACTCCGCCGGTAGCGTAATCCGGAAATATGCCAGCAACAAGGCCGAAGAACTGGACGA
>Ga0210383_10001256_pt1 | contig 23325 bp, 17 predicted proteins | sample IncBWC14OmetaG_FD_160072 | JGI IMG/M metagenome (GOLD analysis project Ga0210383, IMG submission 160072) | Forest soil microbial communities from Barre Woods Harvard Forest LTER site, Petersham, Massachusetts, United States - Inc-BW-C-14-O ... | reverse complement strand
CGGCTTCGCCGTCAACGTCGGGAACGACCTCGACCCGTTCTCCTGCGTCGTCGCCTGCGGGCTGCCCAACGTCGTCATGACCTCGCTCGCGCGCGAGCTCCCGCGCGGCGGCTCGCCGGACGGCGCCGGGTCCTCGCCGGCGGGGGTCGCGGCGCTCGGGGCGCCCGCGAGCGCCACCGCGTGTGAGCCGCTGCTCACCTGCACGCGCAAGCGCATCGCCTACGCGTTCTCTGAGGCGCACGGCAAACGCCAACGCCTGGTCTCGCCCCAGCGACTGGGCATCGACACTGCGAACCTCTCCAGACTCGCGGAGCGAGTCCCCATAAAAACCACTCAAACCGTGCCCGTCGGCCCGCGAGCGTCGCTCCAGCCGATCCCCGCATGAGCGCAACGAGATCCCGATCCAACCCAGGCGGCATGGATGTGCTCAAAGTGCTCGGCCCCGATGTGCGGCCACTGCGCGAGCGCAAGCCACCGTGGTTCAAGGTGCCACCGCCCGGTGGGCAGCGCTACCGCGAGCTGACCCAGCTGATTCGCGATGAGAACCTGCACACCGTCTGCCAGGAGGCCGCCTGCCCCAACGTCGGCGAGTGCTGGGAGCGTGGCACCGCCACGTTCATGATCCTCGGCGATACCTGCACCCGCCGCTGCGGCTTCTGCAACGTCAAGACCGGCAAGCCCACCTGGAACGACCCGCTCGAGCCCGCCCGCGTCGCGCGCTCGATCGCGCGCATGGGGCTGCGCCACGCGGTCGTCACCTCCGTCGACCGCGACGACCTCCCCGACAAGGGCGCCTCCGCGTTCGTCGGCGTCATCCGCCAGGTCCGCCGCCAAGCGCCCGGCTGTCAGATCGAGGTGCTCACACCAGACTTCCAAGGCCAGGAGATGCCGCTCGCCAAGGTCATCGCCGAGCGGCCCGACGTGTTCAACCACAACGTCGAGGTCGTCCCGCGCCTCTACCCCATCGCCCGCCGCGGGTCCCAGTTCGCCCGCTCCTGCCGCGTGCTTCGCCTCGCGCACGAACTCGGCGAGGGCGAGGTCGTCACCAAGTCAGGCCTGATGGTCGGGCTCGGCGAGACCCATGAGGAGCTGGTCGACACATTTGGCGCGCTGCGCGAGCACGGCGTGCAGGTGCTCACCGTCGGGCAGTACCTGCGTCCCTCCGAGCGCCATCTTCCCGTCGTGCGCTACTGGCACCCTGACGAGTTCGCAGCGCTCGAGGCTGCCGCCTACGAGCTCGGCTTCGGCCACGTCGCCGCCGGGCCCCTCGTACGGTCTTCCTACCACGCCGACCAGCACGTGCCGCAGGCGCTCGCCGGCGTTGGACCCGTGGCGTCAAGCTAGTCGATTCCATTTTCCGAAAGAGTGCCGTTTGGTAGGCTCCGCGCACCGTGCGCTACCTCCTACAGGTGATCGTTGCCGGCTTTCTAGCTGCCGCCGCGATCGGTCTTGCTCACCCGGCTCAGCAGACCTGTGCGGAAGCGCGCGCTATCAAAGCCAAGGCCGGCTCCAACGCGGCGTTGGCCACCCAAGCGGAGTCGCGTTTGGAAGCGCTCTTGAAGAACGGCGCTCCCGCATGCGCGATCGAAGAACTCGCGGGTAGCGGCGCCGGCGCGGTCCGCTCTCACCATGGGGTGCCAGCGCAGCTGTCGGGACTCAGCGCGCTACGCGCATGGATAACCGATCGAGGACTGGGCACCACCGAACTCGTCCTGCTGCTGGTGTCCGCGCTCCTGCTGCTACGAACAGCGCTGGCGATGGTCATCTCTCGCCGCCCGGGCAGCGTGAGCCTCGACACGGTGACCAATGCTGCCACTGAAAAGCCCGACGCGGCGATTGCGGCACAGCTTCGCCAGCGCCTAGCCGACCAGCACCTGCTTGCCGCGACATTGATACCGGGAGGTGGCCTCCCGCAAGCGGTCGCGACCACGCTCAAGGAAACCGAACTGCCCAACACCGGGTGGGTCGCTTCACTGGTTCGCGCCCTGCCCAGCCTGCTGCCAAAAGCTGGGATGGAAGTCGACGCGGTGATCCGAGAGCCCCAGAAGGAGGGCGACCAAAGCGCGTGCACCGCGACGCTCACGGATCTGGCAAGCGGACGAGTGACGGCGATGCTCACCGAGCGCGGCGCCACCCCGCTCGCCGCGGCGGACGCGGTCGCCGCGTCCACCATCGCCCACATCCTCGACAGCCCCGCGCTGCGCCGGCGCACCCCGGCCTGGTCACGCTTCGGCATACGCAGTACCACCGCACTTGCGGAACTCACCCACGGCGACGATCTCCTGACCGCTCCCCCATCGGATGCCACCACCAAGGACCAGGCGCTGAAAAAAGCTCTGAGCTGTTACATCAACGCGCTCGACAGCGACCCCGCCAACCTCACGGTCGCATTGAAGCTCGGTAACACACAGGAGCTGCTCGCCGATGCAGACCAGGCCGACCAGGGCAGGCACCTCGTCGCCGCCGCAACCACCTACCTCCGCGCACAACAGCTCTGGCCGACTGCGCTCTCGCCGCGCTTCCGTGCGGCCGTCGCGCTCACCGCCTGCGCCGACAGTTTTGCCACGTGTGAGGGTGAACTGGAGTCACTGGGCCTGACCTCCCAGAAGGCTTGTCTCAAGGCGGCAATAAGCCTGCTCAATGGGCTCGTCGACGATCTTCGCTGGCGCACAGTCACACTAAGGTGGCTGCGGACGTTCTACCGCTCGCGCGAGCGGGACGCCGGTACCAGGAAATACTTCCAGCGCTTCGTCAACCCATTCAGCGTCACACGCCGACGCGTGCGCACGGCCTACAAGATGTCGGTCCTGATCGCCAGCGAATCCGATGAGCGTGAGCCCGACGTACGGGAAAAGGAGGTCAAGCGGCTTCTGTGCGAAACCTTTCCCCAAAGCTACACGCTGTTCAAGCGGCTGGCCGTCGACTCGCACGTACGCTACAACGCCGCGTGCTACTACGCACGACGTGCGAACGTCGAGGCGGACGCGGATAAAAAGGGTGTGTGCCTGCAGAAAGCTAACGAGCTCCTGGCAGATGTGCTGAGCGACCCAAACCACGAGGTGACCGGCAAATGGCTCTTCGCCGATCCCGACCTCGCGAGCATACGCGACTGGAAAACCGCCCCTTGGCATCGCATCAACGTTCTCGGCGGACTCGACACGCATACCGATCAGGCAGCCACATAGGCAGCCGCACGCCGGGCGCTCCGGGGACTACGGCACAGGCGACGCACCCTGCAAGAGATGCTGCTCTCGCTGGATAAGCTCGCCCGATCTTCCCCATCAAAGACAACATCCCGCTCGTTTGTCCGCGGCAAGCGCGGTTCGCCCAGCACACCACAGCCGCCGCTGCCTGTGTACTAGTGCTTGTGACCCTCTCCCCGAGCACCCCGCTATGACGCGCTTCGCCGTGCTTGCCTTGGCGCTCGTGTTCATCGCCGGGTTCGCCTTCCTCACGGTCAGCGTCATCGTCAAGGAAGGCGGCATCACGCTCGCTAGCGGGCTGTCAGTCCTCATCGTGCTGTTCCTTGCCGTTGGCATCGTCGGCGCGCTGCGCAATCCTCCCCAGGGATGAGCACCTCGCCGTTCCTCACCCCCGGCCACAGCCGTAACCGGCGTGCGCTCGCCGCCCGGCGCCGGCGACGCAGGCGGCTCACAGCATTCGCCATCGTCGTCCTCGCGGCTGCCGCCGTGCTCGTCAGTGAGATGGGACTGGCCAACAGCTCAGGCGAACGCGGCCGCACAGCCCGGCACGCCGCAGTGATCAAACGCAGCACGCATCTCGCGAGCGCCACCCCGGCGGGAGCGCGCTCCCCCTCCGGCCTGCCGCTCGCAAAGCCCGCCCTCGCGCTCGCCGGAATCTCAAAGCCGTCGCAGCAGGACCCCGTGCAGGTCACCTTCAAGCACCCGCCGCGAGCAGGGCTGTTGTTCAACCTCACCACCGGCCAGGTCCTCTGGCAGCGCAATGCCTTCGTGCGTATGCCCATCGCCAGCCTCACCAAGATGATGACCGCGCTGCTCGTCGTCCAGGCCGCGCCGCCGAACGCGCGCGTGCTGATCACCAGGCAGGCCGTCAACATGCCCGGCTCCAAGGTCGGTGTGCTACCGCTCGGCAGACACGTGCCGCTGGAGAGCCTCCTCTACGGGCTGCTCTTGCCGTCAGGCAACGACGCCGCCGTCGCGCTCGCCCAGCACGTCGCCGGCTCAGTCAAGGAGTTCGTCAAGCGCATGAACCAGGCCGCCGCCGAACTGGGCCTCGGCTGCACCCGCTTCTCATCTCCCTCCGGCTACTACAACGCCGACAACTACTCCTGCGCCGCCGACCTCGCCGTACTCGCCCACCTCGACATGGCCGAGCCGCGCATCGCCAAGGTCGTCGGCACCTACCAGGCCATCCTGCCCTTCCCAATCAAGGGCGGCAAGCTCTACCTGTACAACAACAACCCCCTGCTCATCTACAAATATCCTGGCGTCACCGGCATGAAGACCGGCCAGACCGAAGCCGCCGGCCGCTGCGTCGTGGCTACAGCCGAGCGCCACGGCGTGCGCCTCGGCGCGATCGTGCTCGACTCCGAAGACCCCGGCACGCAGGACCGCCAGCTACTCGACCTCGGCTTCGAGCGCGTCTACCACCAGCCGATCGTGCCCGAGCAGCCGTTTCCGCCAGGCGCCTGAGCGCGCTTTGCGCATAGGCCGAGCGCGCTCGTCGCGTAGTGGTACCGTTCTCTAAAAGTAGATTGACTGGTCAGTCAGCCAAAGGAGAGAACGTGGACCTCGACGACACACCGGAGCAGGCCGCCTACCGCGCCCAGGTTCGCAGCTGGCTCGACGAGCACAAGGCCGAAGCCCCCATCTTGACTGGCCCCGGAGCGGTCGAGGACGAGGACGAGATCATCGCCGTCCGCCGCGCCTGGCAGGGCAAGCTCGCCGAGGGCGGGCTCGCAGGCGTCACCTGGCCCAAGGAGTACGGCGGACAGGGCCTCGGCCCGATCGAGCAGGTCCTCTGCAACCAGGAGATTTCGCGGGCAAAAGTTCCCGGCATCCTCGACGCGATCGGCATCGGCATGCTCGGGCCCACGATCATCGCCCACGGCGCCGACGAGCAGAAGTCCCGCTACCTCGGCTCGATGCTGCACGGCGATGAGGTCTGGTGCCAACTCTTCTCAGAGCCCGCCGCCGGCTCTGACCTCGCCGCCGTACAGACACGCGCGCGTCAGCAGGACGACGGCAGCTGGCGCCTCTCCGGCCAGAAGGTCTGGACGACCAACGCCCAGTTCGCCTCCTATGGGCTGCTGCTCGCGCGCACCGACGCCGACGTCCCCAAGCACAAGGGCCTGACCATGTTCATCGTGCCGATGGACGCCGAGGGCGTGACGATCCGTGGCCTACGACAAATCTCCGGCGAGGCCGAGTTCAACGAGGTCTTCTTCGACGACGTCTCCGTCGGCGCCGATGCCGTCGTCGGCGGTGTCGGCAACGGTTGGGGCACAGCGCTGACCACACTGATGTTCGAGCGCGTCACGATCGGCCTCGGCAGCGAGGGCATGGGCTACAACTCGACTCGCTTCGCCGGCGCCATCGCCGCCGACGAGCATGCCCGCCGCGACCCCGAGGTGCGCCACCAGCTCGGCGAGATCGCAAGCGAACTACTCGCCGTGCGCTTCACCGGCTACCGCACCCTCACAGCGCTACAGAAGGGCCAGATCCCCGGCCCCGAGGCCGGCCTTGCCAAGGTCACGATCGTCGCCGGCGCGATCAAGGCCGGTGACCTAATCACCGACGTCGTTGGCCCCGACGCGCTCGACGAGAACAGCGAGTGGGCCTACATGATCTCCTTCCTGCCCGGCCTGAAGTCCGCCGGCGGGACCGAAGAGATCCTGCGCAACACCATCGGCGAGCGTGTCCTCGGCCTACCCCCCGAGCCGCGCCTGGACAAGGGCATCCCATTCTCGGAGCTGCGCTCCAAGGAAGGAGCAGCAGTATGAATCTCGCACTCTCAGACGAGCAGGTGTTCCTGCGCGAGGCCGCCCGCGGCGCGCTCTCGCGCTTCAAGACCCTCGAGGCCGCCCGTGAGGCACTCGACGGCAACGCGTCCGCCATGCCCGACCTTTGGCCGACCGCCAAGGAGGCCGGCTGGCCCGGCCTGCTGATCGGCGAAGCCCACGGCGGCGCCGGTCTCGATGCCTTCGACGCGATGCTCGTGCTCGGCGAGTGCGGGCGCGTGCTCGCCGGCATCGCCCTGCTCGGCCACCTGCCCGCCACCGCGATCCTCAGCGATGCACCGAACGCCTCCGAGCTTCTGGAGGCCCTCGCCACCGGTGAGCGCCGTGCCGCCTACCTGCCCGCCCAGCCGCCCAGCGAGCTGGACGAGCGCTGGAGCGCCGACCCAGCCAGCGGACTAGGCCGCGCCGCGCTGCCCACCGCCAGCTCTGGTGGCGAGAGTGGACGCGTGTCGGTCACCGGCAGCTTCGCCTTCGTGCCCGACGTGCCCGGTGCTGACGTGCTCGTCGGCGCAGCGTTGCTCGACGGCAAGCCCGTCGGCGTCGCCATCGAGGCAGATGCAGCCGGCGTCAGCATCGAGGCTGTCAGCCGTTATGACTCCACCCGCTCGCTCGGCCACATCTCGCTCGAGGGCGCCTCCGCCATGTTGCTCGACGCACCTGAGGAGTCGCTCGCCGCCGCCTGGTACCTCGCGCAGGCGCTCATCGCTGCGGAGTCGCTCGGCAGCGTCGAGACGGCACTGGACATGTCTGTCGCCTACGCCAAGGAGCGCTTCACGTTCGGCCGTGCCATCGGCTCCTACCAAGCAGTCAAGCACTCTTTGACCGAGGTGCTGCGCCAGTTGGAGAACGGCCGCTCGCTGCTCTACTACGCCGGCTGGGCCCGCAACGGCTCCCCCGGGGAGTTCCCGCTCGCCGCCAGCGCCGCTCGCTCCGTCGGTGGCCGCGCACTCGACACTGCTGCCCGCACGATGATCTCCGTGCACGGCGGTATCGGCGCCACTTGGGAGCACGACGCGCCGCTTTACTTCCGCCGCGCACAGCTCTCGCGGAGGTTGATCGGCGGGACCGCACAGGCGACCGACCGCGTCGCCGGCGAGCTGATCTCGCAGGCGAGCGCCAGCTGACAGTCAGCGCTTCGCGGCGCGGCCCTTGGCAAGTCGCGCCGCTTGCGCTTTCGCTGCTTCGGCTTCGAGCGCGGCGAGTACCGGCGCCCCGTAGGCCGCCTGCACCGCTTCGATCATCTTCGGTTCGATCCCACAGTTGATGCAGAAGCCATGCTGTGACCACTCGATCGCCCGCGCCAGCACCTGGTCGGCGTAGGTGACACCGGTGGTGTCGTGGCCGTAGTAGTCATATGCGGCGTCCCACGCCGATTCGTTCAGCGCGTATTCCGCGCCATCGGCCGACAACAGGTGCGCGGCGGCCATGATCGCGTCGAAGTCGTCGTAGATGGACGGGTGCTTGCTCGTCATGTGGTCGTAGCGGGCGGGGCGCTTGCCGTAGGTATAGGAGTCCGCGACGAGATCCCACGTCGACGGAACGCCCGCCGCACCATTGGTGACGTTGAACTGCATCGGCCCGCCGCAGCAGTGCGCGAAGTTCAGGCCGCGGTAGATCCCCGCGGCGGTCGAGAACGCGCTCTCCTGCCTGTGGATCGACGCCAGCAGCAGCCAGTTGACGGCGAACGTGCTCTGTGCGACGGAGTAGATCGGGTAGAAGCCTTCCATCCAGGCCCTGGATATGTGTGTCTGCGTCTTGTCAAGGGCTCGCCCGGCCTCCAGGCGCTGCTGCGCGGGTGAGGGCCGCGCGACGATCGCCGCGTGGACCCGTGCCGCTATTCCAGCCGTGCTGACCGACGAGGCAGGCGCAGCAACCGGTGTCGGCGCCGCTGCCCGAACCGGTGGCGGCGCTACGACACGCGTGCTGCCAACGACACCAGTGAGCACCAGCGCTAGAACGGCAACCCCTACCGCCCCGATCGTGCAGGCAAGCAACCATGCCCCGCGTTCCGACGGCGGGGCCGGCGGGGGAGCAAATCCAGACGCGGGCACGGCAACTCATCCTAACTGCGCACCGCGCCGATTCAGTCAGTACCGGGTTAGGTAGGTGCCTGGCCTTGCACGCTCATGCGGACGCCCACGCTCATTCTGTCCACGCTCACACTCGCGCTCTGCTGTGCGCTACCGGCGCTCGCAGCCACGTCACCGCCGAGCCTACCTACACCCGCGACGAACGCGTTAACAGGAACGCAACAGCATTACTTGAGCCTGGCTCGTGCCGGCGTCGCGCAAGCCCAGAAGCGTTGGCGAGATCGAGCACGCGGCTGGTATGACTCTCGCCTGGGCGACCGCGAGCACTATCCGTTGGCGACGATCTGGGACAGCGTGCCCCTCTTCGAGTCGCTGGACGCGATCGCAATCGCCCAGCCAAGCGCCGCGGACCGACACGCCGTTGCCGGCTTCGCAGCGGGTGCGGAGCGCTATCTGAACCGAGGACTGCGACCGCTGCCCGGCTACTCGCCCTACCCCGGCGACAGCGGACCGAACACGGAGACGTGGTTCGATGACAATGGCTGGTGGGGGATCGCATTCATGCAGGCTTTCCGAGCGACTGGCACGCACCGCTACCTGACAGACGCCCAACGCGCACTTCGCTACATCGCCGCCGCCGGCTGGGACCCAAACGGGGGCGGCATTTGGTGGGATACCGATCACCCCTATAAGTCGGGGCCGGCGCTCGCCGCCGACACGCTGCTGGCCGCGCTCGTCTACCAACAGACTGGGTCTGCGTTCGCGCTGGAACAGGCACGGAAGTTTCTCGCCTGGGCGAACACCGCCGGGTTCGCCTCCAGCGAAGGGCTGTACGCGGACAGCAGCGTCAGCGATACCCCAGTCGATTACATCGAGGGGCCGCTAATCTACGCGCAGGCGCTGCTGTGCCATCTCACAGGCACGCACTCCGAATGTGAACGCGCGGATGCGCTGAAGGCCACTGCGCTGCGCCGCTTCGGTTACACGCTCGATTTCTCGCCGCAATACGACGCCATCTACCTTCAATGGATGCTTGCGCTGTATGCGCTGGAAGGCGACACCACGCTGTACCGGATGGCGGCGGCGAACGCGCACGACGCACAAACACAAGCCGCCAACGGCGAAGGCCTCTATCTACTCTCGTGGGGCGGCGAAACGCTGCCCCGCACGGATGCCCAGCCGGGGATGCTGCAAACGCAGGCCGCCACCACCAGCCTGTTCGCTTGGCTGGCGGTTTATCCACCGCCAGCGTGAGCGAGCACCCGGAGACAGCCCGGCCTAAGAACAGGGTTTAAGCGCTTATCTGCGCGAGGAACTGCTGCACCTCGCCCATCACCAGCGCTTCCTGCTCGCGATGGGGCCAGTGCCCTGCGCCGTCGACGAGCAGCGCTCTGCTCGGCGCAGGCATCCGCTCGGCGGTGCGTGTGAAGAGATCGGCGTCGGCTAGATCTTCAGTCCCACCGACAATCAAGCCGGGGACCGCCGGCACCCTTGCGAGGGCAGGCGGAGGACCGCCTAGCGGCAGATCGCGGTAGTAGCCGATTGCACCCTCGAGCGTGGCCGGTGTGGACAGCGCCCGCTTCGCGTCGGCGAGGGTCTGATCGCGCGCCGACCCGGACCAGCTGGGTGCCCAGCGTCGGTAGAGCCGCTCGAGGTAGGCGAAGTCGTTGCGCCGGCATACCCGCGCCGACCACGGGAGCTTCAAAGCGAAGAAGTGGCGGACCGCCCAAATCGCCGCGGGGGAACGCTGCAGCACACTCGGGTGCGGGATCGCGATGGTCACGAGCGTGCGTATGCGCTCGGGCGCAAGCGACGCCGCGTTATAGGCGATCAGCGCGCCCCAGTCATGGCCGACGAGCACGGCCTCAGACGCACCGATCGCGTCGAGCAACCCCAACGCATCGCGGCCAATCGTCTCTGGGTCATAGCCGCGGCCGGCCACGATCGTCTCGGGGTGATAGCCACGCAGCCACGCCACCGACACACGCCAGCCCGCGCGTACGAGCTCCGCCTCGATCTCAGACCACGAATAGGGAGTGTCCGGAAAGCCGTGCAGCAACACGATGTCCGGGCCGTCCCCCGCGGTCGAGACGACGTAGCGTTGCCCGCCGGATGAGAGCGTCCGGAATTCCACTGCCCGACTACACCCCCAGCGCGCGGCGTATGAAGCGGTCGAAGAGGCGGTCGGACAGCAGGCGCCTGACGACGAGCATCGCCTTCGCGTCCGTGCCAACGAGATAGCGAGCCTTCATCCGCCGGGCGCTGAGCGCTTGCTCGATCGTCTTGGCCACCACTTCTGGAGAGACGCCGCGTCGCTCGGTGTCCTCGAGCGCTTTGCTCATCGCGGCCGGCACGTTCCCGTACTCGGCCTGGAGCTCGGGAGGGATGCTGACAGCGTCGGCATCCGCGCGTGCCTTGTCCCAGATCGGCGTGGCCACGGACCCTGGCTCGAGCAGCGCCACCTGGATGTTGGAGCTGCGCAGCTCCACGCGCAGCGCATCGCCAATCGCCTCGACAGCGTGCTTGGAAGCGGCGTAAGGCGCGAGGAAGGGCGTCGCCACACGACCCCCGATCGAGGAGACGAACACAATCCGGCCATGCGCGCGGCGCAGCGCCGGCAGCATCGCCTGCGTCACCGCCACCTGGGCGAGCACGTTGATGTCGAACTGCCGGCGCAGGTCCTCCGGGGAGACCAGCTCGAGCGGCCCACCCACACCGATGCCGGCGTTGTTGATCAGCGCATCCAGTCCGCCGCTCACGGACGCGCCCCCCTGTGCGCTCTCCTCTTGCACCCGTGCCACGGCCTGCGCGATCTGCACGGAATCTGTCACCTCCAGCTGCAGGGGAACAACCCTGCCGGGGGCCGCGGCCTCGGCAAGCAACTGCTCGCCGACGGCCGGGTCGCGGACCCCTGCCAGCACCGTCCAGCCTTTGCCCGCCAGGCGAAGTGCGCTCGCGCGGCCAATTCCGGTGGATGCCCCGGTGATCAGTGCGAGCGCCACGCCCACGACGTTACTCCAAGCGGACGCCTAGCAGGAGTCTCATGGCTTCATTAGCGGGGGCTTAAGATCCGCAACGATGGTTCCGCCAGTGGAGATACCGTCGATTGGGGGCCGCGCGCGGATCGCTCGCGCAGCGAGTCTTGTGCTGCTCCTTGCCGTGCTTGCCGGCTGCGGCGCGACGCTCAAAGACAACGACGCAAACGTGGGCGTTGCCACGCTGACCCCCACGTCCGGGAAAGCCGAAAGCTGCGCCGCGACCGTCGTGAACACGCTTGCGAGCGTCCTTGACCGTGTCTACCGCGAGGGCGTCCTCAGCGAACGGACGGCCAGCGCGAAGTACATGATCACCCACGCTCCCGCGCTGCGCGAAGCTGTGGAAACCGGCAACAAAGCCGCCGCGGAAACCGCCGCGTCAGCGCTGCTTGCTACCGGGCACATGACAAATCTTCAAGTGACGCGCGGCGGTCAGAGCTTCATCCGTGTTGGCGGAGGCGCGATGGCGCCGCTACACGGGACGCTGCTCGGCTCGAGCGGCTCCCCGATTGCCAGCTACATGACGAGCGTATGGGCCGACAGCGGCTTCTTGACCGAGGCGACGGGTATCACGCAAGGCGAGGTCGACCTGCGGGCCAACGGACAGAGCGTCGCTGGCTCGGTGGCGCTGCCACCGGGGACCCTCACCAAGGAAGGCGCGCTTACGTTCAACCGCGTCACCTACCAGTTCACCTCGCTCCCCGCAAAGATCTACCCCTCGGGTGCCGCTCGGATCTACCTGCTGATCCCCGTCAACACGACCCACGCGCTGTGCGGCCCAACGCGCGCGGACACGACCGTGAACACGCTCATGCACGTCGCCGACCGCATCTACAGGGGCGAGAGTGGCAACAGCGCGCGCAAGCAGATTCGCCGCGTTCAGCACAACAAGGCGCTGCTGGAAGCGGTTGCCAATCGTGATCCGGCAGCGACGGAACTCGCGATCAAGGCGCTGCTCAACCACCACATCGTGCGCCTGCGCGCGAGCGCGGGCGGCCAGCTGCTCTCCGACGTCGGCGGCCCGTACGTGCTTGCACCGGTGACCGCGCCGCTGACTCTCCACGGCCACACGATCGGCAGCTTCGTGCTGTCGATCCAGGACGACGAAGGCTATCTGCGACTAACCAAGCGCCTAGCGGGACTGAAGGTGCTGATGTATATGAGCCCCGGCAACCAGCTAGTCAAGAACAGCCTCGGCCCGATTACGGGGACTGTCCCCGCCAGCGGCCCCTACACCTACAACGGCAAGTCCTTCCGCGTTTTCACTGTCCACGCCAAGGAGTTCCCGTCGGGACCGCTGACGATTCGCGTGCTGGTGGCACTGCCGTACCGTTAAGCGGGAGCCAGCGACTTCTGCTTGGTGCGCAGCGACTCGATCAGCTCATCGAAGGAAGCGGAGAATTTTTCCACTCCCTCGCGCTCGAGCGTGTCGGTCACATCGTCGTAGTCCACACCGACGCGCTCGAGATCGGCGAACACCTGTCGCGCGCCCGCGAGGTCGCTCTCCAGCCGCGACTGCGGCTCGCCGTGGTCCTGAAACGCCATGATCGTCTCCTCGGGCATTGTGTTGACGGTGTCCGCGCCGATCAGCTCATCGACGTACAGCGTGTCGGCATAGGCGGGGTTCTTGGTCGAGGTGGAAGCCCACAGCACCCGCTGCGACGAGGCGCCCTTGCCCACCAGGTACTCCCAGCGCGGCCCGCTGAACGCTTCGAGGTAGTGCGCGTACGCGAGCCTGGCGTTCGCGATCGCGAGCTTGCCCTGTAGCTCGGGAGCGTTTGCTTCATCCAGGCGCCTGTCGGCCTCGGTGTCGATGCGCGAGACGAAGAAGCTCGCCACGGAGGCCACCTTGCCTGGGTCGCCGCCCTCGGCAACGAGCCGCTCGAGGCCGCGTATGTAGGACTCGGCAACCTCCGCGTAGCGCTGGAGCGAGAAGATCAGCGTGACGTTGATCGAGTGTCCCTTGGAGATCACGTCCTCGATCGCCGCGAGGCCCGGCTTGGTGGCCGGGATCTTCACCATCAGGTTGGGGCGATCGACGCTCTTGTGGATGCGAATCGCCTCGCGATACGTCTGCAGCGTGTCGTAGGCCAGTCGCGGATCGACCTCAAGCGAGACGTACCCGTCACGGGCTGGTTGGCCATTGCGTGCTCCCTCCCACACCGGGCGAAAGAGATCGCACGCGTCCCGGATGTCCTGTTCGGCGAGCGTCCAGAACACCTGCTCGACATCTACGTGTTCTGCCGCGAGTTCGTGCATCTGCTCGTCGTAGGCGTCACCCGAACTCATCGCCTTCTCGAAGATCGTCGGGTTGGAGGTGGCGCCGACGACGGAATAGTCGTCGATCAGCTCCTGCAGGTGACCGCCATGGATCGACTCGCGCGAGAGGAAGTCCACCCACACGCTCTGGCCGAGATCGGAGAGGCGCTCGAGGGGGGTGGGTGGGTCGGAGGGCATCGTGTCTCCTGTCTTTTGCGCGTCAGTGTTTCGATTCAAGCAGAGCGCTCGCGCGCGCAAGGATGTTCTCGGCGGTGAAGCCAAGCTCCTTGAGCACGATCGACCCGGGCGCGGACGCGCCGAAGCGGTCGAGGCCGAGAACATCGCCGTCGAGGCCCACCCACTTCCCCCCGCTGGTCGTGGCGCCCGGCTCGACTGCCAGCCGGGTCCTGATCGTGGGGGGCAGCACCTCGTCGCGGTATGCCTGGCTCTGCTCCTCGAACAGGTCCATGCACGGCATCGAGACGACCCGCACGCGCGTGCCCTGCGCGGCGAGCGCTTTGCCCGCATCAAGCGTCAACGGGACCTCGGCGCCCGTGGCGATCAGGATGATCTCCGGGTCAGGGCCGGATGAGTCCCACAGCACATAGGCGCCGCGCTCCAGGCCACTCGCGCTCGCGACCTCATCGCGATCGAGCACCAGCACGTTCTGGCGTGAGAGCAACAGCGCCGTTGGGCCATCTTCGCGCTCGAGCGCCACACGCCATGCTTCTGCCGTCTCGTTGGCATCGCCGGGACGCATCACCCACAGGTGCGGGATTGCCCGCAGCGACGCGTAATGCTCGACCGGCTGGTGCGTCGGGCCGTCCTCGCCAACAGCCACCGAGTCGTGGGTCCACACCCAAATCACCGGTAGGCCCATGACAGCCGACAGCCGCACCGCACCGCGCATGTAGTCAGAGAACATCAGGAACGTCGAGCCGTACGGTTTAACGATGCCGCCGTGAGCGGCCGCGCCATTGACGATCGCGCCCATCGCGTGCTCGCGGATACCAAACGGAATGTTGCGGCCAGCGTGAACCTTCGAGAACTGGCCGGCGCCGTCGAACAGAGTCTTGGTCGACTCGACCAGGTCCGCCGCACCACCGATCATCGTCGGCCCATACTCCGCAAACGCGGCCATCACCTTCTGGCCGGCCGAGCGAGTGGCGATCTCTTCACCGGCGGCGAACTCCGGTAGCGACTCGCGCCAGCCCTCGCGCAACTGGCCAGCCCACGCGAGGTCCCAGTCCGCTGCCATGTCCGGAAACGCCGCCCGCCACTCCTCGAGCTTCTCGTTCCAGGCTCCTTGAGCCTTCGAGCCCGACTCGTGCAGCGACATGTGCTCGTAGACACGCTCGTCCACCCAGAACTTGCGGTCGGGATCGAAACCCATCACTTCCTTGGTGGCCCGCACCTCGTCTTCGCCGAGCGCCGCGCCGTGTGACTTGGCGGTGTCAATTGCGTGCGGGGCGGGGTAGGCGATGTGCGAGCGGATCGAGATGAACGACGGGCGCTCGGTTTCGTCGCGAGCGGCCGCGATCGCAGCCTCCAGCGCGTCCAGATCCTCTGAGTCCTCCACTCGCTGCACGTGCCAGCCGTCCGCCGCCAGGCGCTCGCTGTGGTTCTCCCCGTCAAACGAGAGCGACGTGGTTCCGTCGATCGTGATGCGGTTGTCGTCATAGCAGACGACCAGCTTGCCCAGCGCGAAGTTGCCCGCGATCGAGGCTGCTTCCTGGCTGATGCCCTCCATCAAGTCGCCGTCGGAGCAGATCACGTAGACGTGGTGGTCAACCAGCTCCTGCCCGGGACGGTCGAAGCGCTCGGCGAGGAAGCGCTCGGCCATCGCCATTCCCACCGCGTTGGCGAAGCCCTGCCCCAACGGCCCCGTCGTGACCTCGATGCCCTGCGTGTGGCCGCGCTCGGGGTGCCCTGGCGTAAGCGATCCCCACTGGCGGAACTGCTGTAGATCCTCGATGCTCAGCTCGTAGCCACACAGGTGAAGCAGTGCGTACTGCAGCATGCACGCGTGACCAGAGCTCAACACGAAACGGTCGCGGTTGGGCCACTGAGTGTCTGCGGGATTCGCGTGTAGGAAGCGGCGGAAGATCGTGTAGCCCAACGGCGCCAACGCCATCGCCGTGCCCGGATGGCCGGCGTTCGCCTTCTGCACTCCGTCCATCGCCAGGGCGCGGATCGTGTCGATCGACAGCTTGCGGATCTCGCCCTGATCGAGCGCCTCGGCAGTCGCCGCTGTGCTGCTCGATTCCGGTGACGCTGCCATTGCAGTCGATCCTACCCCGATCTCGGACGCTAAAGTCGGTAGATCGTGTCCGAGCAGTTTTGCGACGTCGGCAGGGGCATCGACCTTTGCTACGAGACCTTTGGCGATCGGTCGAATCCGACCGCGCTTTTGATCATGGGCCTGGGCACCCAGATGCTCGCCTGGCAGGAGGATTTCTGCCAGGAGCTGGTCGACCGAGGCTTGCATGTGGTCCGCTTCGACAACCGCGACATCGGCCGCTCCACCCATCTCAGCGGGCGTCCGCCGAGCATCCCCGAGCTGCTAGTGCGCTCGCCGCGCGCCGCTCGTTACACGCTCAGCGACATGGCCGATGACGCCGCCGGGTTGCTGCGCGAGCTGGACCTCGCGCCCGCGCACGTGATCGGCGCCTCGATGGGTGGCATGATCGCCCAGACACTCGCGATTCGGCATCCCGAGTCGGTGCGTTCGCTGGTCTCGATCATGTCCAACACCGGCAGCCGCCACCACGGACAGCCCTCGCTGAGGGTGTATTCGATCTTTCTGCGCCGTCCTACACAGGGGCGCGACGCCTTCATCGCGCATATGGAACGCCTGTTCAAGACGATCGGCTCACGCGGTCTGCCCCGCGACGATGAGGACCTGCGGGCAGTCGCAGCCGCCAGCTACGGGCGCGACCACGATCCTGCCGGTCCGGGACGTCAACTGGCGGCGATCATCGCCTCGGGCGACCGCACAGCACAGCTCGGCACAGTCACCGCGCCAACGCTTGTTATCCACGGCAGTGCCGACCCGCTGGTGACGCCGTCCGGTGGTCGCGCCACTGCCCGCGCAATCCCGGGGGCGAAGCTGATGATGGTGGAGGGCATGGGCCATGACCTCCCACGGGCGGCATGGCCGCAGCTGATCGATGCGATTGCGACGCACGCGCTGCAGGCCGACGCGAGCGCCGCCGACGGGCACTCGCCCCTACAGACCCGACCCCCCTCACTGTCGGGCCTGTAGGGGACCGCGCCCCCCTTTCCCCTCCTCAACCCCCGTGGGGTCTGCGTGTGCACGCCCTCAGCCCCATGAGGGAATGCGTGCGAGCGCTCTGACACCAGTAGACCTGTGGCCGCACTCGCACGAGCCAGTGCAGATCGTGACGGCAGTGCGAGCGACGATACGGCCAGCGGCCATGCAATGCCCGAAGCATCCGGTGCTCATGGCAAACGAACAGTCTCATCTCCATCAGACCCCTCCGTCCTGCGTATTGGTCTCGCGTCGTGCTCGACCCGAATCTCCCAAGCGATCCCTCCACCGCTTGGCGAGAAAACTCTCGCCTGGACATATAAATCAGGTCTTACGCAGCGTGTCAACTCGAATGTCAACTAAACATTTGATTTGACACAAAGACTTGATGGCGTACACAGCGGCCGCTACTACAGCTCTCGTCGCGCGCGCAAACCGCCTCGACCCCATCGAGCGTCTAGCCGCCGGCGAACACAGAAATGCGCCAGATGGCCTATTCGCCGCCAGAGCCGCGAGCGGCGGCCTCCAGCAGGTCGGGCAGCAGCGACTTGTCAGCGTGCTTGGGTTCGAGGAGCTGCTCGATCGCGAGGCCGTTTGAGAGGGCTAGCAATGTGATCGCGAGTTGTGGCGCTGGCAATGGGAGGGTGACCCCGAGTCGTGCTGCGTGGTCCTCGAGGTAGTCGGCGATTGCGTCGCGTGCCGCCCGGCGGTGGGCTGCGAAATCACGCCGTAGCTTTGGGTTGCGCATCGCTCTTGTCCAGAATTCGATGAAGGTCAGATGCCATTGCGGGTCTCCGGCGGTTGCGTCGCTGAGTACTCGGCCGGCGTCGCGGCTGAACTCGGCGAATGTTGTGTGCGCGCCGATGGAGTTTGTGATCTGGCTCAGCCGATCGTTGATCTGGCTGCTCATGAGGGCGTAGAAGAGGTCGTCCTTGCTGCCGAAGTTTGAGTAGATCGCACCCTTCGTGAGTCCCGCGGTCGCCGAGATCTCATCGAGCGATGTCTGCTCGTAACCGCGGTCAGCGAAAACTGTCGCCGCAGCGGCGAACAGGCGGTCGCGGGTCTGTTCCCGCGTCGGGCGACGACGAACCCGGGTCCCACTGTCTGAGGATCTCGTCATCACGTCTAGAATACCGTCGGTATTGGATACTGTCGGTATCGAAATGCGAAGAAAGAGTGGAAATGATGGCTCGAACGGGTTTTGTGACGGGCGCCACCGGCTTCCTCGGCCGACATCTCGTAGAGGAGCTCGAGCGGCAGGGATGGGATGTCACCGCGTTCTGCCGTGCAACGGACCGCACCGATCTTCTGCCCTCGACGGTCCGGATCGAGATCGGTGACCTCACTGACGCGGATCGCGTGCACGCGGCTCTGCCCGATCACGTCGATGCGATCTTCCACGTGGCCGGCAACACGAGCACCTGGTCGAAGAATGCCGCTGCTCAATTCCGCGATAACGTCGGCGGAACGGCGCACGTCATCGAGGCAGCGCTCGCGAGGCACGCGCGGCGCCTGATCTACACATCATCGACGTCGGCATATGGCTACCAGCCCGGCGTCCGGATAGATGAGCGCACCACATCGAACGCGCCGACCCGCGGCGACAACTACAGCAAGAGCAAGCTGCAGGCGGAGAACCTGATCAAGCAGGCCTGCGCCGAACGCGGACTATCGACGGTCATCCTCAACCCGGTCAACATCGTCGGAGCCTACGACACGACAAACTGGTCCCAGCAGCTCATCCTGCCAATTGCGAAAGGCAGCCTGCGCGTGGTTCCCCCAGGATCTGCAACCTGGATCTCGGTCCACGACGTCGTCAAGACTCACATCGCCGCCGCCGACGTCTACGAGTCTGGCACGAACTTCGTACTCGGTGGTGTCGAGGCGTCGTTCCTGGAGGTCACCAACGAGATCGAGGCGATCCTCGGCAAGCCACGCTCGCGGCACACGACATCGAAGGCCACACTGCGGCTGCTGCTGCTGCTCTCCTGCGCAAAGGCACTTGCCACCCGAACCGAGCCGGAGCTCACGCTCGCTAAGTACCAGCGCGCGGTCGGCGACCTTCTCGTCGACGACCGCAATGCGTGTGAGGTCCTCGGACTCGAGCGCACGACGCTACGCGACATGCTCGCCGAGACAGTTGGGTGGCTGGAGCACGTCGGGATGCTCGATCAGCCGGAGAGCCCACAAGCGACGCGCACCGCACCCAGGTGTCCAGACTCAGCATCCGGTTCTCTGCCCGGCGTTGACTGGGTTGAAGTAAACGACGAGCCCAACCACGTCGAGCAGTTTCGCAACGACGCGGTACGCGTCTATGAGGCACGCATCGAGCCGGGAACCGCGACCCTCTATCACCACCACAGCCTCGACACGATCTACGTAATCATGGCTGGCGGCAGATTCCGCTCCGACGAGCCTGTGCACCAAAAGTCGAACACCAAGCTGGGACGCTCGGTTTCGCTCCCTACGAAGCTCGTGTGGGGGATTCGGCGTGCACTGACTGGTGGCACGCTCCAGCTACCCGCCGGCACGTTCCTGATGCAGTACCACCGCGCGCACCCCCTCATCCACCGAGTCCTCGCGTCATCCGACAACGCCACACCAATCCAGATGCTCGGTGTCGAGCTGCACGCAACAAGCCATCCTTCAGTGCTCGCGACCGGCTCCGGCGTCTGTCTCGAGTACGCAGATGAACACGCACGCACATACCGCATCCAGCGGGGAACGGGCGAGTGGACCGACATCCTGCAACTGGCGCATGGCGCCGTGCTCGCGGTCATCGCCGGCACAGGCGTTCTGAGCATCGGAGGCACCGAGCAGCACCTTGCTGCAGGCTCGGTCTCCTGGATCGCCCCCACCCCCAACATGCGCCTCGGCAACCGCAGTGCCACCACGCTCAACTGCTTGCTCATCGTGGTCTGACACCCTGCAAAAGGTTATCTCCAAGCGCATCGACAGTCCACCGCCCGGCTATCTAGCACGAGGACTGATATCAGCGAGACGCACTGGCGCGTCGCAGTGGACTGGCCTCGGAACCTCGGGCAGTCACAGCTTCAACGTTTGGCGAGGTCAGTGTGACTGACTGCTGGCCCGGAGCTACGTTGACGCTCGAGTGCAAGGGGCAGCCTACGAATAGTTAACCGTGCCTCCAAGGGAATGAATGGATTCACGAATCGACAGCCGACGTGAATAGATTCACGCCTCGCGCCTGCGCTGAAGAGCGACCGTTGTCGCCGCGTACTGTTGAGGGTGAAGTTGGATGACAAATCTTCCCCGCTCGATCGAGGGCCGACTAGGCCACTTCGACGGCGGTTTGACCGTCACGCGGCGATCATATCTATCGGGCTTATACGGATCCCACGTCACAAGCGAAGCGTCGATGAGTCCCAGGCGCGATCGAAGTTCCCCCACGCGATCGTCGAGAGCGCCGATGTGCAGGATAGACTCAAAGACAGTGTCGTGCAGCCGGTCCACTGCGGTGCGCCAACGCGGGGCTGGTGGGGCCCACGCTCGCAGCTCGCATTCGATCGAGCCGGTCGGCTCGATCACGCTGATGCGCAGATCGACCTGGCGCAGGTTCCACGTGCCGTGGATCCCGCGGCCGAAAAGGTGGTTGAGCTCTCGGCCAGTCAGGTCCAACGCTGCGACGGCCTTACGGCGAAACGCAGCGGACTGCAGTCCCGCATCCGGGAGATACTCGAGTGTCGACTCGTCGAACTCGAGTTTGATGCGTGCGGGCCAGATGCGCCGACCCAGCGCGTTAGCCATATAGTGACCGAGCCGAACGGGCTTGGGTAGACCGATGGTGGAATCGTGGTAGCTCCGAGGCTTCGGCCAGATCCAACGCCCGGGCGGCGAGTAAGCAAGCTTTGGGTGATCCCGTCGTAGCCGCCGCCCCAGCCGAGCGAGCGGGTCGTTGGTTTCGACCGGAGCCTGCTCAACTGTCCACCGCTCGCGTAGCGCCTTCTCGGATTGCTCGATCGCGAACAGGCCGTGGCGCAGAGCCTCAGCGATCTTTTCGTCGTCCACGAGCTGCGGCAGTGGACGAAGCTTTGGGGGGGCCGCGTGGGACTTATGGAAGGAATCGGCCAGCTCGTAGAGCGACTCCACTTCAGCTAGGCGCTCACTGATCGCATGGTCGAACAGCTCGACATGAGGCCGCGCGAGGCGGAGCAGGGCCAACGATAGGACCGGAGTCAGCATAACCGTGACGATGTCATCGGCCGAGAGCCCGCTGCGACGACGTCGAGCGCCGAGGGCCATCGCTCCCAGGTTGAGTAGCGTCAGCACGAGCACGCGCTCCTGCGAGCGCGCCCGCACTGCGTTGGGCAGGATCTCCTGTGCACGCCAGCCGCGAGGATTTTCCGTCACAATGCCGAGCGCGTAGCGCGACGCGAAGCCGCTGGTCCACGTCGTCGTGATGCCCTCGCCCCTGGCGGCGGCTCGATATGTCAGCAGCGCGTTTATTACGAGCACTAGAGCCTCGGTGTCGATCCGGTGGTGGCGCAGCTTTCCCTTGCAGGCCAGAATCTCACTTGCGATGGGTAGGCCCGCGTACGCCATGGTGGTCTTGCTACTCGTCCACTTGCGCTCCGCGTTGGAGTCGCTCGCCTGCAGGAGTGCGGTGAGGGCCGAGCGGCCAGCAGCAATCAGCGTGCCGTCATTAACCGCTTTCTCGATCTGCGTGGAGATATCCTCTGACCAGAATCCGACGCCCTCCGGCTCGGTATCGGCGGGTAGCCTCGCGCTGACCGTGAAGACGCCGTCGCCCGTGACGGTGATGTCGAGTGTCCCGCCGAAGTCTTCTAGCTTGCGGCGTAGATGCGCTAGCCCGGACACGCGGCGTTCACGAGTCCCAGGCGCCAGAGCCGTGGGGGAGCCGTCAGTTGCGATCACCATCTCTAGAGATGGTCCGCGCTGGCGCAAGTCAATCTGTACTTGCGTTACCGGCTGTGTCGCGTGCCGTGCCGCATTCGCGGCCACTGTTGTCGTCATCGCTGCGAGGAGAGCGAGCCGGCTAAGGCCACGCACCACAACGTCGGGCTCGACGGCAACCGCGGCTTGCGGTAGGCCGCCGGGCAAATCCGCGAACACGTCGGCCCGCTGTTGTAGACGCGTCCGTAGCTCGGATGCCTCAATGAGGATTGTTGTCTGCGGCATCTCGTCGTGACGCCACGGACCCATCGCGCCAAACAACCTGTCCAGGTTCAGGTCGGAAAGTCCCGCGAGCTCCAAGGTGCCGAGTCGCTCTTCGAGCCGTCCAAGGCCGGCAAGCGCGTCGTCACTTAGGTGAGCAGAGTCGACGTCGCTCACCGGTTTCGCGCCCGCAGCGTCGCGTGCCGCGTCGCGTGTACGCTTCAGCGCGGCCTCGATCTGCTGCTGATATGGGGCGAGGTCCGCACGCTCGTAGGTGAAAGCAAAGAGGTGGCCCACCAGCGCGCGGGTGTCGTAGGCGACCAGCGTCGCCGCGGGGGCCAAACGCGAGGCGAGTACATATGCGGCCAGCCGCGTCGCGTATTGGCGCACTGAGTCGGCGCCCTCGGCTCGCCCGCGTGCTGACCCGCATCGCGCCTGGGCACACCAGACGCCCCAAGCGAGGACGCCTATCAGCTGCGTCTCGCGACGGCGCTCCCGCATCCCGGTTGCCGTGGCGACACCGATGACTGACAGTCGATACATCGGAGAGGAGGCGCCACCGGTAACGCCCACAAGCACTAACGGAAGTAGGGACATCGCCTGGGACCGAGGCGGTCTGCGCTGGAACCAAGCCGGCACGTGAGAGGGCGAGATCACGACCCCAATGGCAGCGAAACCGAGGTAGCCGGCGCCAGCGACTGCGCCGATCAACCGCTCACGTGCGGTGAGGCCTTTCTTGTTGCGCAGCGAGCCCGAGAGCGCCGAGAGCGCACCGAGACCGACGGCCATCGATGTCAGCCGATAGGTCTCGCCGACATCGTAGTCCATCCTGAAGTCACCGCGCAGGTAGACAGGCCCGATACCGTCTTCGGCCATCGCGTCGGTGCGTTCCCCACCCGCTATCCATGCTCCCCAAGACATTTCGGTGGCGTATTCAATCAGTTCGTGGCAGTTCACGTGAATGGATTCACGGCTGGTTGGGACTTGTGCGATAATCGCGCCGTGCAGGCTTTGGGGATCGCGCTCGACACTGTCCTCGTCTACGACGACGAACCCGACCAGCGACGTACGCGTCGTCACAGTGCACAACTCGCATGTGAGCGCCTACTAACCGAAGGCGTGCTCGCGCACCAGCCATCGATTCGGGCCACGGGCCTGCGTCACGACGCGCTACAGATCCTCTCGGAAGGCGGCCGAACGCTGCTGCTCGCAGACCTGATCGGCTACGACGAGGCGCCTCGCGGCGCGCGGTTGATGCGGGCCGTCTCCGCGCGCCCCGACGTGACCGTCCGTACATGGCGCATCGCGCTCACGCGGCGAGCCGATCCCCGAATCGCGGAGCGTCTGAGCGGCCACACCAACGCCGTGGTGGTCTACGACGACACGGATCTCAACACACTGGTCGAGTCCATCGGTGTGGTTCTCGCTGGAGAGCCTCTTTCCACAGGGGGGCTCCCGCCGACGTTTCCGGACGGCGCCGCCGAGAGGTACGTCGAGGCGCTTAACCAGAGCCTTCGAGAGGCCATGCATGGGGAGTTCTCAGCAGCCGACGCCGAGGCCATGTTCCGCTGGACCCCCGACACGCAGGATCCC
>Ga0210383_10001255_pt1 | contig 23325 bp, 18 predicted proteins | sample IncBWC14OmetaG_FD_160072 | JGI IMG/M metagenome (GOLD analysis project Ga0210383, IMG submission 160072) | Forest soil microbial communities from Barre Woods Harvard Forest LTER site, Petersham, Massachusetts, United States - Inc-BW-C-14-O ... | reverse complement strand
ACCGCCCCAGACTTGAAAGCTGCGCAGAACGACGCGGAAGCCGCGCTCGTGCTCGTTCCTTACTGGCACTACGTGCGGGACATTCTCATGCCGCAGATTAAAGACGCGCAGGCCAAGGTGCGCTGAGGCCGCGTCGCGAATTGTTAGCATCCCTGAGATATGACTGCACTACGCACCGTCCGAACCCTGAGTTGGACCTTTGGCATTATTATCGGCGCGATGTGGACGGTCGAGGTTCTTCTCGGAAACCTGGGTGGCACATCGGTGTTCGGAAATCTCCGCGAATTTCACCCGAGCATCTATGCGATGGCTCCCTGGTTTGTGCTGGCTGCCGTCGGCGCCACCACGGTCTGCGGTGTGGTTTCCGCCTATCAAACCGGTAGCATCAAGAAGGCCTTGCTGGTTGGCGTTTGGAGCGGCATCCTAAGCGGAGCGATTCTCTGCGTGATTGTCATCGGCATCACAATTCTATTTCACCATGCCATGATGCTGGACCCTTCAAACCTACACGAGTTTGCGCGGAGCGCTCATCGCCCGCCCACGGACGCCGAACTATCTGCCTTTCTTTATTGGGACGCGATCGGAGGCGGCCTCAACCACATTTGGATCGGTCCACTGCTCGGCTTAACCTTCGGTGGAATGGGTGCCCTGGTCGGAAAGTCAATGCGCCAGCCCACCCAGTAATTTTCCCCGGCCCGCTGTAGAATAAGTGAGCGGCGAAACCCCACCGGAGCACCACCACGAAAAGGTTTAGCTGAGAGCTGACAGCTGCTTTTCCGGAGTCCACACATGTCCCAATCCAACGGCAACAACACCAGCCTCCGCCTCAAAACCGGCCTCGCCGAAATGCTCAAGGGCGGCGTCATCATGGACGTCACCAACGCCGACCAAGCCACCATCGCCGAGAAATCCGGAGCCGTCGCCGTCATGGCGCTTGAGCGCGTGCCCGCGCAAATCCGCGCCGAAGGCGGCGTGGCCCGCATGGCCTCGCCCAAAAAGATTCGCGAGATCATGGCCGCCGTTTCCATCCCGGTCATGGCGAAGTGCCGCATCGGACACTTCGCCGAAGCCCAAATTCTTCAGGAACTCGGCGTCGACTACATCGACGAATCCGAAGTCCTCACCCCCGCCGACGAAGCTCACCACGTCGATAAGCACGCCTTCACCGTTCCCTTCGTCTGCGGCGCGCGCAATCTCGGGGAAGCTCTGCGCCGCATCGCCGAAGGCGCTTGCATGATCCGGACCAAGGGCGAGGCCGGCACCGGAGACGTAGTCCACGCCGTCAAGCACATCCGCCAGATCGTGCAGGAGATGAAAATCCTCACCGTGCTCGGAGAAGAAGAGCTCTACGCCAAGGCCAAAGAACACGGCGCCCCCTATGAATTGATCAAGCTGGTAGCCAAAGCAGGGAAGCTCCCCGTCCCAAATTTCTCCGCCGGAGGCATCGCCACCCCCGCCGACGCCTCGCTGGTCATGCAGCTAGGTGCCGAAGCGGTATTCGTCGGCAGCGGCATCTTCATGAAAGATTCCACCACCTTCGCCGATCCCGCAGAGGCCGAGAAGCGCGCCCGAGCCATCGTGAAGGCCGCCACCCACTTTAATGACCCTAAAGTGTTACTTGAAGTCAGCGAAGATCTGACTGGAGCGATGAAAGGCCTGGCGGTCTCGGGATTGGATGAGGCGCACATGCTGCAAACCCGGGGCTGGTAGACGATCGAATAGCGCCTACTGTGCCCGACGAACAAAAGGATGCGGTCAAGGCCGAAACCCTACCGGGGCAAGTCTTTCAGCGAATTCCTTGTCACGACGCCCCCCGATGTGGTCGAGGAGATCTCGGACCTCGGGAGGAATTACTCGCCGCAGCGGCACGAGCGGCACGATCTCATTTGTCTGTCAACGCCCGACCTGTGGTAAGCTCCTAGCCCTCAGTCGGGGAACGCCGCATGGCCACAGACATCAACGCCTACGACGCGCTTTACATTCCGGCCAACGACACACCGTGGTTCCCTTACCAGCAGAGTGGGTGCGACGTACAACTCATCCAGGCGGACCCCATGACCGGGCGCTGGATTGTGAAATTGCGCGGGCCGGCTGGTGGCAATCTAGGGATTCACCGGCATTACGGCTCGGTCCTTGCCTTGACCCTTCGCGGTGCGTGGCGATACCTGGAGCACGATTGGATCTCGTGCACCGGCGACATCGTCCACGAGACGCCGGGCTCCGTTCATACCCTGGTGCTGGTGGAGGAGAGCGAGGTCTTTTTCGTTGTCGAGGGAGCGCTCGAGTATCTGGACATCGAAGGACGCACTCTGGCCCACGAGGACTGGCGCTCCATGACTCACAAGTACGTGGATTTCTGCTCAAAAAAGGGCCTTGATGTCGTCGACATCAGTCGCCCGCGGATATTAGCTCCGGATCGCGTCGCGGTCGCGTAAGAAATGTCGCGTAAGAAAAAAATCGATTGGCCCGGTGCCCCCGTCCGAGATGTTTAAAAGATGAAAGCCGGTGATTTCCACAAAGTCGGCGCGAAAGTGTGTGACATCCAACCTTGCGCCTGCTTTTAAATTAGTCCATTCTGGGTGAGGCAAAAGCGACGCAGCCAGCCCTGATTGTTTCGGCTGTAACTTCTTTGTTGTCTGTATTTTGACCTTTAAGTTCTCTGAGATCAAGATTTGGCGCTCCTGGTTCTCTGGGATCCGCATGAACAGCGGAGATTCGAGACCCCGGCCATTCAGATCCCGATTTGGCACACGCGCGTGGGACCCGCAGCCGACTTTATTTGCTAAGGAAATTCACAGCGTCGCGGCGGCGCCGACCTTTGGTTAGTGACCGCGCCGGCTGAAGAACCTTCCCACACCGAGCCGTACCTGAACTGTATTAATCCCCGGGTTCGGGACAGCCAATCCTGCGTTTGAAATATGCAGGTAGCGCAACTCCACACTCCAGTTATATTTCGCGCCGAGGATGTGTGTGCCGAGCGCCGCGGCGGACGTGAAGTTCACGGTGTTCGTGTAGGTGGGGACGTTGTGGTTGGTGAAGAGCGTGCCTCCGCTGAGTTCGAGATAAGGCGAGAGGCGGCCGCGGCGAACGAAATCCCACTTGAGGCCGAGGGGGTTGAAGCCCACGCCGTAGGCGGTGTTGGCGGGCTGGAAGACGAGAAACATGGGAACAGCATCCACGGCGTACTCGAAACGTCCGCGAAGAAAGCTGGGAAGATGCGGGCCGGTGATGACCCATCCGTAGCGCAGGCCGGCGTTGAAGACGCCGGTGTCGCCGCGTCCCCCGCTGACGGAGTGGCCGCCGCCGGTCCAGAGCTGGACTTCGTGGCCGTCTTCTTCAGGCCCGGCCTGTTCCGAGCTAGATTGCGCCGAGCTGGATTTCCCCGGTTTCGATCGCCCCAGGTTAGATTGCCCCAGGCACACGGCTGATACTGTCACGATAATAAGAGCGAGCAAGAGATAGCGCATGATTCAATCCAGCCTGATGCCACCGGCAAAAGCGAAGCAGGTGCGAAGCGGACAGGATGAAAGCCGTCGAGGCTGAAGAGACACGATACAGGAAGGGCGAGAGGGGAACAACACCATCCATTCCGGCAAACTCGAGCGAAATAAGCCGCATCCTAGCCGTTAAAGGCCGTGATATCCTCGGCTTGATTGGCGGAATTTTATCGGCGGAATACGATCCGCAGAGTACAAAGCGCTAAAGCGCTTCCGGAGGTGGGCGATGCGATGGATCTGTACACTTTTCCTGGTTTCGGGAATCGCTTTCGGTCAGGCCGCGGACTCTTCACAGCCAAGCTCTCCGCAATCTAGTGCTCCGCACGCTACGGTTCCGGCGGCGGCGCCCGCTTCCCCTGCTGCTCCGGTAGTCACGGCTCCCACTCCGAATGTGAGCGCGCCTCAGGCGAAGATGCCGGAGCCCAACGCCGCGGTAATTCCAGCGGGCGCGAGAATTCCGCTGCTGCTCAAGCAAGCCATTTCCACGAAGAATGCGCGCGAAGGTGATGCCGTCTACGCGGAGACTGCATTTCCATTTGTCGTGAACGAACACATTCTGGTGCCTGCGGGAACTTACATTCAGGGCAAGATTTCGCATGTGGAGCGCGCGGGGCGGGTGAAGGGGCGGGCGGAAATCCTGATGCACTTCACGTCGATGATTTATCCCACCGGTTATACGGTGATGCTGCCGGGGTCGGTGGAGAACACGCCGGGCGCCGACAACAAAAGCGTGAAGGATAAAGAAGGGACCATCCGGCAGGATAGCGACACGGGTAAGAAGGTGGAAGACGCGGCGAGAAATGGCGCCTACGGCGGTGCGGTTGGCGGCATTGGCGGCGGCTTGGCCACCGGCGGCCTGAATGGCGCGCGCATTGGGGCGGGAGCAGGAGCGGCGGCCGGTATTGCCTGGGCGTTGTTGAAGCGTGGCAGCGACGTGAGGCTGGATGTGGGCACTTCGATCGAGATGGAAATCCAGAGGGAGATCCCCCTGGATGGGACTAGGATTGCGTTGGCGAAGGCTACGCCTTAGCCTGGGCCTCCGATTAGGTCTAGCGCGGGCTACGACAGTCCAAAGTTGAAGGACGACGGTTGTGCAGTCTGGTAGGGATCGTTCGAGTGCGCATCTGCCTCGGCTTCGCCGACGCACATGCTGAGCTCGGGATGGACAAGCCCAAGAGTGGGTGTTGATTTCGGTATAGTGGGCGAAGCTCGACGGCGCCACCTGGTCGCTGCCGGGACGATAGAAATTGAATTAGCCGGTGCTCTGCCGGAAGCGAAATCTACGATTTAGATTCCGGGATGGGCCCTGCGGTGGCCAGGACTTCCACATCGAGCCGATCGGAATGAGTCTGATCTGTTGCTGCGGGATTCGTGGCTGTGGGCGCAGAGCACTTTTCCCCTGGCAGGACTCCGACGGCGCGGTTTTTTCCCGCTTGCTTGGCGCGACGGAGGCCACTGTCGGCAAGGCTTAGCACTTCTTCGTAACTGACTCTTCCGGGATCGGCGGGCAGCCAGGGGAACGCAGCCCAGCCGATCGAACATGTGCGGTAGAGGAGTTCGTTCGGGCTGCGCAGGACAAACGGCACACCGCCGACGGCGACCAGAACTCGGGACGCGAGGGTTTCCGCTTCTCGACGGTCGGTGTAGCGGGAGACGATCAGAAATTCCTCGCCGCCCCAGCGCAGCAAAACATCGGAATGCCGGATCGCCGAACTTATCCGGTGCGACATTTCCACAAGGGTGCGGTCGCCTACGTCGTGACCGTAGTTGTCATTGATTTCTTTAAAATTGTCGGCGTCGATCAGGTAGAAGACCAGGTCGCGGGTGCGGGGTTCGCGCTGGTCGGAGTAGGAACGCAATGACTGGCTGACGTCGGCTTCGATGGTGGCCGAGAAATAGCGGCGGTTGCGAATACCGGTCATAGGATCGGTCAACGAAGCTTCTTCCAGAATGTCGTTGGCGCGTTTCAACTCCTGGTTTAGCCTGTGGTGTTTCAGGAAGATCAGAAACGCCATGGCGAACATGGTGCCCAGGGTAAGCAAAATGCGGAAACGCGCGACCTGAACTGGGATGGTGTGATCAAGCAACGCGGACACGGCGACCACTGGCAAGGACAAAACCGCCAACATGGCCAGGCTGGCCACCCAGGAACCGTGGCTGCTCTCGCGCGGAGCTTCCTCGGATGGACTCAGTTCCCGCCCCATGAGCCCCAGCAGCGTGAAAGCCGCAAACGACGCTGAGTAGGGAATGTCGTACCAACTGCCGGTAAAATACACGTCCCTTTCGATGGCCTTATTCAAGACGGCAAATGAGACGCTGTTGAACAGAACTGCAAAGCCAAAAAAAGCGTAGAAGTTTTTCCAGCGCCCCTTAGTCTGGTGCCAGAACACTGCCAGAACAGCGATCAGAATGAATGCTCCGCAGTTGTAGAGCGCGTCAAAGTTGCGGTCGTAGTTCGCCTGATTCGGAGAAACGTACTGCCAGCAAACCACGAAGAACACGTAGAGATAGAGCCACCAGAACAACAACAAGAGGAAATCCAGAATACCCAGCCGCGCGCCCCGCTCGGATGCGGACAGATGCGGGCGGAGCAGCAAGCCTGCCAGCATAGGAGCACCGGCCTGGAACAGAAGGACATCGGCCGGATACATGGCGGGCAGCTTGGCGCGAAAAAACAGGTCGAATACGATCCACACCATCTGATCGCCCAACCAGAGGGTCCAGCCCATGACCTGCAGCATCCAGAACCAGCGGGTGCGGCCCTCGGTGGCGAGTCCGTTACTCGCAAACACCAGCAAAGCGGAGAGCATTAGAAGCGCGCAGACGATATCGCTGACGGCGGTGAGAGCCAGGCCGCGCGGCAGCAGAGCACAAGCGAGGACTAACGCCAGCGTGAGAAACACGGCGGTGCCGCCCCATAGCCTGGAATGATTCGTTAGTGTCAATTCTGCTCCGCGAGCATCCCGCCTGCGCGATCATTTCGCGGCGGCTTGATGGTAACCCCGCCGGGGAGCGGGCTGGTACCGAAAAAACAAATCCTGCTCAGCAGTTCCCGAGAATGCAACCGCCTCGTGGCAGAAGCGCGTTACGCCTCGGCGCCTGCGGAATTGCGCAAGGGGTTATCCTGAGCGTTAATTTCCCGGCGCAAATCCTCCCAGATCTTGTTGGGCATTTCGAGAAACACCTTCACGACCTCGGGATCAAACTGCTTCCCGGTCCACTTCTCGATTTCGACACGAGCGGCGTCGAGCGTCTGCGCCGGACGGTACGGACGATCGGAGGTGATGGCATCGAGGGTGTCGGCGATGGAAAAAATGCGAGCCCCCAGCGGGATCCCCTCTCCCTTTAGACCCCGCGGATAACCGCTGCCGTCGAAACGTTCCTGGTGGGAATAGACGATCTCGGCGGCTTCCTGGAGGACAGGAATCTTCCGCACCAGTTTGTATCCGAGATGGCAGTGCTCGCGCATGATGGCCACTTCATCGGGCGTGAGTTTTCCCGGCTTGTTCAAGATGTTGTCAGGAATCGCCATTTTGCCAATGTCATGAAGGAAGGCTCCGCGTGCGATCGTCTCGATCTGTTCCTTGGGAACGCCCATGCGGCTGGCGATAGCCATGGTGTAAGCGGTCACGCGTTTCGAATGCCCTTCGGTTTCGCGGTCTTTGTAGTCAAGAGCCTCACCGAGGACCTCGAGGGTAATGTCATAGGAGCGCTTCAGTTCCTCTAGAGCCGCTTGCAGTTGATCGGTGCGGGCTTCCACCAAGGATTCCAGGTTCAACTGGTAATTGCGGTTCTCCATCTTGAGGCGTCGATTTTCCAGGGCGCGGCTGACGGTAGCGAGCAATTGTTCGCGCTCGAACGGCTTCAGCAGGTAGTCATAGGCCCCGTTACGGATGGCCGTGAGCGCCACGGAGATGTCGTGCACAGCGGTAACCATCACCACCGGCATGTCCGGATACTTTTCCTTGGTGCGCTCCAGCAGGCCAATGCCATCGAGGTCCGCCATCATCAGATCCGACAGCATGAGCTCGAACTCTTCACCGAAGCTCAGCACGGCCAGGGCCTCGATGCCGGAACTCGCTTGTTTACAAGCATATCCAGCCGACGTGAGCATCGCCGAGACGATGTCGCGGATAGGCTCTTCGTCGTCGACCACCAGAATTCGGTCCGCCATAGATTCCCTGGGAGAGTCTATCGGCGATTGTAACTCAACCACGAGATGCCGAAAGTAATCATCAAGGTCCGGAAACTGCACTGGAAAAAGACCTCGCCGTGATATTCAAAAGGAGGAATCACTGCGTCCCATAGCGATGAATTCATCCCTCTCGACCATCTCGAGCATTATCGCCCATCTTGGATTGGGCAAGCCGACGGTTGCGGAATGGGCCCTGTTAGTGCTGCTCGGGGGCTCTCTGCTGGCGCTACGCACTTTTCACGCGCGCTATTTCAAAGCCTGGGTATTGGGATGGTTTGCGCTGGTGGTGTCGCGTCTGGCGACCGACGTGTTCGCGACGCGGATTCCGGCGGAACTTCTTCCCGTGGTGGTGCAGACGACTTTCGTGCTGGCGGTGGGACTGCTGGCCGGAGCCGTTCTTACCTATAGCCGCATCCGCGAGCTGATCGTGCCACTGGCGGTGATCACTCCGATTCTGGTGGGGTTTGCGGGAGCGCGAATCCTGCTCTGGCCGGATGTGGTGCCACTGCGCATGGCTCTCGAAGTTGCGTATCGCGTAGTTCTACTGACGGCAGCGATCGCGTTGCTTCGTGAACGCCGCGGGCGCTGGCAGATCGCGCCGTGGACTCTGGCGCTGTCATTCTTGCTTCTGCATCTTCCCTGGGCGCCGATTACGATCCGCGTGCCGGATGCAATCTTCCTGGCCGCTGAAATTTTGCTGGGGCTGAGCATGCTGGCGATCGTGTTTGACGAAGCCGCGCTGCGATCCCGACGACTTCATGTGGTGCAGGCGTTGACCAGCGCTTCCGCCAGCGCGCAACAATATGGAAATCTGGTGCAGACCGCTCTCGAGGAACTACAGAGGCTGACGCAAACCAAAGCGGTGTGGTTCCGTTTGGTGGAAGGCGGACATCTGGTGGCGACCCACGCTGTGGGGGTTTCCGCGGACTTCCTGCGCGATGCGGGCTTTGCGGAAATCACCGATGACCTTTCAAAGAAGATGGAGACTGGACAGCCCTGGGTGAGCAAGATTGATATGGCTGGCCCGGAGAATCCAGTCTGCCTGGCGGTGGAGAAAATCCGCCAAACAGTGACTCTTCCCGTGGTGGGGCGAAAAGCGCCGGTAGGACTCCTGGCGCTGGGCAGTTCGCGGAATCGGCACTGGGTACCCGAGGAACTTGAGTTCTTGCAGAGCTGTGCGCGTCAGCTGGCCACGGCTGTGGAAAACTTCCGGCTGCTGGAGCAGGTTTTGCGCTCGCAGCGGCAGTGGATGAACACTTTCGATTCGGTTCACGACATCATTCTGGCGCACGATGCGGATTTCCACGTCATCAAAGCCAACCAGGTTATGCTCTCGCATCTGGGCCTGGCCGCCGCGGATGTGATGGGTAAAACCTGCGAGTCGGTGCTCCCGCACAATGTTGGCGAATGGACTGGATGCCCTTATTGCGCCATCGCTGGTGACGAAGACTTCATGGAGGGAGCGGACCTTTGTTTCGGCGGCTTCGCCGTGGTTTCTACTTCGTCCTACACCGAGCAAGGCAGCCCGCAAAAAGGAACGATCCACGTAGTCCGCGACATCACCGACCGGCGCTCGGCGGAAGAGAAATACCGGCTGCTGTTCGAGCAGGTGCAAGAGGGAGTCTATGTGGCGACGCCCGACGGACACCTGCTCGATTGCAACGATGCGCTGGTCTACATGCTGGGTTACCCCTCGCGGGAAGAGTTGCTGGTGATGAACCTGGATTCCGATATCTGCGTTGATCCGGCCCAGCGGGATGCCTTCCGCAAAGAGATCGAAACTCATAACTACGTGCGCAACTTTGAAGTCACGCTGCGGCGTAAGGACGGAACGCTGCTGCTGGCCTCGGAGAGCAGTTTCGCCACTCGCGGCTCTACCGGGAACATCGAGCGCTATCAAGGCTTCGTGCTCGATGTGACGGAGAAGCGCCGGGCCGAGGAGGACATGCGCCGCCGCAATCGCGAACTGAATGCGTTGAACGCCATGGCCGTGGTGGCGACGCAATCTTTCGATCTGGACGAAATCCTGAACCTGACCCTGCGGCAGGTGGTTTCGTTGTTCGGCGCCGAGAGTGGTTCGGTCTATCTTTCCGACACGGACGCTCCGCTTTACCGGCGGCGCGCATCGTGGGGACCCAGGAGCCGCGACAAGGCGCGTCCGTCTGAAATTTCGTTTCCGGATGGCTTTGGCGACCTGCTCATGCGCTCCCGGACCGAAGTGGTGACTGCGGAATACTTGCCGCATCTGCCTCCGAACGTTGCTGAGTTCATCCGCTCCGATTCCGACCGCGCCTGGATCTGGGTGCTGTTCTGGGGCAAGGACAGCCCCATCGGCATCATGGGACTGTGCAGCCAGCAGGGCTACGAATATTCGAGCAACGAAGAGAATCTTATGGTCGCGATCAGCCGCCAGCTGGCCACGACCATCGAAAAAGTGCGCTTGTATGAAGAGACCTGCCGTGCCTACGAAGATCTGCGCAAGACCCAGGAGCAATTGCTGCAGAGCGAAAAAATGTCGGCCGTGGGCCAGTTGATTGCGGGAGTGGCGCACGAGCTGAATAACCCGTTGACAGCGATTCTGGGTTACTCGCAACTGCTTGAGAGCGAAGGATTGAACGCACGCGCTCTGGATTATGTGGGCAAGTTGTACCGGCAGGCGCAACGCACCCACCGCGTAGTGCAGAACCTTCTTTCATTCGCGCGGCAACGGCAGCCGCAGCGCGAGGAAGTGGATCTGCGGAAGGTGCTCGACGAGACCTTGACGTTGCGCGATTACGATCTGAAAACCAACAACATTACCGTCGAAAGGGAGACTCCTGCCGAGTCCACTCCGGTGATCGCCGATCCTCATCAGATCGAGCAGGTCTACCTGAACATCATCAACAATGCGGTGGACGCGATTCTGGAAACGGGAAAACAAGGCAAGCTGAAAATCCGCATCTTCACCGAGAACGGAAGTGTGGTGACGCAGTTTACCGACGACGGGCCGGGACTCAAAGATCCAAAACGCATCTTCGATCCGTTCTACACCACCAAGAGCGTCGGGAAGGGAACCGGCCTTGGACTCAGCATCTGTTATGGCATTGTGAAGGAACACGGCGGCGATATCACGGCGCACAACGGCTCCGAAGGCGGGGCGGTGATGGAAGTGAGGCTGCCCGTGGCCGCGCACGCCCAGACCGAGCCCGATCCGGTGGTTGCCGCTCCGCGGAAACGCGAAGGGGCCATTGGAGGGCGAGTGCTGCTCGTGGAAGAAGAAGAGTCCGTGCTCGAGTTTGAACGTGACGTGCTGGCCGGAGCGGGCGCCACGGTGGTGACGGCCAAGAAGAGTCAGGACGTAAAGACCCGCTTGCTCTCGGAACCGTTCGACGCCGTCATCATGAACGGTAAAATGCCGGGCGACTGGAGTGCGAAAGAAGCTTACACCTGGCTAAAGGAAAGTTGCCCCGGGATGGAAACCCACGTCCTGTTTACGTATTCAAACAGCGTGGACCTGGGCGATGCGCGTAACTTTCTGCAGGATAACAACGTTGCCCACTTGGTGAAGCCCTTCGAAGTTGCGGATCTGATCGCGCAGGCGCGCCGCTTGCTGCAAAAGGCGCATGCGTCTGCCGCGTCAGCGAGCTAGACGCGACTCCAAAACAAATCCGCCCGGCAGGCTCTAGCTCGGCCGAAGCCTGAAGCCCAATCTAAAGTCCCTCGCGCAACAGCCTCACGATTTGACGGATGGCGTAGTCGTTGCGCCGGTACCAGCGCCACTGGCCGTGTTTGACCGCCTCCACCAGCCCGGCTTTGGTAAGAATCGCCATGTGATGAGAAATGGTGGGCTGCGAAAGATGAACGCAGGTTTCGATGTCGCCGGCGCAAAGACTTACATCTTTTTTGCGTGAGTCGTGCCCCACCGTGCTTCCCGCGCGGCCTGAAGCTTTCTGCCTTGATCCTTTCCGGCCTGATGATTTCGTCTCGATCGAAGCGCCGCGCTCTTTGAGCGTTTGCAGAATGCGGCGTCGCGTGGGGTCGGCGACGGCGTGCAGTACTCGGTCGAGGGAGAGATCAGAGGCGGTCATAGGATGAAATACGAATAATCTTAAAATTGATGATTGTCAATGTAAGCCCTTCGGTGGCGGGCGTCACTCCGCCACCCATTCAGCCTTGACAAGCACCTCTTGTGCGATCTCGGTCAGGGAGCGACCCTCGCTGGTCACGATGAAATCCTCAAGTTGCGCGGCGTCAAGCGTGAGATTCAGGTTCGCAACACGGGCAACGTATTCCCTCTCCGATACACCTGTTTCGCGCATCTTGACTCGCTGCTGCATCGTTTCGATCGTAGCCGCGAGACGGCACACAACCGCGTTTGAGGCTGAAACAGCGCTGCGACACAGTTCCAGTTCGGCGCGGTCCTCGATCGCGCGCGCCACCAGGAATCGCGTCACGCCGAGGGAAGCGTAGTTTTGGCAGATCGAGTGAAGGTTGCGGTACATCACGTTGTCGTTGCTGGCTGTGGACGGAAGATGGGCAAGCCCGAGCGCGTCCAGATCGATTGCCGCGTGGGCTATGTGGCGTAGTGCAAGGAGGTCGGAAGCCTCGCCCAGGACCCTTGTCTTGCCCGCTCCCATCGTGCCCGTAATGATAAGCAGCGATACCGTAACTGCTCCATGGTTGTGTGCTTGTCCCTCGCCATAAGACAGCGCGACCTACTTCTTCACGATCGGGTTATAGCCGTCGCTGATCAGTCGTGTGCGCATGGCCTCGGCCTCCTGGATATCGGGAAAGGGACCCACTTGGATGCGAAAGAGCTTGTCGGTCGTGGCATTGGCGGCCACAAATGCCGGGTATTGTTTCTTCTTCAGCGCGTCGACCAGGGCGTCAGCATCGTCCTGCTTGCTGACCGCGGCGACCTGCACAAAATAAGCACTGGCGGGCAGCGTCGTGGCGGGATCGGGGGCATTGCTCGCAGAGGTCGTTCCCGATGGACTCGCCGCAGATGAATTGGCCGTCGATGCATTGGCTCCTGAATTACCCGCGGCGCCGCCATTGGCGGGGTTGCTGGAATCTCCGGGTGTAGCCGGCTTCGCGTCGGCCGCAGCCGCACCCGGATCGGGAGTCGCGCTCTTCTGCTCGACTGGTTTTGGCGCATTGACTGGGGCTGACATCGCGCTGCTCGCCGGCTTCATTACGCCGGGAGTTGTGGTTAACGACACCGCGGCAGAGACCGCGGGTTCCGATTTGCTGCCGAGCTTGTAGCCCAGAGAAAAAGATCCGGCGCAAATCGCAACCAGCACAAAGAACAGGACCAGCAGCTTACCGGTCCCTAGTGTGATTTCAGTGTCTTCCGACGAAGCTATAGACGAAGCCATGCTGCAACTCCATGAACGCTGGGCGCTTTCACGCCTGCTATCCTCTCGTTACCACCACTGATCCCAACTCTCAACCGAGCGCAGCTAGGCCGTTTTTCCCGGCGCTGCGCTAGTGTCGGCCTTGCCGAGAAATTTCTGGATTCCCGAGAAAAAATCCACCGGAACGGGGAAAATTACGGTGGTGTTCTTCTCCACGCCGATCTCCGTCAAAGTCTGCAAATAGCGGAGCTGAACGCTGACCGGCTCGGTGGCCAGCAAATGGGCAGCGTCGACCAGGCGCTGCGCGGCGGAGAATTCGCCCTCCGCATGAATAATCTTGGAACGCTTTTCGCGCTCGGCCTCGGCTTGCTTGGCCATGGCGCGCAGCATGGATTCCGGCATGTCCACCTGCTTCACCTCAACGTTGGTCACTTTCACGCCCCACGGCGAAGTGTGCTGGTCGAGGATGCTTTGCAGTCGAAGATTGATTTTTTCGCGGTGCGAGAGCAGCTCGTCGAGTTCCTGCTCGCCCAGCACGGAGCGCAGCGTGGTCTGCGCGAACTGCGAAGTCTGGTAGGTGTAGTTGGAAACTTCCACCACCGCCTTGCGCGGCTCGATGACCCGCAAAAAAATTACTGCGTTTACTTTCAGCGTGACGTTGTCGCGGGTGATGATGTCCTGCGGAGGAACTTCGAAAGCTTCTTGGCGCAAGGAAACGCGCACCATCCGGTCCAGCGGAGCAAAAACCAGAATGATGCCCGGCCCCTTGGCGGTGTCCAGCAGGCGGCCCAGACGAAAGATGACGCCACGTTCATACTCGGCAAGAATCTTCACGGAGTTCAGCAGATAGATGGCGATGATGACGATGATAACCACGGTTCCGATCCCAAAAGGAAGTTCCACGGATGCCTCCACAATGCGGAGCCAACGCTCCACAAGCGGATTGTATAGCAGTGGGAGATGGGTGGAGCGCATTTCGGATCGAAGGCCGTTGTCTGGCTTGATGCGCAAGGGGTCGGGAAGCGTGATGGCGTACGCAGTCGAGGCAGTGCCTGCCTCGGGCAAATTCGGAAGGGAGTGCAGCCACGCCTTAATTTCGCGCCAAACTAGATCGCGGCGGGTGTGGGCATCGGCGATTGCGCGACCGGTATGGGATCGACCTGGAGGATCAGGCCGTCCACCTGGCGTACGACCACAAGTTGTCCGATTGGAATGTCGACCGAAGAAACGGCGTCCCAAAGTTCGCCGTGGACAAACACCTTGCCTTGCGGCGAGAGCGAGGTTTGCGCGACACCGGTTTCGCCGATCATTCCCTGAGAGCCGGTGACCACCTTGTTCCGCCGAGCTTTCAGGGCGATGGTCATCAGGAACGCGGTAATCAATCCCAGCGGAATGCTGACGGCCAGCGCAGTGACCAGATGAACACGCATTTCCGGGATGGGAGCGTCCACGAGCAACAGGCCGCCCACCGTGAGCAGCGCGATGCCCCCGATGGTGGCCACGCCGTGCGTAGCGAACTTGGCTTCGGCCGCAAACAGCGCAAACGCGCCCAGGATCAGCCCCAGTGCAGCGAAACGCGTGGGCAGAAGATTCAACGCGAACGCCGCGAGCAGAATGAAAACCACGCCCACAGTACCGGGCACGACCGCGCCAGGGTGGTTGAATTCGATGTAGAGGGCCAGGGCGCCGATCGCCAGCAGCAGGAACGAAATGTTCGGGTCCATCAGATAGTCGAGAATGTGCTGCTTGAGCGTCATCTCGAAGGGCACGACGGGCTGGCCGGTGAGGACGAGGGTTACGGTTTTTCCGTCGAAACGCTTGATCGGCTTGCTGTCGATCTGGCGGAAAAGATCCTGTTCGCTCGCAGCTACGTAATCGATGAGATGTTGCGAGAGCGCTTCCTGGTCGGTAAACGACTTGGATTCGCGCACTGCGCTTTCGGCGACCTCCACGTTGCGTCCGCGGCGGGAAACCACCGAACGCATGAGGGCGGCGGCATCGTTTTCGATTTTCTGTTTCATTTCGTCGTCGGTCTTCGCCGTGACCGGTCCGAATAGCAGCACGGGATGCGCCGCCCCGGCGTTGGTTCCGGGAGCCATCGCAGCCACATCAGCCGATTCGAGGATGAAAATTCCCGCGGAACCGGCGCGGCTGCCGGTGGGCGCAACATAGAGGATCACGGGAACCGGAGAGTTCGAGATTTTTTCGATGATCTTGCGCGTGGAGTCGAGCAGTCCTCCGGGAGTACTGATTTCGATCAGAACTGCCTGATCATTTCGGAGCTGGGCTTCATCGATCGCGCGCGCGATGTATTCCGCGGTGATGGGTTGGATCGTGTCGTTGAGAACGACTTTGAGAATTTCAGCGGACGCCGGCGCGCCCAGCAAGACCGCCACCGCGACGCATTGCAAAATCCGCAGAATCGTGATCTTCGTCATAGTCTGGGATCCGGGAGACGAAATCGTGAAACCGTCGCGCACCGCCCCCTACAGAATACTCCTACTCTTATTTGCGAACTTCGATTTGCGAGCTTCTATTGTCAACGGCGGCTGAGACTTGCGGCTCCTGAGCGGACGGTTCTGAAGGCGGCGGAACGGCACTCCAGCCTGGCAGGTCCGTGCTTCCGGTGATCAGCCGGGCGCCGCGCTCATAGGTTACGTACGACCAGGCCCACTGAATGAAAACCAGCAGGCGGTTGCGGAAGCCGATCAGAAACAAAATATGAACGAATAACCACGCCAGCCAGGCGATGAAGCCGGAAATATGAATCTTGCCGAATTGAGCGACGGCGGCGGCGCGGCCGATCGTGGCGAGGCTGCCTTTGTCCCAGTAGTGGAATGGCGGACGAGGTTCAAAATGGCCGGCAACATCCCCACTTCTCGCAAAAGACGCGAGAAATGGGGCACCCGGGGCTGAGGTGCTGAATTCGATCTCGCGGCGAATCAGCTTGGCGACATAATCTCCCTGCTGAATCGCAACCGGCGCGACCCCGGGCAGCATCTTTCCGTCTTCGTCTTTAAGGGCGGCGAGGTCTCCGATTACGAAGACTTCAGGATGGCCGGGAAGGCTCAAATCCTTCTGCACCAGCACGCGCCCGGCACGATCCACCGGCGCGTCTAGCTTTTTGCCGAGGGGCGAGGCGGCAACACCGGCGGCCCACAGAATCACTGTGGCCGACAGCCGAGTTTTGCCTACATAGATGGCGCCGGGCTCGATCTGAGTTACGACGCTTGAAGTGCGCACCTCCACACCCAGATGCTGGAGTTGTTCCTGAGCGCTGCGCGACAGATCTTCTGCGTACGCGGGGAGCACGCGCGGGCCGCCCTCCAGCAAAAGAATGTGCGCCATTTTCGGATCGATGGCGCGGTATTCGTGCGCCAGAGCGTGACGGCTGATTTCAGCCAGCGTTCCCGCAAGTTCCACTCCGGTGGGCCCACCGCCGACCACTACAAAGTTAAGTGGGGCGGAGGTTGCTCCCGCGGCCACTTGGCGTTCGGCCAGCTCAAAGGCCAATAGAACGCGGCGGCGAATTTCGAGGGCATCCTCAATCGTCTTGAGGCCGGGAGCGAACGGCTCCCAGTCCTCGTGACCGAAGTAGGCGTGACTGGCTCCAGCGGCGACGATCAGGTAATCGTAGGGAATATCGCCGTCCGGCGTTTGGACTTTGCTGCGGTTGAGGTCGAATCCCGTAACCTCGTCCATGAGAACTTCAACATTCTTGTGGGAGGAAAGGATCGAGCGAACGGGCGCGGCGATTTCTCCGGGGGAAAGCCCGGCAGTTGCGACCTGGTAGAGAAGCGGCTGGAAGGTGTGATAATTCTTGCGATCAATCACGGTGATCCGCGCCTTCGCGCGGCCCAGCGTCTGGGCCGCACTGAGGCCGCCGAAACCTGCTCCCACAATCACAACGCGAGGTGGCAGGTGGCCGTAGTCGATCTTGCCGTTCGCTTCCACACTCTATAAGATTCACCGCGATGGTGGACGGTTCCAGAAGTTCTCGTGCTGGTACATCGCCGGCAGGTGCACATCCGCTCTGGACGCGCCTGCTGATCCCGTCCATGGGTGACACCATCTTCGTCGCCCTGCTAGCCGTTCTCGCATGCACGTCGCTCTCCATGCGCTTGCTGGGAGATGCCGGCATCGGTTGGCATATTCGCACCGGTCAGCAGATTCTCGCTTCTCACGCCGTTCCGCGCGTGGATTCGTTTTCCTCGACGATGCGCGGGAAACCATGGTTTGCCTGGGAGTGGCTGTACGATGTGATCGCAGGCGCATTAGAGCGCTGGGCCGGGCTGAACGGCGTGGTCTGGTTTACCGCGGTGGTGATCGCGGGTGTGTTTGCCTGGACGTTCCGGCTGCTGCTCCACCGCGGGACGAATGTGTTCATAGCTTTGCTGCTGCTCTTGCTGGCGGCGTCGGCCTCGATGATTCATTTTCTGGCGCGGCCGCATGTGCTGAGCTGGCTGCTTACGCTGGCGTGGTTCTGGATTCTGGATTCGTCGGAGACGGATTGCTTGCCGGCGAGTTCTGAAGCTGGTTCCTCAGCGTCTTCTGTCGCGACAGGTCGACGGCGGTTGTGGCTTTTGCCCGTGTTGATGCTGGTTTGGGTCAATGTGCATGGCGGTTTCCTGGTTGGCTTTGTCTTGCTGGCGATCTATGGGCTGAGCGCGATCTGGTACGGGGTCAGGCGGAAGGAAGACAAGTTCGCCGAGTTTCTCGCCAAGCTGCGGTCGCGGACGCAGGCCAGAAGCCTTGCTGCCGTTGGCTTAGCGGCCGGCCTGGCCTCTCTGGTAAATCCCTACGGATGGCAGCTGCACGCACACATTTACGGCTACCTGTCGAACCGCTTTCTGATGGAGCACATTGACGAATTCCAATCCCCCAACTTCCACGGCGTGGCGCAGAGATGTTTCGCCCTCTTGATCTTGGCTGCCATGATTGCGCTGGCGGCCCGGGCTCGGGGATTGCGAGTGAGTGAAGGTCTGGTGATTCTCTTCGCCCTGTACTCCGGCCTTTATGCATCGAGAAATATTCCGGTTTCGTCGCTGCTGTTGGCGCTGGTCATCGGGCCCCTGCTGTCAGACGCCATCAAGAGTCTTCAAGGACGGTTGACCTTGTTCCGTAGGCTGGGTGATCGCATAGCCGCGTTCACGGAGAGAATGGGGGCCGTGGAATCGAGCCTGAAGGGGCATCTGTGGGCGATCGCTGCAGCTGTTTTCTTGGGTGTGATCGCAGCCCACGGCGGCAGGCTGGGCGCGAACCGGCTGATGGATGCGCATTTTGCCCCCAAGCGCTTTCCCGCCGCAGCGGTGGACTTTCTCGACCGTAAAACGGCGGGGGAACGAACCGCCGACGAGAGCGACCCCGTGACGGTTCCTGACTACTGGGGCGGTTATCTGATCTACCGGCTCTATCCTCGAACTCTGGTCGCCGTAGATGACCGCCACGATTTATACGGCGAAGAATTCTTCAAGTCTTACTTGAAGATGGTGCATGTAGAGCCCGGCTGGGATGGACTTCTGGAGAAGTATCAAGCCCGCTGTGTGTTGGTGCCGAAAGCGTCTGCTCTGGCCAACATTCTGGAACAAACTCCGCCCTGGAAGCGCGTCTACCAGGACGATGTCGCGGTGGTCTTTGAGCGAAATCGGGAGCGGAACCGATAGGGGCAAACGACGGTCGCTGAACGACGATCATTTAACGACGATCGTTGGTATCGATGTTGAATCCGAGGATGGCGTTCACCTCAACCGGTTGGTTGCCGATCATCACCGGGCTGAACTTCCAGCTGGGCAGGGCGGCCATCACTTTCGCGGTCATGTCCGCGGGGCCTGCCTCGAGGACGCGAAGATTCTTCAGATTGCCGGAAGCGTCGAGAACGCAGGTGATCACCAGGCGCGAGTGCGGCAGTCCAGCAGGCAAGTCGGTGTGAATGGCCTCGGGATCTGCGATCGTTCCAGAGGCACCGTGAGTCTGTGCCGGTTCGGAATACCGCAAGATAGCGGTTTCAAGATAGACGTCGTGGCTAGTCGCTGCTGGTAGCAAATGGTAGAAGTCAAATGCCCCGCCTGAGCTGGCGGTGCTTTGAACACTCACGCCCAGCTTATGCTGGTCCTTGACCGAGGAGCGGCCGGGAAGATTCGGATCGCCGCTGCCGATGCCGGAGCCGAAGTCGACGGTAACGACGCTGCTGCCGCCGGCCACGGAAACGCCCGGCACCGCCGGAGTCCCACGAGTAGCGCTGCCAGCTCCTCCGGGGCCAGGAGTGGGCGAGATGCCAGCTTTCGCGGCGGGATCAGAGCCATGACCGGGTCCGGTCTTGCCTCCGCCGGCGTCTGTTCCATGCATTGCGCTTCCAGGGCCGTCGCCACGCACCAAACCGGAACCTCCGCCCGAGCCGCCGACTCCCGGTTTGTCGCCACCGGCGGGCGACATGGCGAGCGAACCAGCGCGCGCGTTGGCAGGTAATCCTACCTTCGGGCCAGGGTCCTTCGAGATCACTACGGACGCATCCACGCCGCTGCCGCCGCCGGCAGGCCGCGCCACCACGGTGCCCGCATCCAGGGGGGCGCCGAGTCCGGCGCCGCTGGCTCCACGTCCCGAACCAAGTGCTCCGCTTCCGTTAGCCACAGTCGGCGGTGGAGGCACGACGCTGGGCGCGAGCGCAGGGCCGGCAGAAGCCGACAGGGGATTCTCCCGAGTCGGGCCGGCGCCGGGAACGGCAGGAGGCGGCGGTACGATTCTCGAAGCAGCCGGGGCCGCGACCGGGGAACGCGTTCCCGACGTTCCGACCGAAGGCGGCGGTGGAACCACGTTTCTGGCCAATGCAACGGGGCTTGCTCCCGTCCGTGTCCCGGTGGAAGAGGTGGAGCTTCCGGAAACGGCCGGCGGCGGTGGAACCACGTTGGCCGTAAGCGAGCCAGCCGTACGGGATGGATTGCTTCCCGTCACCGTTGGAGGCGGAGCCACAACGGATGTGCTTCCGAACACGCGATTGAGAAGGGAACTGACGTAGGAAGTGCTTGCGGGTGGCGTGGGCGGCGGTGGGACCACACTCTTCGAAAGGTCAGGTGCGCTGCCGCTGGCCAGCCGGTGCAGATCCTGCGACATGTCGGCGGAGGGCGGCGGAGCTACGACAGAAGGAGCCGGCATCGCGAGCTTTGGGTTCCGCGCGGACTCCCGCTCTGGGGCCGAGACGGGTGGCGGCACCACTACGGTATTCGCCATTTGTACCCGCGAGCGCGAAACCTCGCGGCTCACCACGGCAGGCGCCGGGGGCACAATGCCGGGATTGAGAGCCGGGGCGGAGCGGGCCTGATCGTGGGCGGCCTCCCGAGAAAGACTCGGCGCGGGGGCGACGACGTGGGTATCGAGCGAAGGCGCGACCAATATCATCGCCCGTTCGCGTGCAGCTTCAGGCGCCGGAGGAATCACGGTAGTGGTGAGCGCCGGGGTAGAACGGGTTCGATCACTGGAGACTGTAGGCGCGGGCGCAACCACGCTGCTGTTTAGCGCCGGGGCGATGAGCACGCGGTCACGGGAAACGCTGGGAGCTGGCGGGATCACCGATCCAAGAGAAACGGCGGTGCGCGCGAGATCGCTGGTCAGGCTGGGCACAGGCGCAATCACGCTAGAGGGAAGATTCGGAACGGCGCGCGAGGAACGCATACCCTCTGTGGGAGGCGGTCCGGCGTCCGGGCGAATTGCCAGCAAATTCGCGACGGCGGCCGCCGAGGGCGCTAGCTTAAGCCGGGGAGCGTCGAGAACCCTTTCCACCATCGACCCGCCGCGGGCTACCTTGATGGTTTGCGTGCGGTGATGCGCTTCCGTACCCCCCGCCCGTCCCTCGGCTCCAGAGTGCGTGCCACCTAAGTCCTCGGTGCGGGGAAGCTCGTCGCCGGAGTAGTAGATGATGTCGTGGTTCGCGAGCTTGGGGGCAATGTAAGGATGAAGCTCCGCCAGCTTGATCGGAACGATGATGGCGCAGAAAATCAGAAACAGTTCGAGCGCGCACGCCGCCAGCAGGATGCGGTAAGGAATAAGTCCGAAAGGTGCTTCGCCGGCCAGACGGGCGTTGGAGCGCGACAGGGCCGGACGAATCGAGGTGACGAACTCGTCCCATGGCGAGGACCACTCCACGAGCAGCCGCGGCGCATCGTGATGTTGGGCGACTTCTTCGAGTTGGAGCGTGGCACTCACGGGAGCGGAACGTTACCTTCCTTCTCCAGACTAATCTCAATTTTATCGCCCATTTCGGTCCCCGTTTGAGAAAGAACCTGACTCGGCAGTTCCAGCACGGATGCCGCCTGCATGCGCACGGGCGCGAAACGCCAGGGTCGTAGTCCACGTTCCATGTGGATTACGATGCGGTCCTGGTCGAGATAGGCCACATCGATGGGAAAGCGCATAGCCAGAGTATGAACGCCATGGCAGGGGACAATCCAGATGCCGCGACCGTTACGAAAGTCATCCGGGGCGGTTCCGACCAGTCCGCGGAGCCGAGTCCAGTGAGTGTTGGCCAAGGCAACTTCGCGAGCCAGGAACACCTGGCGGGTCTGATTGAAGGCCCGGGCTTTTGCAGAGAGAACTGCCATGGTTCGGATCACTCCCGTTTCTATTTCGGCCGTCGCTACTTCCCGCCCGAGACCGGGCCAAGCTGCCGGATCAGGTCGATGACGGCCGGTCCGATGGTTACAAAAATGATCGAGGGCAGAACGAATAGCACGAGGGGAGGAACCATCTTGATGGTGGTCTTGGCGGCCTGTTCTTCGGCCCGTTGCCGACGTTCGGTGCGGAGGGAGTCGGAATGCACGCGGAGAGCTTGCGCTACGCTGGTGCCAAAGCGGTCGGTCTGAATCAGAGTGCCCACCAGCGAACGAATATCGTCGACGCCGGTGCGTTCCACCAGATTGCGGAGTGCTTCGGCCCGGGGCTTGCCGGCACGCATCTCCAAGTCGACCAGATGAAACTCATCACTCAGGTCGGGATGGGCGTGGTGCAAGTCCTGGCCTACCCGCATCAGGGCCTGATCGAGTGCCAATCCGGCTTCGACGCAGATGACGGTGAGATCAAGAGCATCGGGCAGCCCCAAGCGAATGCGTTGCTGCCGGTTCTTGATCATGCGCTTCAAGGCGAAGCGAGGAATGAAGAATCCGAGGCCCGGAATGCCGGCAATCAGGAAAAGATTGTCGAAACCGGAAATCAGCGCCACCGCCGCGAAGCCCACCGCCGCCAGCAGAACGCGGGAACCGAAGTAAAGAGTGACGTGCCGCGATTCCCGGTACCCGGCGCGGATGAGCCAGGCGCGCGTGCGGGAGACGTCGGCAGGCGAAAGTGGAATCGCTTTGCTGAGCGGATCGAGGGCCTGCTCAATGCGTTCGCGCATCGGAGCCCGTTGCTCCGCCTGCGGCCGAGCGCCCAAGGCGCGCAAACGGGCGCCCAGCACCGACGTTGGAGTCACCACCGCCGCGCCGAAGAAAAACACCACCAGCACGACGGTCATAGCAACCACGATGGTGAGAATGAGAGTCAGCATTTCTTTCTCTGTAAACCCAGCTTGAGCCCCAACTTGAATTACACCTGAATCTTGATGATCTTCCGGATGACGAAATAGCCGATCGTCTGCAAAGTAATTCCCGCCACCAGCAGCGTATGTCCAATCGGATCAGAAAACAGCGGGCGAATAAATGCCGGCTCAATCAGCAGCATTACTGTCACGATGACCGGCGGCATACCCATCAGCAGTGCCATGGTAAGCCGTCCCTGAGCCGTATAGACCCGCACCTGGCGCTGAATCTTGAAGCGCTCGCGGATCACGTAAGACAGGTTATCGAGAATCTCGGCGAGGTTGCCGCCGGTTTCGCGCTGCAGCATTACCGCGGTGACGAAAAACTTCACATCCACGAGAGGCACGCGCTCGGTCAGGTTGATCAGGGCGTCGCGCACCGGCATGCCAAATTTTTGCTCTTCGTAGAGTTTCCGGAATTCGCCGCACACCGGTTCGGCCACTTCGCTGGCGATCATCTCGATAGCGGTGGTGAAGGCGTGACCGGCGCGCACCGCGCGGGCCAGAGTATCGATGGCCTCCGGGAAGAGTTCCTCGAATTTCTCAAAGCGTTTATTGCGCCGGTAGGAAGCATAGGAATACGGCAACAGAAAACCAACCAGCATGGCCGCCCACGCCACCGGGCCTTTCCCGCTCCAAATAAACGCGGCGAGTCCGGCCACGGCCGAAATCATCGCGCACAGGGCGAGAAAATTCCCGGCGCGCATGTTCGTGTCGCCCTGCGCCAGCATGACC
>Ga0210383_10001253_pt1 | contig 23340 bp, 28 predicted proteins | sample IncBWC14OmetaG_FD_160072 | JGI IMG/M metagenome (GOLD analysis project Ga0210383, IMG submission 160072) | Forest soil microbial communities from Barre Woods Harvard Forest LTER site, Petersham, Massachusetts, United States - Inc-BW-C-14-O ... | reverse complement strand
AAGGTCAGAAGCCAACGTGGGGCCAATGTTCATCTTATAACCTTAAATTGATGTGGGATTTAGGTTGAATTCAGCCAAATCAGACTTATAAAAATTTTCAACAAGTCTGATAAAGTGTTGATTAGTTCCACTTCTAGCCAATTATGGTTAAACCCCTTGAGTTGACATATTATAATATCATGATACCTTGATAGCCAAGTGATATGTTCCATCAGATCTTGTTCTTCACTCCTGCAAGGTTGTGGGTTTGATTCTTGTTTTTGATTTTTACTTTCTATCACATGTATATATTTTCAGTAATATTAATTTCAGTCCCAAGGCTACTACTGCATTGTGGCAATGTTAGTACAGGATACTACAGGTATGGGATCATTAAAATTACCTTGTGATTCCAAGGTCAATAAAACTTCTGGGTTTCAATCCCTGTGACAGCATTGAAAGGTGTATAGAACCAAGTCACAGGTTGTGATAGCCTGAGGTGACCATACAAAGCTTGCCAAGAGCTCTATCTCCATGGATCTCCTTTCTATGTCAAGACTCGCTCAATCATATTCATAAACTGTTGTTGCACTGAAGTACTATCTGAATTGTCTGAAGTTTAACTGAAGTTTCCCTCTGTGGAGCTTATCCTGGGTATCATTTTGTGAACATTCAACCTTGCTGGAGCAACATCTCAATCCATCCTACCACCATCTAGTCACAGACTGAAATATCAACTGTGCAGCTAAGGACATCCCATCCCCTTCAAAGGCCTCCCTCAACACATGTCCCATGTCAGAAGGCTTTCCACACAATACTCTCACAAATTTTCTTATCTAATACTGATGAAGAGGGTGAAGCCTGTGCTGAATGCAGTCCATTGTCCTTGGGAGGAGTTTGTCAAGGAATCATAATGAGGGCCTGCAACAAGGTGTATGATGAGAAGGCAGAAAACACCTGCACCAAGGTCCTTGAGTTAGCTTTAAAGCCCAGTAAGAATGTAGACAGTTGCATGGCTGAACGAGATGGTGAGTGTGAAAACTGAGGTAAAAAAGTGAGCAAGGATTGAGGAAATAGGGGTTTTCCCATGGTTTCACTGGGTAAAAAAGAAGTGAAAAGAAGGGGAAAAGAAAAAAAAGAAAGGAAAAGAGGAAAGATTTGAGGAGTCCTTACAAGCCTATCTTTGACCTTTTTGTACAAGCAAAAATAAAAAATGGCCCAAAATTTCAATTGTTAGGTGAATTGCACTAAAGAAACACCCTGATGTGCATAGTAATGTGACAGTATTTATTTGTATGGCCTGAAACTAAATGTCACACAGTGTGACACATGTAATAACGTGACATAATATATAATATATAATTATAATAATATAGGAAATATCATGTGATCAAAACATACCATATATAGAATAACATACTTTATTTAGAAGGAGGGGGAGGGGTCTGGCCTGAGCCTGAAAAAAAAAGTACAAGGGTATATCCGATTTTCCCGTTCCGACACCCCCTTGAGTGGCAGATGACATTTTAAATTTTTTCGTCACTCACAATAAACTAAAAAAATAAATTTCAACCACTGTAATTAAGTTCAACTGCAGTAGTATTATCCTACACATGTTGGAGACTACATAAGAGCTTAACGAATGGTGGAGGCCATGCACAAAACCGTGTGGGGCAGATAACATTGTTACTATCTGCCACCGTGGGAACCCAGTGAAACCACAGGTAAACCGAAATAGGGGCGGCAATACAAATGGCGCTAAACACCACCACAGTTTGAACCTTGTTTTCAAGTTCTAACCTCCTTTTCGAATAATCGTCTCTACCGCCCGCAAACTCTAAATGGGTAAAAGAAAACATCAGCCCGACGAGAGACTTGAAGGTTTCGTGGAGCCGTTGAAGGAGCTATACAAAGAATTGTTCAAAGAGGGTGGCAAAGATTTGGCAGGACTGGCCTTTCCCAGGAGGCGCGTATGACCATAGCGGATCTCCAGGAACTAAAGGCCAGCAGCCCTTCTTTATGTGCTGCTAAGTGGGAGACTGTTGCCCCTTCTCTAGGTCTGAGAGATGACCTCGACCTCTGTCAGCTGGACCCATTCACTGTACCTATCGCTATCCTCCCTCCATCGTTTCACCGTGAATTGATGAAGAATGCTTCGCGGTGGATTGATGTTTACCAAGAGCCTTCGAGTCACAAACGAAAGGAAACACGAGTACGCCTATTGGAAGCAGTTCGTCTACCCAGCTTCCTACCGACCACCTCTAACCTCCGCGCAGTGGTACGTTCCCATCTGCTCCCTGTTCAAAGGTCGCCTCGTCGACAAGCTTGAAACTCCAATGCCCGAGACACCAGAAACATCCGGCGGGGAGGTCGAACACGAAGTTTTCTTGTTCGGCAATCTTATCCTGCTACTCGTCGATTTGAAGTTCACACTTACGAACGCCTGGCCATGGGATCATTACGCACAGGTTCTGCTAGAGTTAGTTTGTGAGACCTCTCGTTCGTTACATCATACTCCACATCTGATGATATCGATCAAGCTGCAATGAAGCTGAATCGCGATAGAGACCTTGACCCTCAACCCCTCATTTATGCTATGCTTTCGGACCTGCGCGACTTCTATTTTCTATCCTATGATGGCACTAAGTTCCAGTGCATGGCTGCCATTGAAATTCCGCAACAACCTCACACACAATTTCTGAAAGGAATGACTGGGGGTATGTTCCCACATTGTCTCAGGCTGCCGTCGTCATGCTAATTCCGAACTTAAGTCTCAGACCTACTGTTTTCTCTCCTGCTAGATGGATATATTGAGATATTGGCGGCGGTGGAAAAGCGGTCCATCAAACGCGGAAATGGAGGCGACGTAAGTCTGTTCGCAAACGAAGACCCACCCCCATTCAACTGCTATGCAATATCCAGACTCCTAAGCATAACAGCTCCTCTCCTGGCAAACCTAACATCGAAAAAGCGGCCGGACAAGTACACATTTATTTTTCATCTCTAGTCCGTTGCTTTGCATGACTGATTGTCGGATACGTTCGTGGAGGTTCCAAGGCTGTCGCTGGACAGCTGTTTGAAAGCCCTTCTTAAGCTCAGACCATCTTGGTCGAACCCAATCTCGAGAGCGAAGACAAATGGGAAAAGAATGCCAGACGTGGAATGGACGCGTTGAACGAGAGGTACGACGGGGAGATCTCCCCTGGGATCGTTTTCATTGACATCGATTCTGTAGTCTCGGAAAATTATTGAAGATTGGCACCCTTACAGATTGGGATGAAGACCGTTTAAATCTCGAAATTGGCGGTATCATGGACCAAGTTATCGAGAAGCATCGATCGACAAAGGGTTTTAAGGTGGCTAGAAATAGGTTAAAAGGGGGACTGCGCCGGTTGTTTTGTCTAATTGAATGATATCGACATTGTAATTTACATATCAACCGTGAATCAAGCATTTACACAGTAATCATCGATCATGTCAGCGTAAATAGTCATCACATTATGTCATGACCAAACAACTAACTAGTATGACCGGTTGTACATGACATGACAGCCCGAGGTGACCGTGACCGGAAAAGCTTGTTATGATCAGTGCCAAGAGCTCCACAATCTATCTCCTTTCCATTTGGTCATTCCTCGCTTAATCATATTCAGAAACCGTTGTTGCGCTGCCAAAGTACTGTATCTGAATTGTCTGAAGTTCAACTGAAGTTTGCTTCTAGGCTGTGGAGCTCGGATCCTGGGGTATCATTTTGCGAACGTTCGAGCCCCATTCAATACTCCTTGGTGGACTCCAGGTGGAGCAGCGTCTCAACTACTCCTACCACCATTTAGTTACAGACCGGGATTTCAACTGTGCGGCTATGGACATCCAGATCCTGTTCCATCCCCATTCCCCGGCCCGGGCATCTCGTTCACCTTGAGGACCTGGCGTTCGTACATTCTAGGACCAGTACGACACATTTTTTGTTGCCTCGCAGACTCTAGCGAATCCACTGTCGAATACTGAGAAATGGGCGGCTGCCAGCGTGCACCATCAGAACAAGTCGAGATCTCCGGGGGTAAAGAAGACACGATCACAAATCACATCGTGTCCTCCTAAAGTTGGAATTGTCGGCGGTTCATCGCAAATATAATTAAATTAGTGCATTACATAAGGTCAGATGGTGATGACCCTTGTTATCCCAAAAAGATACACAACTTGATCCCCAACCCCGTGACAGATTCACGGCTTCTTCTGGATTTTGGATCTGTCCTCCGTCTCCACATCAATCTCCTGACAACTAATCTTTCTGCATTTCGACATCCACCCAGTCTGTCTTAGCACAGACCATTCACTTCAGTGATCGCAATTTCTTGATGACATCTTGCATGTCACCCCGATTCCACTCCCCACTCCAACCCTGCCTCCGTTCCTTCCTTATCACGGCGAGGCCTTCTTGCGATTGTTCCATTCCTTCTGGAGCCAGCAGATTCGAGCTGAATGGCACGAGGTTGTCGATGAACGGCGCCTCGGATCGCGTTTCGGAAAGCGAATGAGAATGGGTACGGTGCGGACTGTGAGGTGGTTGTGAATGAGAAAGGGATTTAGCACGAGTCACACTAGTAGGAGTTCTTTCCCCGTCCCATATATACTCCAAACCCCTCTCCTCGACGGTGTATAAAAATTGAGGGGGCGGTTGCACAAAAGCAGTCGTCTCCGGGGGGACGGTGGTTTCAGGACGGATCCCAGCCCGAGACTCAGATCTTGCCTCCGGTTCCGGACGATAGCCACTAATATTGGAGCGAGGGCTGGCATCTGTGGATACAGCAGGCGCCATCGCAGACGGTTCAGACGAAGGATTGGAAGGACGAAGCATGGTCGCGAGTGACGGCAAATGCGTAAATGCCGATATCGACACGCTCGCCCTGCGAGCCAGCCCCAAGCTCTTCTCCTTCTTTGATCGGGAAGGATCATAACTTGCTTTCGCGGGCGAATCTGGGTCGTTTACGTTGTACGATTTGTTTGATAAATCGGGGAAAACGAGGTCTGTGGGAATGTGTTCACCAAGGGTGCGAGTAAGTTTGTCCATCTTTCGACGCCGCCGCTCTGCTTCTGACGGTTCCTCGGACTCTGGCGACATGAATGCGGTAGGCGCAGTTTCTGTCGAGGGTGTTGTCGGAATGACATCTACGGTGGATGAGTGGGGTTGGGAAGATGAGGCTTGTCGTAAGTTATCGTCATTATATTTATAGTACAGGACTGGTGGTAAGAGGCGAGGACTGAAATTGGAGATGGAACTGGACTCGTCGGACGACCGTGATGTTATTGGCTGCAGAGCGGTGACCGGGGACGGGGCGCGTTTGAATTTGGATTGAGTCGTGGGTTTCAGTTGTGGTTCGAGTTTGGCCTGGTGTGTGGGGTGCATGGATGAAGCGGCATTTCTGGGCGTAATTGAGTCGCTCGACGTGGTGGATGATGACATGGCAGTGCTGTTTCTCCGTGCATCGCGGTTAGAGTTGAAAGTAGACAAAGAGTTGGGAGAATTGGGATGTGAGATTGCGGCAGAGGTAGAATCACGGCTGTTGACCAAATAGAGAGAAGATGAAGAGGGTGATGAAAGAGATGAAGGTTCGCGCTGTGCTCGAGGTGTAGTCCCCAGGACTTTGCCAAGTTTCCGAGTCGTTCGGACGAGACGATTTCGATGGTTGGACTCAATGAAGGAGGGGGTGGAAATGGTTGTCAACATGGTAGAAACGAACTTTCCTGCCAGTGACCTGTCACTGGAGCCTGTAATGATATAAGCTGAAGGTGAAGCTGGTCACCAAATGTATAAGCTGATTGATGCTGAGATTCAATTAAGTTGATGAACGCCAGTAAATCCATATGGGATGAGATCCAACAGGCAACGGACCTTACCACCTCATGTATCATCCCCTTCACGATGGGCTTTCGTGGTGCCTGCCGGTGTGCAACAATCGTAGCTCTACCAATGGCAATTCCTCAATGCCCGCTACCGCAAGAAACCGAGACTAATCGACAGTTTTCGAAACGTTCGGACGTTCATAATCACAACCCTGATGTGAGTCGGCCATGTCTGTGTGAAAAGCTCAGTCCATATACTTGAGTACGAGAAGAAGTAACCTGGAGCCAAGACTCCGAGTTGGAGCCAGCTTGCAGCATGCGTGAGAACATCGGAGTCTCAAACAATTGAGCGGCTCCGAGTCGATGTGAGCTGAGGTTCTAGGGGATACACGTAAATTTCCTGTGTTTGAATGCACGCCTTGAGACGTGCACCTCGTGGAGAGGACGGGTGAGTTGATGAGTTGGTCATCAGTCGGTCAAACAGAGTGGCTGTAATAGCTGATTCTCCGAGTCCGGACCAATGCGAAGCTGGGGAAGAGTAGCCTAAATGACATGGCATGACAGTCGCGCCACATACCCAATGCCGTCCTCACATGGTCTCTTATCTGCTGAGGATATCCCGCTTAAATCCCAGATTGCATAACACTGGCAACGATCGTTTTCAGAAGTCAGGTATATTTTACATTATTTACTGATCTCTTCGGAACCAAATAAATTGAAAACAATATATCACGTGCTGTTGCTAGCTTGTCATCATCTTCCTCCGAGTCAGGCTCCCCCAATCGCACCCTCATCCGAGTCATCGGATCTCAGCCAAGGACAACGAATGTAACAAAGCCGCATTTCGTCCTTGGCAATCTTATTCTGCTTCCAGTGACTAAGCTTCGATCGCAAGTATCGGGATAATGATCCGAACACCCTGGGCTGTAGTAGGTCCACCTGATGGCCGGGAAAAAAAAGACCTCCAAAAAATCGAGGCTCTTGGACTCTAAGTTGCTCCAAGTTGACTATTTATGGTGTAAAAAATGTCTCAACCCTCAACTCAATAATCGAAGCGACTGCCAGCGAGCTTGCAATCAGTTCTAAATTATGTCCACGTCAACTTTTGCCATCAATTCTGTCATGTACGTGTACTGTATAACATGGACTGCCATAGCCTCACTTAAAACAACCCGACCCTAGCTCGAAAATTTTGATGCCAGTACCCTTGATTGCTTCGGAACACCCATTCTTTCTTCTCCTGATACCCTAACAGAAACGGCGATAGGCGGCTTACCAGTTGTTCGCGGGTTCAACCATATCATTCCTCCTTAAGGTATAGGACAAATAAGTCACCTGTTACTAGTACATGTGTCACGTGGGTGGGTCTTGGGATTGGTGAAAATCACAGCTGTGTGAGTTTACGTCTGCCTTACATTTGACTGAACAAAGTTGTTGAAATATTCGAAGCCGCCTGCGGATCTTCCCTTCCTATAGCTAGACCTCACACTCATCACCATTATGTCCGTGAATCGTTCTTGCGCTGCAAGTTCCTCGCAAAAACACTCTCCACCATCTACGATCGCCATCTCATCACCGAATGTGCAATTCCAGGGCCACCTATCGCGACGCTGAGTCCGATGGATGATTCAGCCACCATTGTTAATATGAATCGACTATCTCAGAAACCTACGCCAAGCGAAGATTGTATTGGTCTGCTCAAGGGTCTGCTACCGTGATAGTCCCATGGAAGCCGACGAATTTAGACCTCTTTTGAAATCCACCACCCAGCAAATCTACAACATATTATATGCAATGTTGCTCGTAGCACGATCCATCAGATCGTGCTGGCAAACTCCGGTCATTTTGGGAAGACTTACTAATGTTGTTGTACATATGCATAGTTGGGTGAATACCTGGTATTGTGATTTAGGGAGATAACAAATATCAACGACTGGGACATAAATATAACAAGTTAGGACATAGGAATCGAAGGTTAAAGGTACAAACTGGGAACGATAAGTTCTCTAACAAAGTTACGCGGTATTGCACAGGATTGCATCAGGAGATATAAGAGTATCCATACTTCGGATCCAAGGGAAAATAAGCCTGCGAATCATAACTGGGAATCCATAATACGGCCTTAAGATCGTGCTTCTTTCAATAGTTTTGTTCCTTGTGTATTTTCTCCCAACTCCCCAGCCCAAATATCCCGGGAAGCATCTCCCAGACCTTCTCCCGGCCCGCCTGGTGCTGCAGCTGGATGCGTGTGACACACTCGGAACAGACATTGAGAGCATCCCACCTGGTATAGCGTGATAACGGGTGGGGGCTCACGCGTAGATCCTCGGTATCTCGCCATCCCATCTGCGGTGGCAGACACGACTTGCAACCGACCTGACAAGAGGGAGAGCGTACGAAATCGAAAAGAAAGGGATGTGTGATACTCTTCTGACCCTCCCATAGTCGCTCCTTTCCTGCCAGGCACATGGTCTTGTCCCTCCAAGATAGAAGCTCATCGTTGAGTAAGAGCTCCATTTCGATATGCGTACATATGTAAAATGCCCATGGAAGAATTTCCGGGATATTTGCATCACGGGCTAAAGTGATGGCGGCCACCAGGGATGCGGAAATATACCGGTACTGCGATGCCAGTATTGTATCACATCCCGTGAGCGTGGATGGAAACTTCCGTCGAAGGATGTCAATACACTTTTGTCGGAGGAGCTTGATGCTGTACTTGGTACTGAAGCGTAGAATCCCAGAGACAAAAGAAATCAATCCTGGGAGGTCGGGATCGGCGGGTAAGGAGTCAAAATAGCTAGGTGAAGTGAATCAATGTCTGATTGGTCCTTATCAACGATCTGGGAAACGTACAATGGCGAATATAATGCATGCAGGACGTCGACGAGATCAGAAACACTGTCCTGAGATAATAAGACAACGGGACATCCGTCTATTGTATCATCGCCAGCCGGTTGAGGGACCGTGAACATGTCAGCGAAAACATCGGAATGTCTTGACAGGACAGTCTGGTGAATTTTAAAAGATGTTGCCTCGACGATCAGTACCACCGATCCATCGATAAACCAAAAGTCTGAATGTGGCTTGATCGAATCTTTGGCGCCATCCAGATCACCCATGAGTCATCTGTTTGTTGGAACCTCGAATGGATCACAAATAAATTGAGTATACGAACGGTGAACTAATTGTCCGTGTTTGAAACAAGTTGATCAATATTTGATAAACACTCGTATGTTAAACAGTGTCATAACATGTACAACAAATTGAGGGTGAGGGATTATTTTGTTGAGGTGATGTGGAGGTTGAACATTTGTTGAACATTGATTATTCAGATACATAACGAACGTTGTAAATATCCTCCCTGAAATCTTCCCCTGTAGATTTTTCCGTTGACCATACTATGAAGATCAAAAGAGAATGAAGTTTGATCGTTAGTGGCACTGTAAAAAGTGTAACCTACAGTTGGTGGATTTTCGGGATCTGGTTTAAAATCCACAATTTTGATACTTTGATACAGGGTTGTTCGGTATTCCTTCCAATGCTTCCAGAACCAGGAAAACACAGGACGAGTATATATCATATCGGGCCTGAATGTTTCCTAGTTTCAGGATTGGCATATATTTTAGCGAACTGGGGACTTACAGCACAACAATATTAAAGACTTGTCGGCCAGAAGTAAAATGTCGATAACTTCCGTCGGGGACAAACAGGTTTCGGTCTTGCATGATCTCGTAACCTCTACCAACATTATTTTCGCCGACAGGCCCAGCGCCATTATTTTCGTCGACCTCGAACCAGAATTTGGAGGTGGATCGGGGATGGATGTTGTCGAGTTGATAGGGGCGGCGAAGGAGTACTTCAATGGGGGTTAACCCGAGATTCAGAGTGACTTGGAGATAGGATATTCTTTACTTCCTTGAATTGGTCGGGCAGCACTCGCGAGAACAGTGTTTGCTTTTTCTTTTCTGACCAGAGCATAGTGACGGTTCTGTTGGGTTTTGGCCCGGTTATCTGTAGTCGTCCATTCGAACGCATAATTAAGTTGTCGTAATTATTTCTAGCCACCAACCTACAGTTTTCATAAGTATAAAGGAATCTGGCCTGAAAATCGACTTACAGTGCCGTTGCGGTCCCTGCTGAAGATCTAGATAGGCGTCATGGTCTCATTGACATGAACGACAAATGGGTTTTCTGTGGTTCCATTGAGGTACTGTGTTACTCTGCATGGCAGCATACTTATATAAGATGTGACGCTGTCGAGCAACAATAATTATTACGATTTTCGTACAGCGGAAAGCGGGTGGATGAAGGAGATTCCAGTCTCGAGAGGGCGTGAGTGAGGCTCGAGAGATGTGAAGGGGATACGGAAACACCCAACCACCTCCTTTAGGTTTTGTATTCTTAAGTCCTGCCTGGTGTGGACGCGAAAGTATGCAAAACATAATGCTTAATGCCAAACGTGAGGATCATATCTTAATCATAAATCAATTCAAAGCACTGGCCATACACGGTTTTGTGACCACGATTTCCAATTACCCGGGATGGCTTGAGTTTTTCTTTCCGATATCATCCATAGTATATCCGCGGGAAAGTGAGTGTAATTGAATTATAAGAGCAATGGAGACGCGACTAATCGAACCGAATTCTGTGGAGTGCCAATCTCAGTGACGATAGTGAAAATTAAAACCCACCCGAAAGGATCGTACGGTAACTCAGCTGTTTTGGATTTCCCGAAGCTCTTCCCACTTGGATAACTCGAAGAAATCAGGCAGCAGTTTCCATACCTCCTCACGACCCGCCCGATGCTGTGCCTGTGCACTAGCGACACATTCATTGCAAACATTAAGCAAATCCCACCGGGAATATTCCTTCAGTGGGTTCGGTGATTTAGATGCTTCCAAGACATGCCATTCTTTATGTGGTCCTCTCGCTATTGAGCAGAAGCCAAAAGATCGACATGATGGGGCTGGCTGAAAAGCAAGAAGGAAGGAGTGGGAGAGACTCATCATGGCAATCCGAAGTCTCTCTCTCCCCACCAGGCAGATCGTCTTGTCTCTCCACGAAATATCAGTGGAACTATGTGACAGCATGCGCTCCGTGCGCATCCGTGCTGCACAGTAATAAGCATATGGAAGGATCTCAAGCACGCTTGTTTCATGTGCCAAATTCATCGCACGCATAAGAGCATCGGATTTATGGTGTTCAGGTTTGCGTATGGAGGCCGTGGTGGTGTAGTCCGCAAATGTTGTTGGAAATTTGGCCTTGAGAAAACCGATGCACGTTTGTCGTAGGGATTGGATGGCGTACTTCGTGCTGAGACGGAGAATTCCGGAAACGAAGGTGATCACAGTGTCCAGGTCGGCGTTGGCGGAAAGACTATCAAAATGGCTAGAGACCAGCTGAGCCGGGCGGTTCAACATTCAAAGACGTTACATACCCTGGAGTATAGATAGCCTTCATTAGGTCCACAAAGTCATTGACTTGATCGTGCAATCGGACTACAAGGCAACCTTCCAGCGTCTCCTGGTCGGGGGGCTGAGGAAGGGTGAACAGAGCAGCGAAAATCTCGGAATATGTGGATAGCATTGTGCGATGAACTCGGAATAGAGTCGTTTCGACGCTGAGAACAATGGAGCCATCTTGGAACCAAAACTCTTCGTATCGTGTGGAGCCTTTTCCGGCGTCTGTGCTCGCGCAGACAGAATCTGAGTGTGAATTACTCTCCATTAAGACTTATTGCCCTATCTTCGGGTGAACGAGGGAAAAATGTTGGTACATAAACAATTACGCACAAAGAGATAGCCGTCCTTTGCGGCAAAAAGTTTTGCCTGAGGAGCTGGAGTCGAGTTGGAAGAACTGAACATGCCGATTTTGTTTTGTTTGGCCGCAAGCGGCGGAAATGATAGTTGCAAACAGAACCAAATACGGTATTAAACTTAATTTAAAGTGCCCCAGGTGTTCTTTTTATTGTGATGTGACGCTTAAATTCACCAGTTCACTCTTTTACTGTGGTTGAAAAAACGGGATTGGGGATATCGATATCTGTGACAGTAATAAATTTATATGTTGGTCACATGGTGTCTTGTTTGTCCCGGCCCCGGACTCAGCCGGACGGCCCGGACACGTCATGGGGCCATAATTGTGGATAGAAGAAATCTGGTTGCTACCGGCGACCTGGTGCTAAGCCATCTCTCACCAGTTCTGCGAGGATCCTAGTGAGTCAAGGAAGGGTAAATTGAATTTGGTGACTTGAGGCGTCTGGACGGGATTCAGACCGCCGACTTGAAGGACGGACTGACGGAATTTGTTTTGTTGGTCCAACCTGTTACATGTCTTACTCCACAACCATCATGAGCGCTGGTTGACAAACGTGGGCGGTATCCGAGGAAAATAACTGTGTGGGTTCATGCCATCCTGAGTCGCTTTATTTTTGACTTGTGAAAACTTTGAAAGAGATCGACACCGCCTTCCGACTCGTCGCCTCCGTACACTCACTGAACATTTGTAGGGCAAGATCTAACTCAGTTCGGTAGGAGCGCGCGACGTGTTTCAGAGGATGCAACTCGATCGGGGAACGTTAAAACAGACACTCGGATCGATTGGTGTTGTATACATTATCGAAAGAACGATATGGTGTGTTTTCCACCTTGCTACACATCGTGGTCTCTCAACATTGGGAGCCTCCTATGTGATCCTCCCCTCCTTGGACGTACTGTTGAATACATCCGTTTCCCACCATTATGTCCCGCGGAATCCGGATCCTTCGTACGCTGCATTTTCCTGGATGGTCTTCCGTACACACCCTTATCGTTTTACCGACTTCTTTCCGAGTCCTACCCTTACTATTCTGGCCTTATATTTCGATCCCGATGTTGATTCACTCCAGAATTCTCCGTCTGTCGTATTGACCAACGAGCGGGGAACGTATTGGTCTTGAGGGGCAGTATTTCACATTGAGATATGCATGATTGCGCGATGATGCATTATACCATGCTGGCACTGGGCGGTCTTGTATTAGAAATATTGTTTAACACATGCATAGTTACAGATTGCGTTTTTAACTAGAGTAGTGTCCTAGTCGCAGCAGATAATGTCGTTTGCGAATCGAAAACCCTTGTAGAGTCAAATCACTGTTGTCGATCGGGTGGATGGTCGGTGTGTCGTTTGGCAAAGCATCCTTCCTGTTGGCCACTGTTATACCTGTGGAGGCACGTGGTTGTTTGCATCGCATCCTTCGAGTTAAAGATGCTGACAGTGGAGCGTGGAAAGTCTTCGATATGCGCTGTCTCGTATTGCTATTGATGAAGGAGATGCGGTGGTGGGCGGCATTGTAAGACCTGCACTCCATCTCGTATTCGCGAGGGAACTGCGAGTGTGGGCGGTAGAGGTGGGATGTGACATGTCTGCCTCATGTTCGCAATGGAGGATACCGCGCTGAGCGCTGAGGTTGGATATTACAAACAAGGGAATATGCAGTACGAGCATCGTCGTAGCATATCAGCTGATAATAAATAGGTCAGTAATACTAAACGCCACCTGAGAGTGTTTCAGGGTGAAATCGACAGCATTGGTGCGTGAATATGACATACCTAATCAATGATTCCATCAACGAGGCCCTCTGGAAAAGTATCACAGTCCTAACCATGGCTAGACTACCACACAGACGGGCAAAACGCGAGACCGAAACCGAAGGAGCCGCGAAGACCCAAGAGAGAAAGACAGGTGGAAGGAAATAAGGGAGAACGGACAGATTCCGTGCACGAATGTCCAGATGAACGCTGATGGGCGCTGGTGACGTTGACGAGAAACCCTAAGCCATTGGGGATGATCGATGAAGGTTGAAATGTCGGAAGCTACTAGTAAGCCTGGATCGAAAGGCTTTTGATAAGTTAGTGACTCAGAACCGTGGGAGCGAATGTTCCCTCGAACCGTGACTGCCAGTTGCGTTATCGATCAGTTCAACGTTCATCCCCAACCAACCTACGTTCACCATGAATGACAATGCCCACTCCAGCGATGTGCGCCATCCCCATAATGTCGAGCCCTACAAGAACTGACCTCTCCTTATGCAAGAACCCGTACACCAAACCCAAACCCCCCGATGACGAAGGCAAGTGAATTGTGCCCAGTGTTGGATAGAAATGCTACAGTTTTGCAGAGCCACACGGGGGATCCACGGAAACGCCTATCCAAGTCGCAGGGAGTAAGTTAGCCTGTTTGTTTAAGTCCTATGATGTAACTAAAAGGCTATCCTCGTCTTACCCTGAACGCTTGTGGTGATTCAGCTAAAACCCAAACCACTAGGGGTGATTCTCACTCCAGGAGCCCTTTTGCTGAACATGTAGCCGACACTGCAGACGTATGGTCGATGTATCTAAAGCAGGCCAAGGATGTTGACGCCGGGTTTGTCAAACAATGGAATAACGACTTGGACTCCCTCCTTATTTTTGTAGGTCAACATATTTATCAATTGACCAATCGTTGACTCCTGCAAGGCGGGTCTCTTTTCTGCGATCCTTTCGGCATTCCTCATCGAGGTTCGCAAGGGACTGCAAGAGGACCTCCAAGCTGTAACCAATTCACTCTTGGGTACCGTTATTCTCGAACTCCGGAACAACACAATATCTCCTTCTCCCTACAACTATTTCCAACCACAGCCTCATATCGTCGCTGTCAATAGCCTCTGGTTTTGGAGCCTCACGTTCAGTCTCATTAGTGCTCTTGGAGCCGTCCTTGCGAAGGGGTGGTCCGCATTGTATACCGGTGCCTCCAACGCCTCAAATGGGCCCAATGCACGTGCTCGCCAACTTCGTTACAACAACATGATTCTGTGGCGGCTGCCCGTCGTTATAGCATCGATCCCGATATTTCTCCATATTGCATTCTTCCTGTTCTTCGCTGGCCTTGTTGTACTTCTGCTCTTCGACAATGCAGAAATTGCTTACTCCGTCTTGACTCTGGTACTAATAGTCGCAATTCTCTATTTGTTGATCACGCTCGTTCCCATCGTGTTCCCTCACTGCCCATTCAAGACACCGATATCCGACTTCATATCAGATTCATTGTTGAAACTTTATACAGTCGTTGTGCGTCCATCATTATTTTGCTTCGAATTATTGTAGTGCTTATGCCTCCGTTGTACAGTCCTTCTTTCAGCTCATCCTACTTCCTCTGATCATTGTCCTGCACGTCGTGGTCGATGGCCTTTCCCGACACTCAACATCCTTGACAGGTCCGCTTTCTTCAGCGCGCAATTATCTTCACGTGAAAAGAACGCTCCTGGCCAAGTCAACTCAATATTTTGCCTCGTTGTCGTCAACTGTCACAAACTTTTGGATATTGCGACGCGGCCCGCCGAAGAACAACCTCAATGTTGACGTGTTGACCTGGTTGCTGTCATCCTCAGCAGATCACACAATAATCGACGAAGCTGTGAGAGCTGTGGCAGGATTGCCGTCGAGCTCGTATCTCCAGGAAGCGCTCTACGACAGTCACGGCTACATGGTCCTTGCTCAAGGACTCTTTGATCATGTCAAAAGGTCACCTGGCTCAGTAAAAATAGACGACGAACGCCTCGTCGGAGCCCACCTCCATGCTCTCCTGCACGCGGTACAGCATACGAAGCCTGACCAGTCATTTGACAAGCTAGCATCTTTAGTGCAGCCGGGAGGCCCACTACATCGGTGGGAGGATCTTAGACCTGGGCTTCGTATTATTGCGTATTGTGTCCAATCATTCATCAAGAATCTATGCAACATTAGCGATGGTCCGGGTGAGGACTACCATGCGGAGATGGATATCTTGCTGGAGGCTGGGATACAACCACACCATTGGCAATCACTTGCGAATGCAGTAGTGCTGAGGATGAACAGAGGTGGGAGCGGGGAAAGGGCTCGTGGAGTTGTGGTATTGCGTAGACTGGCACAGCAGAGTGCGGGGATTGCACGCTGGGTAGATGGACCTATAGTGCCCGACGACCTGCGCCAGGCTCTTGCTAGAGTTGGGGTTGTGGGGTTACTCTCTGGGTTACTTACTTCCGATGATGACAAGATTGCAATGGGTGCGATGGAAGCATTATATGAGCTTGCAGGACATGGTATGGCCATTGCTCACAAGGTTATGTGTGTGCTAACACCATTCCAGTTTCCATTCGTGCTGAGCTTATCAAGTCGGAATTTATCACAAATGTGCTCCCGCTTCTTGAAAACAGTGACAGAATTGTCAAGATCAGTGAATTCTTAGCAAATTACAGTAAGCTGGCATGGTCTCAAGATTATCAACATACTGATCCCATCTCAGATGACATCCGTGCTCAGTTCCTTGATACAGGGATATTTTCTGTGCTTGTGACATGACTCAAGAGCAGCAATAGTAAAGGATTGATGGCTGCATTGATGGTGTTGTCAAAACTTGCCAAACAAGGTGGGTCACAGTTGTTCACACTATGCCATGCTGACATTGGGAAAGATGACATCCGGGCTGAGCTCAGTAAGGTGGGCACCTTCCCGTGGCTCCTTGTGGCACTCAGAAATCCGGCATACAACATGCCTAATATTCGCAGCTCATTGGCTGAACTTGTGAAACATGGTAAAGATCCCACTTTGAGGCTGTATGCTAGCTAAAACTGCTGCAGAGGATGTCTGCGCTGAGATCCTCAAAACACGAACAATCCCGCAGTTGCTTGAAAATACAAAGAGTAGTGATCAATCCACCAAAATTTCTGCCATACAGATATTGTTGGAACTTGCAAAACAAAGTAAAGTTAAATGCTTTCATGTGCCTTCTACCTTTGCTGATGTTGTTGAAGCTGCTTTCCGAGCTGAACTCATCAATGCTGGTGTGGTCTCAAGGATTCTTGAATGTTTTACTGTTAGCAACAATCAACACACTCCACCTGAACTTGCCATCTATGGGGATGAGGTGGAGGAGGAGGCACTATTAGAACTTGCCTTATATGGTAAGAACATCCTATGTCTGTCAGTTATCTAGCTTCTCATGTCACATTAGATAATATTTGCACAGAACTTCTAGCAGCAGGCATTATCTCACTGCTTGCTGAACGACTTAAACAGCCAAACCAGGGGATCCCATATGCTTGGGTCACTATGTGTGCAGCAATTGCTGAAAGAGGCAAGGATAGATGTTTGATGTCTTTTCCCATTGGCAGCTGATACAACCTTAGAGGATGTTCAGACTGAGCTTCTTGAGGTTGTTCTTTTACAGTTCATCTCAAAAGTCAAGGATTGCAATTTTATAGCAGAGCAGGTTAATGCCTATGCAATTTCAAGATTAACATTGCTTTGTTCGTCACTAAATTTCAAATTATCTGCCCACTGATAATTTAATAGATGGATTCCGTGCTGAGATTCTAAAGGCAGGAATTGTTGAGCAGCTGGTGGAACAAATGAAAAGAATTAAGATCCATGATAATTTCTTTTCATGGCCAGGTGCACTCTCACCAGCAAAGGCTTTATCAGAACTTGCAAAATATGGTGAGGCCTCTCCTTCCCTCCTTCAGGGCCATCTACCTAGTGCTGATACCACCACAGGAGACTCCCGTGAGGAGATCCTCAAGACAGGCCTCATCTCATGGCTGCTTGAGGTTCTCCCAATTGGCCTTCTATATGACACTGGAGAGTTGTGTTCAGATCTCATTGAGTACAGTTAGGATCCACAGCTCAAGGTATTTACCTATCACCTACTGACAATACATTAGAGGAAGTTCGTACAGAGCTGCTTGAGGCAGATATTATCCCACAGCTGGTGGACAGAATCAGTGATAGTCAACACAGTGCCAAAGAGGGCAGTCTCAAAGCATTGTCTGCACTTGTAAAGCATGGTTAGAATTCAACTTTCAAATTACTGGCCACTAACACTCTTCCAGATGACCTTCGTGCAGGGTTTATTGAGACAGGACAGTTCTCCCAGGTTCTCAGATTTTTTGTCAATGGTACCCCATCTCCACCCTACAGTAGTGGTTGGAAGTTGTACAATGTTGCCAGACATGGTGTGGATGTAACTATTATCAATTGTGCTACCTGCTGACAGTGTTGAGTTGTCCCAGATGACATTCATGCTGAATTCCTCTCTGAGGGCATCATCCCACACCTTCTCTCACAATTGAAGAGCAGTGACTTACACTTTGATAGTGGCATTAGGACACTATTAGAGCTTGTCAAACATGGTGATTATTGCAGCTAGGAGGTGACATGGATGCTAATGCAATTGTAGGTGGCATCCGTGATGAGCTTTACAAAGCAGGGCTTGTTGGACAGCTTTTTGATGTCCTCAAGACCCGTACCTCTTCTTTGCGAGCTATTGCTGCAGAATTTCTGGTCAAGCTTGCAAGCTACAGTGAGCATCTGACCTGCCATGTTGGGTTTTGCTGAATCTGGTGCAGATGATGGTGAATCCGAAATCATTAAGAAAATGATTGTGGGAGATCTCTTTCAGCTTGATCCAAGTAGTAACTCTTCCAAATGGATAAGGAGAGCAAAGGGGATTTCAGCCCTTATCAACCATGGTGAGAGTGCAAAATTTTCTATTTACACATTGCTGTAACTTTGATTCTATTCATTCTGTTTTTTTCAAGGTTTGCTATTGCCAGGTGAAGTGGTTAAAAGGCCATTTGTACTGCTAGGGAGCAATAAGGAAGATGACCAAGCTTGTGGTGCAAAGGCATTCTTGACACTTGTACAACATGCTAAGGATCTCAAGGCTGTCCATGGACACATTATACCACACCTTTTACAACAACTAAAGAGTGCTGAGCACAAGGTTCAAGCTGCCAGTGCACTGGCATTGTCGGAACTAATAAAACATGGTTAGCAGTCAACTTTTGATTTATTCACCTGCTGATGTCATACTCAGATGACTCAATCACTGGGATTGCAAACAGTGTCATTCAATGGCTTCTTGAAATTCTCCCAAAGGGCATTCCGGAATCTGTTTCAGAGTCATTACTGACAAACTTTGTGGAATATGGTGGGTACACAGGTTTTTTGACCACCCACTACTGATACACTTTTAGAGGAATTCCGTACTGACCTTCTCAAAGGCGGAATCATCTCCCAGCTGGTTGATTTGCTTAAGAGTGGTGAGGATGAAGTTAAATCTGCAAGTGCACTGGCTTTGTCGGCACTCATGACACATGGTTGTCATACAATTTTTGATTTCTTTTTAACCCGGGACCTGATGACATTCTCAGATGGCTTGTGCACCGAAATGACCAAGGCTGACATCATCCAATGGCTTCTGGAAACCGTCCCAAATGGCATTCCGCATTCCTACATAGAGTTATTGTTGGCCCTTGCAACATCCAGTGAGATTCTCAGTGTTGAATGCTGTGCACATTCTGACACAATCTCAGAGGATGTCCGCTCTGAGCTTCTGAATGCAGGCATTGTCTCACAGCTGGCTAATTCACCCACAGGTTCAGTGGCCTTGACAAGACTTGCTCAGCATGGTTAGTGTGCTGATCTATAAACCGTTTGCCCATTGCTGATATCTCAGAGGATGTGCTTGCTGAGTTACTTAATGTGGGTATTGCCACTGGTATCCTCGACATCGTCCCGGAGGACACGGACACCAAATTCTTTGATGTTGGATTATTGCCTGCGCTTTTAATGAATAGTGAGGGCCCAAGATTGAGCTCCATCAGAGTCCATCTGCCTACTGATGATGCCATCTCAGAGGATTTTCGTACCAAGCTTCTCAATGTGGGTGTTATCCCACAGTTGTTTGACCGGCTCGGCCCTGGTGGCAATAACCCACAAGGGAGCATCTACAACATATCACCATTGGCCCAATATGGTTAGGGAGCAGCTTTTGACATTGATGGCACACTAACATCATCTTAGACGACACGCGCGCCGCTCTTGCGAAGACCAGCATTGTCTCGTGGATTCTCGAAATTCTTTCCGACGGTGAAGGGTACATCATCGCTCAGATATTGCCAGCAATGGCTCTGGACAGTGAGCATCCAGATCCTGAGATCGTCCCCATATTCACCCCGTTTCAGAGGATGTTCGCACCAACTTACTTCAGGCGGGCGTTGTGCCAAAGCTAGTCCAGAGACTGAAAAGCAGTGACTGGAATCACTATTTCTGTGCTGATAACATCTTATTGAGTCTGGCCAAACATGGTACAATTCTAGTTTTCCAAGTTGCATTGCCACTGATGCCGTCGAAGATAATGTTAGAGCCGCACTCATTGAGACAAACATTCTGTCAACCCTGCTTGAAATTCGTGAAGAGTGGTCCTCAGATGTCCCTGAACGCGTTCGAATATTATTGGTAGACTTGGCGACATATGGTGAACATGCTCTTTATGACTTGGTGGTATATACACTGACACCACTATAGGGGACATTCTTTCCCAGATCCTGCAGCAACGCATCGCCTCACAAATCCTGAACAAGCTTGCCAGCGGTCGTCATCGCTGGGCAGATAATGCTGCCACGACACTGTCAAAACTTGCGATGCATGGTGAGGCTGCTGCCTTAAATACAGCACACCTGCTAAATTCGTTGCAGGCGACATTCGCACGGAGCTTGTCAATGCGGGCCTCATCTCAATACTTCTCGATTCGCTCAAAGCCAACAATCATGAGGTTCGAGCAGGTGGCACTCGTGTCTTGGCTTCGTTGGTACGCCACGGTGAGTTTCTACCGCGACTTTGTCACCTTCTCCCCAAACACGTTCCACCCAGATGACATACGAGCTTTTATTCCGACGATGGATGTTGTCCTCCCATTCCTCGAACCCGACTTCACGCCCTGCCATGATAGTTGTGGTATTGCTATGGCACGTCTGCTGTGTGAACTCATGATGCATGGTCAGTTATTCCAGTTGTCATTACAATCGAAACTCCACTAATTGACCCCTGAAAGATGACACTCGACCTGTACTGCTCAAGTTGGATGCCACAAACACCGTCTTCCACCGCCTCGGCGGTCGTGATTGTCTGGTAGCTGCGATTGACACCGTGAAACAACTCAACATGATAGGTCTCATTGACCAGGAGTCATGGGGAATTTGAGCACATTTCACAAGGCCTCCATCTCCGAGCTTGGGACGGATCATCTTCCCGGTAGTCATGATCATTAGAATCGAATATGTACATTCACGATGGAGTTAAACATGAAGCCACTGCATTGATTACCGTATTAAGTGGAACCGGGATGTACGCGCAGCATTGTTTGGATGTGTTGGTGACATGCACTGGTGACACGAAATTACAAAGGAACGTGAAAAAAGTGTAACATTAAAGGTGCAACAACGGATCGGGGGAGTGACCATAAGGCTCGCTTCGTCTCCTGGCCTCCTCCAGAGATAGTAGATCGTCATCCATGAGCACAGCCGAAGAATAGCCAGATCCCTGATCATTAAGGAGTCGTTGCTAGCCTCCTGTGAGAGTGGAGACATGGGAAATATGACATCATCCCCTGCGGCGTCGACGCTGGGTGCGAGGTGCCGAGTTCACCAAAGCGGAATCGGGGAAAAGGACATTAATACCTCCATTAAGTACTTGGTAATCTGATTTAAGAAATTAAGAGGGTAATAACGAGGTGAGGAAATCTGAGTCAGGAGGCTGAGGAAAGGGGAACAGAGCGGCGAAAATCTCGTGTAGATAGCATTTTTCGATGAATTCGGAATAGAGTCATTTCAACATAGAGAACAATAGAGCCGTCTTGTAACCAAAACTCTCCAGGAGCCTTCAATTTTCCAGCGTGCTTGTGCTGCCAGAAGATTGCGAATTACTCTCCGTTGGAGACTTATTGCCCTTCTTCGGGTGGACGACGAAGATATTACTGCTAAGACAAAGTACTCGCAAAGAGGTGGCAAGGTTTTCTCGGGGAGTTGAAGCCGTTTCTGTTTGGCCGCGGGCGACATAATCATTAGTCGCAAATAGTCGCAAACACCAGGAAATTTGAAACGAGCCTCGTAAAGTCGTACCAGTCCTTCTGTTATACACCAACAAGGTAACTCGAGTTCTCAAAAGGTCAACCATTCCAACTCGATTGTAAGTGATAAATGCTATCTGCGAGACACATGCCTGCATTGGATAGGACCTGGCTTCGAAATTCGTCCGAGTCCTGTCGCATGGGAAATTTCACCAAAAGGACACCTGTGTCCAAAGCTTCAGATGATAACAGACGTCATGGGGGTGTTACGTCGGTACTTACCATTTCTGCATCTCCATACTATGACGAAACTAGTCCCCGCCTTTCTCGATTGCCTGACGAGGTATTAAGGTATAAGCTTCTCCATCACAAAACAGATCCGAAATCAAAGCAATTAACTCACGCGTTTATAAGCCGGTCTGTCCAGAAATAAATTCAAAGCCTCAGTAACACGCCAAGAAGAGTGGTGAGGTGGGATGACACGGAAACGTACCGAGTTTGCATGTTCTCGACGTACGTTCTGGTCTTCGGCCCTACATTTCCAGGACTCCTTGAGATGAATGCCTCAAGGCTACGACACTCAAGAGATTAGTGCCGTGAAAGTTAAGGTAGAAAATCAGGCGATTTCTTACCAGAAGCTCATCATAAAATCTGCAGACGTGGGGTGGTCACCGCCTGCGAACCAACTCGAAGAAGTCTTCGTGAGATGCTCCTCAATCTTGAGACATGGATATATTATTAGAGACCAAGACGGGATAAAAGTGTAGAGAATTCATTGGAGAAAAGAAACTGGGACTCACGAACGCGCCGTGTCTCTGCAGTTCAGGTTCCACGAGCATTTTGTCGAGTTGTTTGAAGATGGCGGTGGTGAGCGGACGGATGAGGAAGGGGGGATTCTTCGGGATGAGGGTGAATATAAAACGACGGTATAGGCTGGGCTGGAGGGACCCTTCTGCGTAGTGTGTGACTGGTGACGGTATAGAATTATATAGGTAAGGGGGTTGTAGTCAGGATCACATCAGGCGGAGGAAAGGGAAGGAAGGGACTTGCAATAGAGGTTGTCGAGCCACCCAGATTCGGGAACCACAGCTTTGTCTGCACCATATTTCGCAATAATGTACTCTAAAATACATGTAAAATCAGAATTTGTTGTCATGTTAATTTTTTTTTGACCCACCAACAATCGCACCGCTCTCAGCCAACACTACATCCCCATCGGTGATCACCGGTGACTTTCCAAGCGAGTTGACAGCAAGTAGCTCTTTAGGAGCCAGGTTTTGTGAGGTACGTTGGTATTTCTTTATCTCGTAAGGGATGCCAAGTTCTTCCTAGGTAAATAGCGGGAGGTGAAATCAAGTTGAAAACGGAACGTGAGGTTGGACAAACGAGCAGCCAGAGTATCCGTTGTGAGCGAGAATTGTTGAGGTGGTGAACTGTTAGGGACTTGGGTTCTGCGGCAGAAGCAGGTGTTTCGGCCGTTTCAGCGCTGAGCGTATAATCCTCAGTCAGGACTTCAAATTTGTGGATTCGTGGGGGACAGACCCTCTGTTTGATTCAGACATGACTAGGACAAGTACTCGTATTCGGATATGCAATTGTTGATGACAATCG
>Ga0210383_10001252_pt1 | contig 23349 bp, 15 predicted proteins | sample IncBWC14OmetaG_FD_160072 | JGI IMG/M metagenome (GOLD analysis project Ga0210383, IMG submission 160072) | Forest soil microbial communities from Barre Woods Harvard Forest LTER site, Petersham, Massachusetts, United States - Inc-BW-C-14-O ... | reverse complement strand
AAAGTCCGGCATTTCAGAGGGAAGCCAGCCAGCAGTTTCGTCCAGCGCTGATTCCTGTACGAGTCAAGGTTCGGTCTGTGGTGAAATGGGAAGCCAGGAAAGCACCGTGGCCTGTTTCGCTTATCCGAAGGAAAGATTCAAAGACAAGCCCGCTTTTGTTGCCGCTGCCTTTTACGTTTCAGAGATTCTGCCAGCGCAGACCGAGGACGGATGCTTGAAGGGGTCGCCAGATTGGTATGTGATCAAGTCCGACGCGGAAACGACTACGATCAATCACATTACCTTTAGGGCTTTTGAAATTGGCGATAACTGGACAAGTGGAGGTCAATCCGGGCCGGCATATCGAACTTTTCACAGCGGAAAATGCTATGAGTTGGGCATCCAAAATGTCTCTTCTCGCGCCGAGTACGATCCGGGGACCGTTAAAGCGTTCACCAAGAAAGATTCATCAGAAGTAGAGGGCCGCTTAAGACAAGCGCTCAACTCTTTCGTGTTCCTCAAGTAGGGATTCCAGACATGATTTGGCGTTGAATCGCCGTTAATTACATCCATTCAGCTCGGTCCAGCTGGCGTAAAATGCAGCCGCGGAACCAAGTTCACGCGCAAAGTGTTTCGGGACCTCAAATACACTCTTCGGCATTGGGTCGCCCGGCCGTGGCACACAGCATTCGCCATTGCCGCCCTCGCCATCGGCATTGGCGCGAATACGGGTGTGTTTAGCGTAGTCAACGCATTGCTGCTGCGCTCCCTTCCGTTTCGCGCGCCGGACCGCCTGGCTCTTCTGCATGAGTTCATTCCGCCCCACGATAGCGCGAAGCAATTTCACGATTGGCGGCAGCACAGTGCCTATCTCGCCGATGCTGCGCTTCTTGAGGAATTCGACGCGAACCTTGGCAGCGCGAACCTTGGCAGTGTTAAGCAGGGCGAAACCCGCGTCGGGACCCGCGCCCACGTCGCCCAGACGTCGTGGAGTTTCTTCTCCGTGCTGGGCACGCAGCCGGTGCTCGGAACAGGATTCGCCTCCGATGAGGAGGTCGACGGAACGGGCTGGGGATTGCCCGGGCCAAACGCCGTGGCTGTGATCGGTTACGGACTGTGGCAACAGCTTTTCGCGGGCGACCCGAAAGTCCTGGGCTCGCCGATTCGACTCGATGGAAATCTACTCACCATCGTTGGCGTCGCGCCTCCGGGATTCGATTACCCGGGCAAGGCCGTTCTGTGGAAGCCGGCAGCCTTCAGCCCTGGCAACAACGGCTGGGGCGCCATTGCGCGGCTGAAACCGGACGTCTCATGGCCGCAGGCGCGTGCCGCGTTCGCACTGGAGGTAGAGCGCCTGTCGCCGAACCGCGGAAGAGCCGACAATTTCAGCCCACGCCCGAGCATGTCGTCACTTCAGGACGGCCTTGCCGGCCCCGTGAAGAACGCTTCGGTGATGTTCATGGGCGCTGTCGTGTTGGTCCTGCTGATCGCGTGCACCAATGTTGCGAATCTCCTGCTAGCCCGCACCACCGATCGCGTCGCGGAGCTCTCCATACGCTCCGCCCTGGGCGCAAGCCGCGCTCGCCTGATGCGGCAGTTGCTCACCGAGTGCTTGGTTCTCTCGCTCGTTGCCACTCTGGCCGGATTGCTGATCGCATTTTGGATTGCGGCTTTCGCAGCCAAGACTGAGCCCCCTCCACTGGGCGCACAAACCTATTCGATTCTGGACGTACGCGTACTCGCCTTCACCCTGATGGTGTCCGTACTTACCACGTTGGCGCTGGGCGTCCCACCCTCGCTGGTCTTTCCTTCGCTGGTCTTTCCTTCGCTAAGTGCAGGCAGCATCCACGCTCTCGGTTCGCGGAGCTTCACCGCGACTCGCGGCTCGCAGCTGGTTCGCCAAAGCCTGGTAGCCGCGCAGGTCATGCTCACCATGATTCTTCTCGCGTCATCGCTGTGCCTGGGACGCGCGTTCGTCCATTTGATGCGAATCGACCGCGGCTATGACGTGCAGGCAGTCGCGACTGTAGCCGTCTCCCTGGACGGCACGAGCCACGCGATGGATAAGCGGCAGCTCCCTTATTTTGAGGAGGTGCTTGACCGCGTTCGCAGCCTCCCCGGAGTTCGCTCCGCGAGTGAAACGGATTTCCTTCCGCTCTACGCCTCGGCCTTCGTCGGCGGACCGTTCGGGTTGGATGGCCGTCCTGCCGCGCGCAATTCCACGCTGGTCCCGGTTTTGTCGGGATACTTCCAGACCATGGGCGGACGGATTCTCTACGGCCGCGAATTCACCGAAGCCGAAGTCCGCTCCGGCGCCAAAGTTGCCGTCGTCAATGAGCGATTCGCCGCCGGCTTTGGCGCGCCGCAGGACGCCCTCAATCATCAACTCACGATCGAGGGAGATGATCCGCGAAAAATTGTCGGCGTGGTGAAGGGAATGAACTACGAAACCGATCCCACACTCACCGACAGCAATCAGGTCTTCCTTCCGTCAGAAACTCCCGGCAGCTTCTTCTCCACGTTCGTCGTGCGTGTGCACGGCCGCGCGGAAGATCACCTCGCCCAGATCCGCGACACCATTCAGTCAGTGGACCCCCAGGTACCAGTATTCGGCGTGAAGACCATGCAGCAGCGGCTGGATGAAGTCTTCGCTGCCCCAAAATTTTACCGAACCGCTGTGTGGATCTTCGCGGGATTCGCTGTGCTGCTGGCTGTGATTGGCATCTACGGCATCGTTTCCTACGCCGTCAGCCGAAGAACCGAGGAAATGGGCGTGCGCATGGCTCTCGGGACCACGCCTGTGCGCCTTCGCAGCATGCTGTTGCGGCAGGCCTTACTGATGGTCGCAGCCGGAGCCCTCCCCGGAATCGCCGGAGCCCAACTCACCGGACGATTTCTTGAGAGTTTGATAGATGGGGCGAAACCGATCGGCCCGGCAGCATCTTCCGGCTTGGTCTTACTCTTCGCTCTGGTAGCGTCGGCGAGCATCTGGTCCGCCACGCGCCGCATCGCCAGCCTCGACATCATGGCCATCCTGCGCAGCGAGTAGTCGGGCGAAACGGCCGATAACCTTGAATCGCTGCGGATGAAGTTCACTTCACGCTGGGAGCCAACAGAGTAATAGGTGTATGATCGGGCCGTTTTTTGAGGCCGAAAGGAACTTCTCATGCGCCGCCCTCGTCTACAGGCAGTTGCTGTTCTTCTTCTGATTCTGAGTATCCGTGGCATCGCCCAAACGCCGCAGCCGGAGAGTCATCCTCTGGTAGTGCTCCGTGCGGCGAAGTTGCTTGACGTCAAGAACGGCAAAGCGGTCCTGAATCCGGTTGTCGTAATTGATGGAGCGCGCATTAAAGAAGTGGGCCCGGGCCTTCCCGTCCCTGCCGGGGCGCGGGTGATTGATCTCGGCAACGCGACGCTGATGCCCGGCCTGGTGGATGCCCACACTCATCTGCTGCAGAACTACGACTTCGCCTACGGCGGCGACGACAACAATATGGTCCTAACCGTTGCGCAGATGAGTCCGGCCGAGCGCGCGTTGCTGGGAGCGAAAATGGGCCGCGAGGACTTGGAGGCGGGTATCACCACGGTGCGCGACGTCGGCAACTCCGGGATCAATGGCGATGTGGCGTTACGCGACGCGGTCAATAAGGGCTGGGTCAGCGGACCGCATATTGTGGCATCTACGCGTGCGCTATCCGCGCCGGGCGGTCAATTCGGCCATCTGCAGCATGATGCAGAACGGTTGGTGGAGCAGGAGTACGTCGCCATTGCCACCGTGGACGAGGCGCGCCGAGCGGTGCAGCAGGCCTTTTATGACGGAGCCGATTGCATCAAGGTGATCGTGAACACGGGCCCGCGCGTGGTTTCCCTGGAAGAGATGAAGGCCATTGTCGAGGAAGCGCACCGCGTCCACCGAAAAGTCGCCGCTCACGCGATTGGAAACGATGCCACCCGCATCGCGGCGGAAGCGGGAGTCGATTCGATCGAGCATGCTTATACTGTGCCCGATGATGTACTGCAAATGATGGCGGCCAAGAAAATCTTTCTGGTTCCGACCGACTATCCTGCGGAGTTTTACCTGTCTTTTGCCCCGGCGACTGCGACCGCCGATGAGCGCAAGGAAACGGAAGCCAGGTTTAACAAGTTTGCGCAGGGGAATCACGACCGCCTTCGGCGCGCCATTGCCGCCGGCGTCCGCATCGCCGCCGGCTCCGACGAATATTACCAGTCGGGGAACCGCACTCGCGGAGAAACCAGCAAGCTGATCTTTCAGGCGTATCGCGAATCGGGCATGACTCCCTGGCAGATTATCCAGGCGGCAACCGCGAATGGCGCGGAGTTGCTGGGCTGGCAGGATCGCGTTGGCGCGATCGAGCCCGGGAAGTTCGCGGACATTCTCGCCACCGTCGGCGACCCAGCCGAGGACATCACCGAATTGCAGAAGGTGAAGTTCGTGATGAAGAGTGGAGAAGTCGTGCGGAATGACCTGAGTGGTCGGTAGTTCGCTCGCGGTGAACAGGTTGGACATCCGCCAACTTGGGCGATCCCGCACTTTTTGCTATGGTGCAGCATGCCCTCGGAGCCTGCTTCTCCGTGTCTTCACGAAGCGCCACAAACCCACACGCTACCAACCCACGAAGAAGGACTCCGCCACCAGCTCACCTCCGGACAAATGGCCATGATCGCCGTCGGAGGCTCCATCGGCACCGGCCTGCTGCTCGGCTCCGGCGCCGCCATGGAGATCGCCGGCCCCGCCGCCATCCTCAGTTTCCTCGCCGCCGCGTTCATCAGCTTCACCGTCGCTATGGCCCTCGGCGAACTGGCCTGCGCCCATCCCGCGGCTGGGTCGTTCGGCGTTTATGGCAGCCTCTACCTCGGCCCCTTCGCTGGTTTCATAGCCCGCGCCGGCTACTGGATTGGCATGGCCCTGAACATTGGCGCGGAGATGATCGCCGCCGCCACCTACATGTCGTACTGGTTCCCGTCCGTGCGCGCCTATATCTGGATTCTGCTTTTCTCTGCCTTGCTGCTCACGGTCAACTTGCGCAGCATCTCTTCTTACGGCCGCTTCGAGTTCTGGCTCTCCATGGTCAAGGTCGTCACCCTCGCGGCCTTCATTGTGATCGGCGCTCTTCTATTATTCAGCGGCCAGGTCGCCCCGCAGTACCGCTCCCACGGTGGATTGCTGCCCAACGGCGCGCTTTCCCCGCTCATCGCCATGACCTTCGCCATCTACAGTTTCGGAGGCGTCGAGATGGTCGCGGTTACCACCGGCGAATCACGCTCCTCGAAAAACACTCCCCGCGCCGTCTGGCTCACTTTTCTTATATTGACGTTCGTCTATCTTGGCGCCATCATCATTCTGCTCGGGGTCATGCCCTGGAATCACGCTGGAGTCACCGAAAGCCCGTTCGTCAGCGTCTTCCGCATCGCCAAAATACCCCGCGCACCCGGCCTGATGAATTTCGTGGTGCTCTCCGCCGCACTCTCCGGAGCCAACGCCGCACTCTACGTCGGCTCTCGCATGCTGTTCTCTCTATCCCGCACCGGATGGGCTCCCACCAGCCTCGGCCGCGTGAGCCACTCCGGCTCGCCGCAGTTCGCCGTTGTTGTTTCCTCCTTCGGAATCCTGGTCGCGCTGGCGCTGGCGCTCTCGGCCCCGCAAAACGCTTTTCGATATCTGATCGGTGCCGCTTTTACCGGGATGATCCTCGCCTGGCTGGTTTCCCTCGCCGCCCACATCCGCTTTCGCCGCCGCCAATCCCCGCAACAACTAGCCGCCATGCCCCTGCGTTCCCCGCTCGGCCGCTGGGGATCCCCGCTGGGCTTCGTCCTGGTAACGATCGCCACCATCCAAACCTGGCTCTCCCCCATCGTCAACCTGTGGAGCGCTCTGACGTGCCTGTGCCTGCTGACCGCAGCCTACGCCGTGCTCAAACCTCGCGAGGGGGGCTGATGTGGACAGCCCGGGTGCTCCATTTCTCGCGTCCTGGGCGAGAAGTGGGGCTTTTTCCTTCCCGGCCCCACGCTCCGGAACACCCCAAAAATAGCCTCTTTCGCGCGATTTTTCTGTCGAAAAACCCACCTTTCGGCGCTACAATGGTGTGCGCTGAAGAGTCCGAAACGCCGCTCGCTGGCGTAGCCTGTACCAGAGACTCGCAGCACCAAAAGACGTTTCCAGGTTCAGATGTTTCACTTGATGTTTCCGGGCTTCCTCGCCACGTGCGCCATCGGCTTCGAGAAAGCCCCGGAGTTCCCATTAGGTTCCGTGAAGGAGAAGTTATGAACAATCGCCTATTCGTCGCGCTGCTCTTATCGACAGCCCTTGCGCTTCCCGCACTCGCGCAGCAAGCCAGCTCAACCAGCACGCAAACCCCAGCCTCCGCGCAAACCGATCCCCAGTCGGCGACCACGCCCGTCCTGGAGCCGTTGTCGTCTCCTAAAGCTCCCGACTTCTGGGACGGCGATGAGCCCGGCCTGGCTTCCCTCCTGCTGCACCCGTTTGCCACCAAGGAGTACGTACGGCGCCATGTGGAGCCCATCCGCGACCGGATCGAAGAACTCGACGAGATCACCGCTTCCAACCAGAAAATGATCCGAGATATCGACACCCGTGCCCAGCACGGCCTCCAGTTGGCTTCCGAAAAGGTCAGCCTGGCCGATGAGCATGCCACCGACGCCGCCAATAAGGCTCAGACTGCCCAACAAACCGCGGCCACGCTCAACACTCGCATCTCCGGGGACGAAACTGAAGTCCGCAACCTCGATCAGTACAAGTCCGGCGCGCAAACCGAGCTTCATTTCCGTCCCGGCCAGACCGCGTTGAGCAAGCAGGCCAAGGACGCGCTCGACCAGGTCGCCGCCCAACTCAAAGGCCAGCATGGCTACATCCTCGAAGTGCAGGGATTCTCTGCCGGTCGCGGCCAGACTGCCATCGCCAACTCCCGCAAAATGGCGGACGCCGTAGTCCGTTACCTGGTGCAGAACCAGGAAATCCCGGCCCACCGCATGTACGTACTCGGCCTGGGCAACCCCTCCGCGGAGCGCATGAGCGGCACCCGCGTAGAAGTAAGCATCATGAAGAACGACTTGGCGCAGACCGCCCAGCAGTAGAACGCCTAGCAGTAAGCCGGGCCCTTCGCTAAACGGCCCTCATGTCCTTGTCACGCTGAGCAGCAGCCGGGAAGATCGCGAAGCGATCCTCCCGGCGTAGTCGAAGCCGAATGCTTCCGCCCGAGACAGAACCGTTGAAATCAGCAGCAGAAAGAATGATCGCGACCAGACAGCCACCAATAAACTGCCAAACATCCCTAAAAAGCTGGTAGCGGTGCAGTTTCAGACTGCACCACTCCCCATCGACCCCGCCCGTTTGACGATCCGCGCTCTCCGCCCCTAACATAGGCGCGAGTCTAACATCCCATGACACGGCCACCCATGACTACGACCCACACAATTGTCTCGCACTTCTCCCTCCGCTCCCTCACCACTCTGACTCTTCTAGCGGTGCTCCTACCCGTCCTCAGCCGCGCCCAGGACGCGACCGCCCGCATCACCGGCACCATCACCGATTCCACCGGAGCCGTGATCCCAGAAGTGCACGTCACCGTCACCAATACCGCCACCCAGATCGCCCGCGACGCTACCACCGACCATGACGGCTTCTACCAGGTTCTGGCCTTGACCATCGGGAATTACAAAGTCACCGCAACCCGCGACGGCTTTCGTACCGTGGTGAGCACGGAATACAAGCTCCTCATCAATCAAGCGTTACGCGTCGACTTCAAGATGCAAGTCGGCACCGCCAGCGAAAAAGTTGACGTGGGCGCGGAAGCCGCGCCCGTAGAGACCGTTACCGCTACTCTGGGCCAATCCGTAACCGGCCGCACACTCACCAATATGCCGCTCAACGGCCGCGATACGCTCGACCTCGCCATGCTTCAACCCGGAGTCACCGAGAGCAACGACGACAACGGCGGCGCCGGCAACTACAGCATCGCTGGCGGACGCTCCGATTCCATCACTTACCTGCTCGATGGCGGGCTCAACAACGATCTCCTCGACAACAGCAACCTGATCGATCCCAACCCCGACGCCATCGCCGAATTCCGCCTGCTCACCAGCAACTACACCGCGGAATATGGCCGCAACGGCGGTGGCATCATCAGCGAAGTCATCAAATCCGGCAGCAACCAGATCCACGGCAGCGCGTTCGACTTCTTCCGCAACCGCGTCCTCGACGCCAACGACTTCTTCAACATCCCCTTGGGTATTCCCCGTCTCGATCTCAAGCGCAACCAGTACGGCGGCACCCTAGGCGGCCCGATTCGCAAAGACAAAGCCTTTTTCTTTGTCGCCTATCAGGGACAAAGACAGATTCAGGCGGTGCCCGACATCGACATCCCCGTCTACACGCCGAATGAACTGACTGGAGATTTCTCTCAGGCGGTCCCGCAGGGAGGGGTGACCAACGGCGGTGTCACCTGCGCGAGCGCCAGCGGATGTCCGGATCCTCTGGTCGCCTCGTTCCTGTCACAAAATTCATTCTTCGCTCAAGGCAACCCGCTCAACGCGACTATCAATCCCACCACGATCGATCCCGTCACCCAGAACTACATCAAGGCCGGCCTGGTCACGACGTCCTCAACGAACCAGACGGTTTGCAACTCAAATCAGATCTGTACCGGCCTGTTTTCCACCTCGCTGGATGAGTTGGACAACCGCAATGAGGCGACCATAAAGCTTGACTTCAATCTCAGCCCCAAGGACAAAGTCGCTGCCACAATCGGCCTGAACCGTCAGGGCAACCCGTATTCAGGAACTCTGAACCCATTTCCCTACGCTACTGTCCCCGGCTTTCCCAGCCTCACCGTGGCCAACTACTACTTCACGAACATTGGCTATACCCGCATCTTCTCACCAACATTGTTGAACGAGTTTCACTTTCTGACTCATCGCAGCAACTATCTGCAGGACGCGGTGGCCAAGAATTTGCCCACCGGGCCCAGCCTGGGCGTCGGCATCACTCCCGACCTGGCCACCGGCCCCACGAACATTTTTTTCGATACTGGCTACCAGTTCGGTCCGAGCGAACAAGGTCCTACGCGCTTCGTGGAAAATACTTTTTCCTGGACCGATGCGATCTCCTGGACGAAGGGAAAAAACAACTGGAAGTTCGGCGCCGGGTTCTCTCCCTATCAGGAGAATATGCTGTACAACTACTACTCCAATGGAGAATTCGATTTCTATTCCCTGAACGGTTCTACCGCTTCTGGGAATCCTTACGCCGATTTTCTTTTGGGAGGCGCGTCTGCCTATTTCCAGGGACCGCTTGCCGCTTCCAACATTCGCAGCAAGAGCACCTACTTATTTGCCCAGGATGAGTTGCATGCCACGAAAAAGCTCGTCCTCACGTTTGGTCTGCGCTACGAATATAACCAGCCCAAATACGATACGGAAGGACGCAGCTTTTCGGTGATCCCGGGATTGCAGTCCCAACGTTTTGTGAACGCCCCGCCAGGGCTGGTGTTTCCAGGCGATCCCGGCGCTCCCACCGGAGTCAATTTCCCCGACAAGAAAAACTTCGCGCCGCGCTTCGGCTTTGCCTGGGACCCAACGGGAAGGGGCAAGACCAGCCTGCGCGGCGGTGTCGGGCTTTTCTACGACATCCTGAAAGGTGAAGATAATCTCCAATTCAATGGCGAAGTCCCGTTTTATGCCGAGCCCGGTCTCTTCTACAACAGTATTGGTAACGGGCCGCCAGGCTACCTCAGCCAGCCGTATCTGTCCGCTGGAGCAATCAACCCATTTCCCTCCACACGACCCGCATCCGACGTCAGTTTCGGGCAGTTTCTACCCATCAACAGCAGCGGTGCCGTCTTCGTGGTCGACCCGCACCTCCGCACTCCTTATGTCTACCAGTACAACCTGAGTTTGCAGCGCAACCTATTCGCCGACACCGTGCTGGAAACAAACTATGTGGGCAGTTCCGGACGGGGATTGACCTCGCTTCGAGACATCAACCCCACGGTGCTGGGGGCCACCAACCGTACCCTTGATAGCATTTGTTCCGGCTGCTACGGCCAGCTTCCAGAATTCCAGAACGTATCGAACGCCAACTACAACGCGCTCGAAGCCAGCCTCACCCGCCAGCCCAAGAGTTCCCGGCTGGGTGTGGCTTATTACACGTTCGCCTACACCTGGGGCCACAACATGGATAACGCCTCCGGCTTCGAACAACGCAACGACGCCGTGCCCGCGTACAGCCCCAACCTCTTCTACGGCTCCGGTGACAGCGATGTTCGCGAGCGCATCAGCTTCAGCGGCGGCTGGGATTTGCCCTTCGATCGCGCCTGGGCCGCGGGGCCAAAGCGGCTGACCAAAGGCTGGAGCGTCTATCCCATCGTGACATGGCGCACCGGATTCCCGTTTGATATCCCTGCAGGCCTTGGAGACACCAGTGATCCAACGAACTTCGGAACCTCAGGCGCTGGAGATCCGGCTCTTTCCCGGGCCGCCGTCGTCGCGCCCATTCGCACGTTCGATCCCAGAAAGTTAACCACGATCATCCCGACCATCTACGGCAGCGCGCCCAACAGCAACCCGAGCCTGCCACCCGTTTGCCAAGTCACGACCGGACAGCCCGTCACCGGCCATTTCATTTTCGATCCCAACAGTTTTTCCAACATTCCCCTCCAGAACAACGCCTACTACCAGGGCGACAACCCGTGTTTCCCGGAGCTCGATCCCGTAAATAATCCCGCCGACCGCACCTATGGTTTCGGCCGCAACGCGCTTCGCGGACCACACCTCACAAACTTCGACGTAGCCCTGGCCAAGACCACCGCTTTCACCGAGCACGTCAGTCTGGAATTGCGCTTGGAATTCTTCAACGCCCTGAATCATCCCGAGTTCGCACAGCCCACCACCCTCGACGGCGCCACCAACATCAACGGTTCCACCTTCGGCCAGATCACGACGACGGGAAGCTTCCGCGGCCCCACCCCCCGCATCGGACAACTGGCAGCGAGGCTGACCTTCTAGATAGGGAAGGCATCGGCGCGAAGAGGGTCGTTCGGCGAGCGCCCGTTCTCGGCAATCGACGCTAGCCCGTCTCCTCCCAACCGTGCAACTTTCGAGCTCGAACCAGAGTCTAAAAGAAGATAGGATGAAAGCTGGGTTAGCCCTCCCGGGCAGCCCACTGGATGGTGGAGGTTACTGACATGAGGAAACCCACCTTTCTCAACGCTCTTCTTGCCACGATCGCTTCGGTCTCCCTGGCTTGTGTCCCAATCCCCGCTTTTGCCCAGCATGGTGGTGGCGGAGGCCACGGCGGTGGAGGCGGCGGCGGTTCTCACGGAGGCGGTGGTGGTGGGGGCTTTCATGGCGGCGGTGGCTCCTATGGCGGCGGTTATCATGGTAGTGGCTCCCTCGGTGGCTACGGAGGACGCGGCGGCTCCTACGGCGGCACGCGCGGAGCATCAACGTCGGGACGCAGTTCCTCCCAATCGAGACCTTGGTCGTTCGAGAGCCGAGGAGCTTCCCATGACACCTCGCCGGGCTGGCATTCGTTCGGATCAAGCAACCGTGCGGGCACAGCCGGAAGATCGTCCAGTGGAGCCATGGGAAGATCGGGCCGTGGAACCGCGGCTGGAAATTCGGCTGGAAGTTCGAATGGAAGATCAGCCGGCGGAACCGCGGCAGCCCACACGACGATTGCTGACGGGCAGTTCCATTCCTTCGGAGGCGCCCGCGGCGGGATTGGATCGGGCGCTCGATCGGCATCGGCCTCGAACGCGCGTACTGCGCCGAGTGCCAATGTCAACCGCGGTGACTCGAGATTCGGCAACTGGGGTGGACGCGGAGGCTTCGGCTTTCGTGGAGGCTACGGAGGCTATGGCTGGGGCTGCTGCGGTTGGGGGCTAGGCTGGGGTTGGGGCTTCGGCTGGGGCTGGGGCTGGGACCCCTTCTGGTACTGGCCGCCGTACTGGTATAGCCCATGGTTGGGCTATGACTATTCTCCGGCCTACATTTACCCCAACCCGGACGGCCCAGATGCCGCCGCGCAGCCCGCAGACTAGAGCTGATCCGCAGGCGAGTCCGGCGCACGGCGTTTAGTTAGCGCCCAAATGGTTGCTGGCCATCGTTCCCTGCAGCCGGCAGAATGTTCGCAAACAAAAAATGGCGCCAGAAAATTCCTGGCGCCATCGAGTGCCATACGACTCGCGAGATGCGGTCAAGCGAGAAGAAAAAACTTGTTTTCGTTTCTTAGCTGAGAGCTGAAGGCTGATAGCTGAAAGCCAGAAGCCTTATTTGCTCTCCGCTACCGACGGGCTGGGCCCCGTCCCAAAGTCGCGGCGATTATTAGCCGCGGTCCTCGCAGCCCGCGCGGCCGGTTGCGCCGCCGCCGCTGCACCGTAGCGTTCCAGCAGCACCGGAGCCATCGTGTTCTCGGCTTCTTTCACGAACATCATCTTGCCCTCGGAAGCCATATCGATGCGCACGAAATCCCCCAGCTTCACCTGACCCGTCGCCACCAGATTGGCCAGCGGAAACACCAAGTTCCGTTCAATCGCGCGCTTCAGGTGCCTTGCTCCATACCGCGGATCGGTGCCTTCCTTCAGCAAATATTCTTTTACTTTCGCCGTGCAATTAAAAACAAACTGGTTCGCGCCCGCCGCCATCAGCACGCGCTGTTGCACGATCCCGAGCTCGATATCCAGAATCTGCGAAAGATGCTCGTCCCGCAGCGTCTTGAACACCACCGTCTTGTCGATGCGGTTCATGAACTCCGGCGTAAATTTGCGCCGCGCCGCTTCCACCGCCGTGCGCTGAATCTTGTCGTCGAACGACTCGTCGACTTCCACCACTTTGGGAGCAAACCCCAGTCCGCCTTCCACCAGGTTGGTCATCTCTCCGGCGCCCAAATTCGAGGTCAGGATAATGATGCATTGCGACAAATCCACGCGCCGGTTATCGCCCAGTGTCAGCGTGGCCTTGTCCAGAATTCCCAGCAGCAGCTGCCACAGAGAGTCGCTGGCCTTTTCAATTTCATCGAACAGCAGGATCGAAAGCTTTAGCTTCTCCGTGTACCACTGGTTCAACGCCTCCTGCGTCAGCAGCGGATGGGTCTCGCGATGCCCCAAATATCCCGGAGGCGAACCGATCAGTTTCGCAATCTCGTGCGAGTGCTGGAACTCGGCGCAGTCAATCTTGATGCACGCCCGGGCGTCCCCGAACAACGACTCCGCCATGGCCTCGACCACGCGTGTCTTGCCCGATCCCGTCGGCCCCAGAAACAGCAAATTCCCCACCGGACGCCCCGGCGCATTTAACCCCGCCAGAAACATCTGGTAGATCTGGACCACTTTTTCGACCGCCTGCTCCTGACCGACAATCCGGCGGCGGAGCGAAGCTTCAAATTCTCCCGCATCGCTGCTACGGCGGTTCGGATCCAGCACTGTGGCAAGATTCGTTCTCATAGGGTCGTCGCCCGCATCACCGGACGTTGTTCCTTTCAGTTACCAGTCTTCTTACCAGTTCTTTCGGTTCTTTACCACGTTTTTCCGGAAGTCTTGGGGCCTTTTCACCGTTTTCGCTCCCACTCTCCCGACCCAGCTTATAGAACCTGAGAAGCTTCTCCGCACACGGCCATCGTCGATCCCGCGGCGCGCCTGCGCGACTAGGAATAAGCAAGCGGTTCGCCACCGGCCGCCGCGAATCGACCCAATCTGGAACCCCTGTGTCTATTTGGACTTAGCGCCAATCGAGGGGCCTTGCCACCACCCCCGCCCAGAACTGCACAGCCCCAAAGAGAAATACTTTGCACCATCAAGGAAGAAACCAGTAACGCGCCTGAACGACTCATAACGACTCATGTGGCGACGGCCGCCTCGCCCGTCCCGCCAAAGCGCAGCGAGGCGGAACCTCCACCTCGAGGGTGGAGAGCGAAACCCGGCGAGGGTGCCCCATCTTTGCCGCGCCCTTTGCGGCAAGGGTGGGACCCAACCACCAAATCAACTGCCCCAATCCCCTCAGCACCAACCATCTTCCCCGCTCAAACGAAACCCGCCTGGATTCCAGCGAGAAGGGCACCACGGAATCGGTTGTCCCTTTCCTCCGCAAGAACATCTAACTGACGACCCAGCCGAACATAAGAAGTCAATCGTGGCTGGCCAGCCGTAACTAGCAGGCTCCGCAAGCCCACGCTAGTATCGCAATCAGGAAGTCTTTGCGGGGAGGAACCTTGAGCCGCTCGTCTGTTCTCACAATCACTGCAGCCTCTTGCATTCTTTTCGGTTCAGCCGCCTGGCAGCTGAACTCGCACTCATCATCAGCTCAAGCGGCTCCGCCTCAGACGCAGCCCCAAACCGCGCAGCCCGTCGTCGCCACATCCGCACCGAAGGGACAATCCACACAAGCCCCACAGCTCCACCCCGTAAGCGCGACAATCCCGCCGACGACCAAGCCGGCCCCCATTCCCGCGCTGCAGCTCACCGCCGCGCCCGGCACCGAAATCTACACCGCGAAACGTGGAGAAGCCATTCCCACCATCGCCCGCCGCTATCTCGGAAAAACATCGTACTTAACGTCGTCCCAACTCGCCGACGCCATCCGCGCCGCGAATCATAAATCCGACGCCAGCAACATTCTCAAAGCCAACGAAAACGTCATCATCCCCGGAATCCTCGCTGCCCCCATTACCGAGAAGACCATCCCCGTTCCCAAAGATTTTGAAGTCCGCGCCATCTACCTAACCGGTGTGATGGCCGCCAGCGATCACGGACTCCGCATCATCCGCCACTGGCGCGAAGTCGGCGGCAACGCCGTAGTTTTCGACATCAAAGATTCCGACGGGAGCGTCAACATTCCCTTCGAGCACCCGCTGCTCGGCCAGCACAAAGTTTATATTCACGACGTTCCCAAGTTCGTCCGCTTCCTGCACCAGCAAAACATGCACGCCATCGCCCGCATCGCCATCTTCCGCGACGAACGCATGGTGGTCGAGCATCCCGACCTCGCCGTCCACTCCCGCAAAACCGGACAACCTTGGCGCGAGAACGGGAAGCTGGTCTGGACCGACCCCTCGAACCCCCAGGTGCAGGACTACAACATCGCCCTGGCCAAACACGTAGCCCAACTCGGCGCCGACGAAATCCAGTTCGACTACGTGAGATTCCCCGCCGAAGGCGACCAAAAAGACGCCGCCTTCGTCTTCCAAAAGGACCAACCTGTAGAGAATCAACCGGAAAACAGCTCCTTAACGAAAACGGAAACGCCGGAACCGCAGAACTCCAGTCCCGTAGGGACGGCAGATAATAGCCCGGGGCGTAAGCCCCGGGTAGACGGGGAAAAAGGGAAGAAGTCCCGTAGGGAAGGCACCAGCACGACCGGCAAACCTGTTCCCCCGCGCGGCCCCCAACGCACCGACGTAATCACCGCCTTCCTAAAAAAGGCCTATGCCGAAATCCACCCCACAACTGCATTGCTCAGCCTCGACGTCTTCGGAGTCATGGCGTGGCAGCGCCAGGTTGACCTCTCCCACACCGGACAGGACATCGTCGGCATGGCTCACTACTGCGACGTGCTCAGCCCGATGATCTACCCCAGCCATTTCTTCGGCATGGACAACATCGACCACCCCGGCGACGCTCCCGAGCACTTCATCGGCGAATCCATGGCCCGCTTCGAACTCATCACCCATCCCAATGGAGACCTCTCCAGCGGCGTGGTCATCCGCCCCTGGCTGCAAGCCTTCCGCTGGCGCACCAAAACCTACTCGCCCGAATACATCAAGATTCAGGTAGCAACCGCCCACGCCAAAGGCGGCATCGGATTTCTGTTCTGGAACGCCGCCAACGACTACAGCAAGCCCTATGAAGCCATGCCCGAAATGAAAGCCGAAGATTCCAAGGAAGTGCAGAAAGAAGGCTCTAAAGGCAAAACCAAGTTCTTCCGCGGCGACGAACTCCCAGCCGTAACCATGAAAGCCAGCCTGGCTCCAGCGCAATAATCGTTCGCACTTCGTGCTTCGCAATTGTCGACTTTCAGTTCGTGTCGCGGAAAAACTAGTTCGCATACCGTTCTGTTACGAAATCCGAACACGGTGCCGTCCCGGCACTTTTGTGATTGACAACGCTTCAGCAAGGCGTCATTATTCCGGCGTTTCATGACGCTGTTTGTATCAGCATTCCCATCGCGTCGGCCCTACTTCTAAACGCCCGCACATGCCTTCTGTATTTCAAGGCAGGATGTGTTTTTTCCGCGGCGTAACAGAATCGAGGTGCGCCATGTGCCGGGGCCCTTACCACCGTATTTTTTGTTTCCTGCTTGTTCTTTGTTCAACTGCGTGCACTTCCTGGAACCAGCGTGGAGCCAAGGGTGTCGGCCTGCTGCCGAAGGCTGCAGCCGGCGAACAACACTTCTCGAACTATGAGCCAAGCAATCCCTATGTGCAGCTTGGCGAAGGCATCTACTATCGCAAGAGATTCGAGGGAGCGGGGCCGACTGGCTTACGGGTTGAGGTAGGCGACCTCCTGGTTGGCCCTCGCCAGCACTCGGCCAAGGTGAGGCTGCCGGGGGCAGCCATCTGCGAAATGAATTCGGGCAGCGGAGTGCTGACCTCGGGAGATCAACCCCAGGAACTGCACCCTGGCGCTACTTTCTCTCTCCCCGAAGGGGCCAGCTTTTCCATCGAAAACAAGTCCGACACGCCCATTTCTATACGGGTGAACCTGCTGCGGGCCGAGTAGAAGTTAAGGCCGGCTCCTCACGGAGGACAGTTATCATGCTTCCCACCTCTTCCTCTCACCACGCTCGCCTGATCCTTGGGCTCGCAGGCACGCTGCTGCTGTGTGGCTGTTCGGCGGATTGGCCCGCCTTTCGTCACAATCCGCTGCGGACCGGGCAGCAACTGAATCATGGCCCGCTCACCGACCCGGCGAAGGTAGCGAAGCTGGCCGTGAGCTGGACGTTCCCCACAGGAGCCACACTGACCCCGCCACCCGGGCCCTTCCGAGCTTCGCCCGTGGTCCACAAAGATGTGGTCTTCATCGGAAACTCGAATGGATTCTTCTACGCCATCAAGGCCTCAGACGGCGGCCTCAAGTGGCAATACCCTCCCGTCGGCGGCCAATCCCTCACCTCGACCTTTACTTGCAATCCCTCGAGCGAAGGCATTGCCTCCAGCGCGGCCATCGCTGAAATTGGCGGCAAGACGGCAGTGATTTTCGGCGCGCCGGACCGTTCGATCGGCGCCGGCCTGGGCAGTGGCAGATTGTTCGCCCTTGACGCCAACTCCGGCGCAGAAATCTGGAAGTCTCCGGAAATTGCCGTGCTCCTCAGCGACGGCGTCACCCACCAGCAAATCGGATACTCCTCACCCCTGGTCTTCAACGATCACGTTTATATCGGCATCGGCGATCATTGTGACGATCCCATCCAGCAAGGCAAAGTGGTTGCCGTCCACTTGAGCGACGGCACCATCGATGCCGGCTTCAGCTTCACCAGCACCGGCCCTCCGCGCGGCGGAGGTGTCTGGGGTTCGGTCGCGGGCTGGCTCGACGCGGTCTACGCCACCACCGGCAACTCCAATATTGGCGGCCCCGAACCGGTGCCGGATCATGCGCTCAGCATGCTGCGGCTCGACTCCAGCACCGGCAACATCATCTGGAGCTGGAAGCCCGTTCCCTACGCCATGGATAACGACCCCGATTGGAGCACCACCCCGAGCGTCGTCCTGGCAAGTTGCGGCACTCTGGTCGCGTCCACTCCAAAGGACGGTTGGACCTGGGCTCTCAATGCCGGTACCGCCACTCCCGGCCCGGCCAGTGTCCAATGGGCATTCCCGCCGGGCCCCTGGACCACCGCCGGGTTCAACCCCGCCGACGGCACTTACCACGGTGACACGCGCTACCTTCGGCCGGGCGCCGTGTGGGATGACGTCTACATCACTCAGACCGGCGGATACCCCGTGGTCAGCGATGCCCTCGAAGGGTTTCATCACCTTTATGCGCTCAATGCCTGTTCCTCGGACGCCGATCGTGTTCGCTGGATCGAAGACGTCCCCAGTGCTTCTGGCGCTGAATATGATTTGGGCCCGCCCACGGTCACTCACGGAATCATTTTCGTCGGCACCGACGGCGGACACCTGGTCGCCCTCGCCGATCCCAGCATCTATCCATCCGCCGGATGGCGCTGCAACAATCCGACCGTCACCAACGCGGCCTGCGTAGCCAGCGGCTTTTCTCTGGTTCCGCAGCCCTCTGTCCTCGCCAATATCGACCTGGGCGCAGGATCCATTACCACCGAACCCGCCATTGTGGGAGATCCGGTTTATGTCTCCACCGAAGGGGGCAAAGTTTTCATGCTCAAACCTCAATGATTGGTGAGGAGGATTGCTCAAGGGCGATAGCCGAAGAATGATTGCCGAAGAGGATCCGTTGAAGAACGCTTTCTCAAGAATGATTTCGGAAGACTCACTGATCTCTGAACACTGATCACTGAACGGAACAAAGACCAGGGTGGCGCATATCGATGAAGCTACGGACTGAATTCGAACCGGCCACCCTCCCCCGCGCGGCGTCATCCCGAGCTGAGCCGTTCTTCAAGGGAAGCGGATCTCGCGCGGAGTGCCAAGGTTGCCAGAGCACACTACGATCCGAAAGATCAAGGAGCGAAGATCAGCGAAACAGAATCCGACAAACACGATCCGACAATTCGGAGCATCCTATGAATCCTAGACTCGTGAATCCCAGACTCGTGAATCCTAGACTCGTGAATCCCAGACTTCTGCTGAATCAACTTCTGGCCAAGGGGGCTTTGCTGGCAACCGCGGTTCTGATCGTAATCTCAACCTGGGGCCAGACCGCTGCCCAGACTCCGCCCGACTCCAAGCCCGCCGCCGAGACCCTGAATGCCTTCGCCAAGACCGATCGCTTCGCGGGCAAGGCGCTTCTCAAGTCGAAGAACGGACGCGCGCAGGAAGTTTCGGCTGTGCTTCAAAACTGGGCCCTCCACGGACGCATCCAGGTCGAGAAGTTTCCGGAACACAATTTTCTCGTCGTCTACTTGCACTCGGGAAAAGTCACCGCCACCATCGACGGCAAACCGGAGCAGCACAAGGGCGGCGATTTCTGGACCGTTCCCGCTGGTGCAAGCATGTCCCTTCAAGTAACCAGCGAGTCCGCTCTGCTAGAAACTCTGGCCCTGAAAAAGTGAGTCACGCGGCATCAGCCACAACCACCGTCACCAGCCCACACCAAACCTCGGCCCTCTTTAGTTTTGCATCGACGAGCTCGCACTCGCTCACAACACAAGAGAAGTCATCCCGCACGGGGCCAAAGGCCCGGTGAGAGCCTGCCCTATCTCAAAAACGCTTCACCTCGAGAAACCCTTTTTAGCGTGGCCTTCTGCCACACTTGCTGCCAGTATCTCGGCAATTGCGCCTAAGTCCATCATGCGGATGCGTTTGCCGTGTTGACGCTTTTTGCCGCTTTTCCACAGATGTTCCTTCAGGAACACTTTTACAAATCGACGATGTGTTCCTTCAGGAACCTTTCGCGATTTGGTGTGGCTAGAAGCTAAGGGCTAGAAGCTGAGAACTAGCCCCTAACCCCTGACAACTGCCTTCGAACCCTCGGCTATAATGTTCACAAGGAGTCCGCATGGCAATCCAGAAGACTGACAAGATCTGGCACAACGGCAAGCTCATCAACTGGGACGACGCCACCATCCACGTGATGTCGCACGTCATCCACTATGGCTCGTCGGTGTTTGAGGGCATACGCTGCTACGAGCTGCCCAGCGGGCCGGCGATTTTCCGCGCCCCGGAACACATTCAGCGGCTGCTGGATTCGGCCAAGGTCTACCGCATCGACGTGGACTTCACCCGCGAGCAGATCATCAAGGGCATGCTCGAAACCGTAGCCCACAACGGCGCGTGGCCCTGCTACGTGCGCCCCATCATTCTTCGCGGATACGGCGAGGCCGGCGTGAACCCGTTCAATTCGCCGACCGAGGTTTACATCATCAACTATCCGTGGGGAAAATATCTGGGCGGCGAGACCGATGGCTGCGACGTTTGCGTCTCTTCCTGGACGCGCCTCGCTCCCAACACCCTGCCCGCGATGGCCAAGGCCGGCGCCAATTACATGAACTCGCAGCTCATTAAGATGGAAGCCATCGTCAACGGCTACGTCGAAGGCATCGCGCTCGACATCAACGGATATGTCAGCGAAGGTTCCGGGGAAAACATTTTTCTGGTCCATCGCGACAAGCTGATCACCGCGCCGCTGGGTAACTCCGTGCTCCCTGGGATCACCCGCGACTCCGTGTTGCAGATCGCGCGCGACCTGAATATTCCAATCGTCGAGCAGATGATTCCGCGCGAAATGCTTTACATCGCCGACGAAGCTTTCTTCACCGGCACCGCCGCGGAAGTCACGCCGATTCGTTCCGTCGACAAGATCAACGTCGGCAAGGGCGTGATGGGCCCGATCACCAAGGCGCTGCAAAAAGAGTTCTACGGCATCGTGCGCGGAGAAAAATCCGACCGCCACGGCTGGCTCACGCCGGTTCCGGTGCGCAGCAAGCAGCCGGTCGGGGTATAATTCGCTGGCAATGTAACGACCCGATCTTGAGCAGGCTAGGGGCGCTTACCGCGCCCCTTTCGGCTTCTTGAATCCCAAAAAACATAAACACCATTACAGGAGGTAAGAATGTCACAGGGTATGAGTCCCGAATTTGCCCTCGGCTATTGCGCCATGATGCTTGATGGCATCACGCGTGAGGCAGAGATCACCAAAAAGGTAATCGCAGCCGTGCCCGACGCGGCCTCCAGCTACAAGCCCGATCCTAAGGCGCGCACTGCGAAAGAACTGGCGTGGCATCTCGCCAATTCTGACGTTCAGTTTCTGGATGGAATTGCCGGGCTGAATTTCAAGATGGAGTCTCCGGAGCATCCGCCGCAGACCTCGGCCGAAGTCGTGGCGTGGTATGACAATAGGATCAAGCAGGGCGTGGCCAGCATCGCAGCGATGACGCCGGAGCAGCTGCTGACGCCGGTCAATTTCTATGGTGTGTTCAACTTGCCCGCGGTGCTGTACCTGGGCTTCCAGAGCAGCCACAGCATTCATCATCGCGGCGAGCTGGCGACCTACCTGCGGCCCATGGGATCGAAAGTGCCGTCGATTTATGGCGGCAGCTACGACGAACCGTTCGAGGCACCGGCCGCAGCTGAGAACGCTGCGTAGTCATCCGTTACCGTTAAACAGAAGCCGCCCCGCCGAGGGCGGCTTTTACTTTTTGCGGGAGCCGAGGCTCCAGAGACCTGAGCCTAGCTGCGCCATCACCAGCGCGGCAGCCGAGCTTCGAGGCGTTCTTGGGGGAAACGGCGGGAGTGTAGGGAGCCGGCACGGTTGGCGTTAAGGTCGGAGGCTCCGCAAAAGCGTGGCTCCAAACTGGAGCTGACTGACAAAAGCTCCACTTCTCGCAAAGCACGCGAGAAATGGGGCGCCGAGCGTTCCGTTGCGCTGCAGTTGATGGTGGCGGGCCGACGTAAGGTTCCTCACCGGGCTCTCGACCCGGTTCGGGAGGACAAACGGAAAATGGGCGGGCGCAAACTTAAGGCTGTGTCCAAACGCTAATCGGGGGCAGTTACCTAGGTCATCTTGGGGAAGGTGACGATTCGGTTCATCATACTGAAGAGCTCTCACGGAAACTCTTCGATGAATATTGATGACCTGCTGCGGATTGCGACAGAACGGAAAGCCTCGGACTTGCATTTGAAGGTAGGCAACTACCCGCATCTGCGCATTGACGGCGAACTGGTGCCCTTGACCGACCAGCCGCGCATCAGCGCGGAAGACATGCTGACCATGGCGTTCAGCATGATGTCGGCGCGGCAAAAGCAAAAATTCAAAGAGACCACGGAAATCGATATGGCCTACGGCGTAGCCGGATTGGGCCGCTTCCGTGTGAACATTTTCCAGCAGCGCGGGAACGTGGGACTGGTGCTGCGCGTGATTCCCACCAAGATTCGCGCGCTCGACGAATTGTTTCTTCCCAAAGTGGTCGAGCAGATTTGCGACATGCCGCGCGGACTGGTGCTGGTGACGGGCGTCACGGGTTCCGGCAAGTCGACTACGCTGGCTGCGATGGTGGACCGGGTGAACTCTTCGCGCGCGGAACATATCGTAACCATTGAGGATCCGATCGAATTTTTGCATCGCGATAAGAAAGGTTACGTGAATCAGCGCGAGATCGGGGTGGATACGCCTTCGTTCGGCGCGGCGTTACGCGCTTCCCTGCGTCAGGACCCGGACGTGATTCTGGTGGGCGAAATGCGCGACCTGGAAACTATTTCAACGGCGCTGCACGCGGCCGAAACCGGCCACATGGTGTTCTCAACCTTGCACACGCTGGACGCGGTCGAAACTGTGAACCGCGTAATTTCTATTTTTCCGCCGCCGGAGCAGAAGCAGATTCGCATGCAGTTGGCGGCCGTGCTGCGCGCTATCGTCAGCCAGCGCCTGGTAAAACGCTGCGATGGTGAGGGCCGCGTACCCGCGGTGGAAGTGATGATTAACACGGCCTACATTCGCGAGTCGATTCTGGTGCCGGAAAAAACCCGCGCCATTCGCGACGCGATTGCGGCCGGCACCTCGCAATACGGCATGCAGACGTTTGACCAGTCGCTGTGGGATCTTTTCCGCGCAGGCCTGGTCAACTACGAAACCGCGCTGGAGAATGCTTCCAACGCCGACGACTTCAAGCTGCGCATGCAGGGCATTGCGTCGACGGCGGATATTTCGCGGCAGTCGATGCAGTCGGCGGGGTTTGGGCGGTAAGGCTTCGCGCTTCGGCGTTAGAGATTTGTCTTCTTTGTTCGGTTGTTTCCCTTCTTTTCTTATCTTTGGGCGCGCGTTTTGCGTGCCCTTTTTTCTTGCAGGCTTCTTTTTCACGTTGGCCCGATCATGTTGGCCAACATTCTGTCCCAACGTAACGAACTGGCTACTGGGCACTGACTAGGGCTATCGTTAGGGCATGGCGTTCTCGCGTCCGAAAAAGAAACCTCATTCTGAAGATCAGCTCTACGAATATGCTGTGGGGGCGTTGGCGCGGCGCATGCGGACTGTGGCCGAGTTGAAGCGGCTGATGCGGGCGCGTGTGGAAGATGCGGAGTCGGAGCATGGGCAGACGCTGATCGAACTGGTGATCCGGCGGTTGAAAGATCAGGGCTATTTGAACGACGCGCAGTATGCGGCGTACTACTCTTCGTTGCGTCGCGACAATCTGAAACTGGGACGCATGCGCGTGGTCACGGATTTGAAGACGCGGGGCGTGCACGGTTCCGTGATCGAGAAAGCCGTGGAA